>Ga0116223_10000049_pt1 | contig 145360 bp, 129 predicted proteins | sample Sb_taG_3_FD_90092 | JGI IMG/M metagenome (GOLD analysis project Ga0116223, IMG submission 90092) | Peat soil microbial communities from Weissenstadt, Germany - Sb_50d_a_PC metaG | ecosystem: Environmental > Terrestrial > Soil > Wetlands > Peat | place: Germany: Weissenstadt | collected... | reverse complement strand
TGTCTCAATGAAAGCGTTACTACCGGTTGGACCGAAGTTTCCGGCGCTCTTGATCAGAATGCTGGTGCCATCATGGCAGCGCTGGCCCATGTTGGTAACGAACTCTCTGCGACAGGCCACTAGTTGCGCAATTAGTGCCGAAAAGAGCTCATTTTTTTTCGAAGAATCGCCAAACGAACGCCAAGTGCTGCTTTCTGTCAGCCCCCGGGGAGCTAACGGCCGATGCGGATCGAGCCAGCCCGAGGGCGGCACGCCTCTGTCAAAAGGACATGGGACCCGAACATGACTGACTCAATTTTCACGCGCTGTCCGTTGGGGAAGATCGCAATTGCGTTGACTCCCGAGCGGCGGTGAAGCTATCTTCATATCCAGCAAGCAACCCCCGGGGGCATACACGTGCCGCAATCGTCAGATTCGGCAACCGAGCTGCTCGTTCGCTGGAGGAGCGGAGATCAAGAGGCACTCCACGCTCTCATCCCGCTCGTCTATAAGGAGCTGCGACTCGCTGCTCACCGGTGTTTGCGAGCTGAGCGTTCCGATCACACGCTACAAAGTACGGAGCTTGTTCACGAAGTCTACCTCCGTCTTGCGGGTGACCGGGCACCACTTACTGTTAATCGCGCCCATTTTGTCGCGATTGCGGCCAAGCTCATGCGGCAGGTTCTGGTGGATTACGCCCGGCGCCGTGCGGCAGCAAAACGCGGGCCTCAGTACAAAGTCGAGCTGGACGAGAGCTTCCACCTCCCCGAAAGACAGAACATCGATGTAGTGGAACTGGACCATGCGCTGACCAGGCTTTCGCGTCGCGATGCGCAGCAGGAGAAGATTGTCGAGCTGCGCTTTTTCGGCGGCCTGACGGTTGAGGAAACTGCCGTTGCCCTGGAGATTTCCCCGGCAACCGTGAAGCGCGACTGGAACATGGCCAAGGCGTGGCTCACGCGCGAAGTGGGGAAAAGCCTTCATGGAGAGAACCGGCCAGTGGGAGAGAGTGAAGGAGCTGTTTGACGCCGCCCTGAAGCGGAAACCGGAGGATCGCCCGAGTTTTCTGAGCGAGGTTTGCGGCTCTGACATCTCGCTCCGCCAGGAATTGGAATCGCTGCTCTCTGCCTATGAGCGGTCCGACGGCCTCTCCCAGCCAGCAATTCCCGCGAACGGGCCGCAGGAACCGCAACCTCTTGAGTCCATCGGACCGTACCGACTGATCAGGAAGATCGGCGAAGGCGGAATGGGGCAGGTGTGGCTCGCTGAGCAATCGGAGCCAATCCGCCGCCAGGTGGCGCTCAAGCTGATTCGCACCGCAGCCTTCGACGACACGCTGCTTCGACGCTTCCAAGCCGAGCGCCAGTCGCTTGCGCTGATGGAACACCCGGCCATCGCGAAAGTCTTCGACGCGGGTACGGCCGCCAACGGCCAACCTTACTTCGTGATGGAGTATGTTCCCGGCGAGACCATCACCAAATACTGCGATCGCAAGAAGCTCTCCATTCCGGAACGCCTCGAGCTCTTCGTGAAGGTTTGCGAGGGCGTGCAGCATGCACACCAGAAGGCGATCATCCATCGCGACCTGAAGCCCGCCAACATCCTAGTGGTTGAAGTCGACGGCAAGCCCGCTCCGCATATCATCGACTTCGGCCTGGCGAAAGCTGCCGCGCCGTTAGTTCCCGGCGAATCCATCTTCACCGGCATCATGGGCATCGCAGGCACGCCCGGATACATCAGTCCGGAGCAGGCTGCGGGCGGTGACATCGACACGCGCACCGACGTTTATGCGCTTGGCGTCGTCCTGTATGAGCTGCTGACCGGGACGCTTCCCTTCGACAGCGAGAATTGGCGGAAGCAGCCGCTCGATCAAGTGCTGCGCCAGCTACGCGAACAAGATCCGCCGCGCCCCAGTACACGCCTCACGACGGAAAGGAATCTCTCGGCCACTTCGGCTCCGTTGCGTTCCACGGAGCCAAGGCAACTCGCGGGCCTGCTCCACGGTGACCTCGACTCGATTGCCATGAAGGCGCTGGAGAAGGACCGCTCGCGCCGATACGGAACGCCCTCGGAGCTCGCCGCCGACATCGAGCGCCATCTGAACCACGAGCCTGTGCTTGCCCGGCCGGCCAGCGTGGCTTATCGTTTCGGCAAATATGTCCGGCGCCACGGTGTCGCTGTTGGCGTCGCCGCATCGCTGGTGGTCCTGCTCGCCGGCTTCGCCGTGGTGGAAGCAATCCAGCTCCGCAACATCACCCGCGAACGCGATCGCGCCAATCGCATCACGGACTTCATGACCAATATGTTCAAGGTTTCCGATCCTGGCCAGGCCCGCGGCAACCAGGTCACCGCCCGCGAAATCCTCGACAAGGCCTCTTCGCAGATGGAAACAGGCCTGACCAGCGATCCGCAGATGCAAGCGCAAATGATGATGGTGATGGGACTGGTTTACGAGAACCTTGGTCTCTATGACCGCGCCGATTCCCTCTACGACAAGGCCGCGGCCATTCGCCTGCAACAGCTGGGCCCTGAAAACGACGACACGCTCAAGTCGCGAGCGGCGCTCGGCTGGGTACTCTACCGCCTCGGCCGCTTTCACGATTCCGAAACGATCCTGCGCCAAGTGCTCGCCATCCGCATGAGCCGCTACGGCGCCAAGAACCCTGACACTATGGCCGCGATGAGCTACCTGGGCGTAGTCCTCAATGAGGAAGGCCACTCCGCCGAAGCCGAGACCCTCGAGCGCCAGGTTCTCGATTATAGCTTTTGGCGACTCCAACTCTGAGACGCTCACCGCGATGAATCACCTCTCTCTGGCGCTGCTCGGCGAGGGCAAATGGGCTGAAGCGGAGAACCTCGACCGCGAACAATTCGCCATCTTCCGCCGCCTTGAAGGCGACGACTCTCCGCACACCCTGATAGCCAGGGAGAATCTCGGCATCGTCCTCTACCGCGAGGGGCGCCTTGCAGAAGCCGAGGCAATGGATCGAGAAACTCTCGCGATCAAGCTCCGCGTTCTCGGTCCGGACCACCCTGAAACCATTCGCACCATGAACACACTAACCGCTGTGCTCACCGATGAAGGCAAGCTCGAGGAGGCGCAGTCGCTCGCTGAGCAGGTGCTGGCTGCCCGCACCCGCGTGCTCGGCTCCGACCACCCGCTTACGCTCTCAGTCATGAGCAACCTCGCGGAGATCCTGACCCGCCGTGGAAACTATGCGCGCGCGGAACAGCTCCTCACGCAGGCCCATGCAGCACAAGTTCGCGTTGTCGGCATCAACAACCCCGCGTCCGCGCTCAGCACGTACAATCTTGCCTGCCTCAAACTCCGCGAGGGTGACCGCGACGGCGCCCTCCGCCTGCTCCATGACGCCGTCGATCACGGGCTCGCTGGATGGGTCATCAAAGGGATGCCCGACGACCCCGATCTCAAGGCGCTCAAGGGCGATCCGCGCTTCACCGCTCTCATCGCATACGCCACCACCCGCACTGCTCCTTCGGGCAAATGAACAGGGTCCCTTGTCAACATGCGGCTGCGGCGATGCGATCTCTCGATCCGGCTATTCCGCGATCGTGCTCGACACTCTCAATAATTTGATTCCGGAGAACATCCCGTTCGGCAACGGTCATCTTGTATTCTTCATTTCATGTGGGATCTCAACATGGCGAGGCAACACAAAAGTGTGGCTCCATGGATCTTGCTGCCCGGCGCTTTCTTTCTTGCGCCGATCTTTCTGCGCGGGCAGGATGCAGCGCCGCAGCGCCCGCAGATTACAAGCATCTCGCATGTGGGTTATTTTGTCAGCGATCTGCCGAAGACCATCTCGTTCTGGCACGATCTGCTTGGCTTCAATGAGTACACCACGCTGAACCGGGCCGGGACCGACCAGATAAGGATCGCGTTTATCAAGATCAACGACCACCAGCATATCGAGCTCTTTACCGACAAGCCGCCTGCGCCGCCCAACATGATGAGCCACTACTGCTTCAGCGTAAGCAACGTGGAGCAGATGCGCGCCTATCTGCGCTCGAAGGGTTTCGATGTGAAGGCGGTCACCGGCGGCAAGACGCGCACCGGCGATTACGCATTCGAGATCCGGGATCCCGATGGAACGCTCGTCGAGTTTGTGCAAAGCCTGCCCAGCGGCATCGAGATGCAGGATGCGGGCAAGTTCATGCCGCCGACGCGCATCTCCGATGCCATTTACCACGTCGGCTTTCTCGTGGGAAACCTCGACAAGTCGCTGGCCTTCTACGAAGGCGTCCTGGGATTTCACGAGACCTGGCGCGGCAGCAGCAACGGAAAAGAGTTGAGCTGGGTCAACCTGCAGGTGCCGAACGGCAAAGACTACATCGAGTTGATGCTGTATGACAAGACGCCTTCGGGATTCGGCACCAAGAACCACGTCTCGCTTCTCGTTCCCGACATGCAAAAGGCGATCGCAGAACTGGAGTCGCGACCGGCGTACAAAACCTATTTGACCTACGGCAAACCGCTCGAGATGCATGTGGGCAAGAACGGCAAGCGCCAGGTGAATCTCTACGATCCTGACGGCACGCGGGTAGAGTTGATGGAAGCGCAAACCGTCGATGGCAAACCTGCGGCTTCGTCGACCGCGCCGCCACCGCCGCCGGCGCACGACTAACGTAATGGTGTTGCGATCGCGATCTCAGAGTTGGAACTGTTGCCCAGTTTTCATACAATAGAGAGTAGAGTGACGGTTAGAAGGTATAAAGATGCCAGCCTATGAGTACGAGTGCGCAGCATGCAGCCACCATTTTGAGCGGCGCCAAAAGATGTCGGATGCGCCAATCGCCGACTGCCCGGAATGCGGCGGCAGTGTGAAGAGGCTTATCAGCGGCGGCGCGGGCGCAATTACCAAGAGAAGCGGACATTCCCGATCCGCTGAGCGGCCGGCTTGTGGACTTGACGGCGCATGTTGCGGCCAGGGCGGCGGATGCTGCGGCGACCTGGCTTGCGACGACTAGACTCCTACGGCGTTTTACGAAATAGTGTGAGGATTTCGCCTGGGTGCAAGGTCGTCGCTCCTTGTGGTCGCGCCGACTCTGGTGCAGAGACCGTCCGTTGCGGCATTTCCCAAAACGCTATAGAGCCCCAACACCTAATCCTTTCTTCTCCATACGACTCCTCATCCGCGGTGTGATCTGCGTCATAGCAGGCCGCACCGGCGATCCTGCACGCTGATGATGGAGAGCTGTGCCAATGGCTCGGCGGCGCCGTGCGCCGAACGCAGCTCGAGGATGGATGCGAGGGTCTATGACTCAGAAACGGGTTGTCATCGTGGGAGGTGTCGCCGGCGGAGCAACTTGCGCAGCGCGCATCCGCAGGCTCGACGAGGACGCGGAAATTCTTGTTCTTGACAAAGGGCCGCATGTTTCCTTTGCGAATTGCGGCCTCCCGTATTATGTGGGCGACGTGATTCACGACGAGAGCAAGCTGCTGCTGGCTTCGCCGGAGCTCTTCCGCAAACGGTTCAACATCGAAGTGCGCACAAAGCACGAAGCGGTTGCGATCAGTCGTGCACAGCGCACCGTGACGGTGAGAGACCTTGAGACCGGAAACGAATGTGTAGAGGCTTACGATGCCCTTGTGCTCTCACCGGGCGCTGCTCCTATTCGCCCGCCATTGCCGGGAATCGACCTGCCGGGGATCTTCACGTTGCGCACCGTTCCGGACAGCCGTGAGATTCGCAACTGGATCGAGACCAGGAGACCGCAAAAGGCGGTAATTGTCGGCGGTGGATTTATCGGGTTGGAGATGGCAGAGAACCTGATGCAACGCGGCATGGCTGTCACCATTGTTGAGATGGCCGCGCAGGTGATGCCACCACTCGACCCAGAAATGGCCGAGTACGCACGGCAACGCCTGGAGTCGCACGGCGTAAACCTGGTTCTCGGTGACGGCGTCGCAGGGTTTGAGCAGAGCGGGGACGGCAGCCTGGTTGTGCGCACGCAAGACGGAGCAGAATTTGGTGCGGATCTCGTGGTGTTGTCGATTGGCGTGCGGCCTGAGACGCAGTTGGCACGGAATGCAGGAATCGAAATCGGCGAGCGCGGCGGAATCCGCGTTGACGAACAGATGCGCACGAGCGATCCGCAGATCTGGGCCGTTGGGGACGCGGTGGAAGTGAAGAATTGGGTTACCGGGCAGTGGGAGCTTGTGCCGCTGGCGGGACCGGCGAATCGGGAGGGCCGCGTGGCGGCGGATGCCATCTGCGGGCGCGATACAAAATTCAGAGGAGTGCAGGGCACCGCGGTTTGTGGCTTCTTTGGCCTGACCGTTGCTCTTACAGGTGCGACGGAGAAATCTCTGCGCCGAGCAGGACTGAAGGACGTTGAAAGCGTCTACCTGCACCCGAACCACCACGTGGGCTACTATCCGGGCGCCCAGACGATTCATCTCAAGCTGCTCTTTCGCAAATCGGATGGCCGTGTGCTCGGAGCGCAGGCCGCAGGCGAGCAGGGTGTCGCACGCCGCATCGATGTGATTGCCCAGGCGATCCAGATGAGAGCGACAGTCTTCGATCTCGAAGAAGCTGAGCTTTGTTACGCGCCTCAGTACGGCGCCGCGAAAGATCCCGTGAACTTCGCGGGGATGATCGCTTCCAACGTCATGCGCGTCGACATGGGGCTCGCTCCATGGGAAGATCTGAGTTCGACATCTGCATTGATTCTTGACGTGCGCGAGACGCACGAGTTCCGCGCGGGCGCAATTGAAGGCGCTGTCAATATCCCGCTCGGAGAACTGAGGGCTCGCCTTCATGAATTACCGCGTTCAAGAGAGATTTGGGTGAACTGCGTTGTAGGGCAGCGTGCCTACTATGCTTGCAGGATTCTCGCGCAGCAAGGATTCCGCGTACGAAATCTCTCAGGCGGATACAAGACTTATCGCGCGTTCTACCCCGAGGGAGTACCAGAGCCTGCGGCGGTCTAGTGGTCTGAATAATCCTGTGAATCCATGACCCACTTGGGAGTGAATTCGCTCTTTGCCGCCTGCTCCTCAAGCATCTGTCGCGCTTCAGCCACGTGCAGGCGCATGAGCCGCTCTGCTTCGTCGGGGAAGTTGTGATCAATGGCTTCGATGATGCGCAAGTGCTCTTCATGGACAATGCGCGGATCTCGCGACGCCCGAACCGCCATGCTCAAAACGCGATACCCTTCCGCAAGGCGCAAGAGCACCTTGTTGCGGGAAAAGTCCATGATGCGGAGGTGAAGGGCCCGGTCGGCGGCTCCCATTTTCTCCTCGTTATTTTGCTGCGAAAGCTCCCAGATATGGTCTGCCATCTTGCGAAGGAGAGCTACGTCGGCGCGTGAAACATACTCGCATGCCAGGCGCGCGGCAAGACCTTCAAGAAACTCGCGGACCTGGTACGCCTCAATCAATCGAGCGGCGTCGAGCTTGCCCACAAAGACACCCAGACGGTCAATGGATTCGACGAGCCCAAGCCATTGCAGTTCGAGCAGAGATTCCCTGACCGTGCCCTGGGCTACGCCCAGCTCCTTAGCCAGACTTTGCTGGGTCAGCCTCTGGCCGGGCTGGCTTTCGCCCGACAGAATCCGGCGCTGAATCTCTTCGCGAACCTGGTGCCTGCCAACTGGGTTTTGAACCGGCATATCGATCGTGTCCTCCATCGTTCCGTCCGAGGTCACTGCGGACCACTTAGTTTCTGAAACGCTGCTGATCGAGAAAACTTGATTTCGTCATTCCTGATCAAAGTCACCCAGCTGTTTCCCGATCCTCCGCCGCGATGCTTTGCGGCGGAGGAGACAGGGAAACCAGCCAGACAGGAAGAACGGTCAAGCTGCCTAGAAGATCATCTTCAAGGCAAACTGCCACACGCGCTGCGCGCCGGCCGTCGAGGGTGAGTTGACGGTTCCGGTGGCCGTGCTGGTGGAGGTGATTTGCCCAAAGGTCCCCGATGAAGCACTGTTAGTGGGATTGGCAAGGTTTGTGTGGTTCCATGCGTTGAATGCTTCTGCCTGGAACTGGCCGTGGATGCGATGTTCCGTTGCGAAATCCTTGAAGAGTGAAATGTCGGTGTCTTCGTAAGCGGGCCCACGCAAGATGTTGCGCGGCACGTTGCCAAAGGTGCCGACGGCATTTTTGGTGAACGCGGCGGGGTTAAACCACGCCGTGATCTTGGAAACACCGGCGGGACGGGCCAAGCTGACTCCCGGCACAAAGTCCGCGTAGTCGTTGTTGATACCAGAGTGAGAGTTGTCGACGCCGCTGGTGATGGTGATCGGCAAGCCGCTTTGCGAAGTGATGATTGCGTTGGCTTGCCAGCCGTTGACAATGGCACCCGCGACGCTGCTCACGTGGAAGCGCGGGAACGGGTAGTTGGCTGATGTGGTGAAGCGCAGTGCCTGATCGAAGTCGGCAACGCCGCGAGCGCTATTCAGGTTGAAAGGATTCGGTGGTCCATTCTGACCCTCAGTTCCCGACGAGCCGTTGTCGATCGTCTTCATCCAGACGACGTTGGAGAGCAACGTGAGGCCGTGGGCCGACCGGCGCGTGACATTGATCTCCATGGCGTTGGTCATTGCATAGTCATAAGCGTCGGCAAGTTCGACCGCGGCCAGGCCGGGATAGATCCTGTAGCTATTCTCCACGCCCGAACTCGGGGCTCCTACAGCCGGATTGAACTGCCGCGATGCCATCACGTGCTCGGCGTGGTTACCCACCCATCCAACGTTCATAGCAAAGCCGTGGCTCAGATCCTGCTCGATGGTGAAGTTGTACGCCTCTGTGTATTCCACCTTCGATGCAGGGTTCAACACACCTCCGGAAAGAGGCTGAAGGAACGTGTAGCTTTTGAACTGCGATGGGGTGATGTGACCGCGCGGGAACGGATCGCCCCCAGAGAAGCTCCCGTAGATGTTGTCCCATGTTGATTGAGGCGCGGGGATGTTGAGGTACAGGTCGATGGGCTGCATGGCGTCGGTGCGCTGATAAAGCAGGCCTTCAGGGAACCCATAGAAGATTCCATAAGCCCCGCGGACCACCGTCTTGCCGTTGCCGAAGAGGTTTTCGGCAAAGCCCACGCGCGGAGCCAGGTCTTTGAAGTTGTTGCTGAAGACTGAACCCGGCAGGCCGGGATCGCCGACGAACCACATGCCTTTCGGGGCTCCGGGGGCCACGGTGGACTGGAAATTGGGATTGTTGACATTGAAGCCCACCAGCGTACCGTTGTCGTCGATGGGCGGCATCCACGGATCCCAGCGTAATCCAAGGTTGAGGGTCAATTTCGAATTCACCTTCCAGTCGTCCTGGAAGTAGATCGCCGGACGAAGTTCGCGCAGGTAAGCTTTGCGGCCGTTGTCCTCGAAGAACGTGGATTCGTAGCCGAGATAGAAGCTTGCGAACGGGTCGCCGCCGGAGCCACTAAATCCCGACGGCACTGTCGTCCCGGTAGGAGCTTGAGTTTGCTGCGCACTGAAGCTGTTGTCGCCCGGGGTGTAGGAGTAGTCATCCATGTCGATCCGGTCGCGCTCCACTTCGCCGCCGAAACTGAGCGTGTGGGTGTGCAGCACCTTCACCAGTTGTGCAGTGAAATCAAAGGTCGTCGAGTCCTGCGTGAGCGCGCCGCCAGAGAAGACGTTGATGTACGACAGATTGGCGCGAACTCCGGGGAAGGGCACCAAGTTCTCGGTCGGGCTGCCGTAATTGATCGTCTGGCCCAGGTCCTTGAGCGTCTTCAGGCCAGGCGCCTCGGGGATCTGCGTGCGTGCGCCGCGAAAAGCGCCGACGTAGATTGCTCCTGTAAGCGTGTTGGAGAAGACGTGCGCGTCACTAATAGTTAGCGCCTGGTTGCGGAAAAGGTTCGCCGCATAGAAACCCAACGGAGCGGTGAATGGACGCTGGAAGTTGTCCTGGTTGTAGAAGTACCGGCCGCTCAAGTGATCGTTGTTGCCGATGGAATAGTCGAGCCGGACCAGGTACTGCGTGTTGTCGATATTGTTGTTCGTGCTGGTGGTGAGAGTGTTGTACTCGCCGGACTTGGAACCGGTCACGGGAGAGGACGCATTGATCTCCGACTGCAAATACTGTTTTGTCAACGCGGCGGACAATGTATTCATCGGCTTGCTGGTCTTGTCGGTAATTGTGCCGCTGCAAGTGGGGGCGGTTCCAGTCTGGCCCCAGCCGCAGCCTGTGCTGGGATCGTAGAGGGCGACCCCGTGGGTCGCGAATGCAGAAAAATCACCAGTGAGCTCGGCCGGTGTGGGGACCTGGATCGTAATCGGGGTGGGCGCTGAGCGCTGCTGGAGGTCTTCAGCCGAGAAGAAGAAGAAGGCCTTCTTGCTCGAGAAGACGGGTCCGCCGACGGTGCCGCCAAATTGATTCATTTTGAATGGCGGCTCGTACGATTGGTGCCAGAAGTAGTTGCGGGCGTTCAGCACGGTGTTGCGGAAGTACTCCCATGCCTCGCCGTGCAACTCGCTTGTTCCAGAGCGCGTGGAAAGTTGGACGAGCGCGCCCGCGCCGGCGTGGTCGGCGCTGTAGTTTGCCGCCTGGATGGTGAACTCCTGCAGGGCGTCGGGGTTGGGCATAGTTGGTACTGAGTCGAAGAAGCGGTCGACATAGATGGTTCCGTCGAGCGTGTAGGTGTTTTCCGTCGCCCTAAGGCCGTTGACGGAAAGGCCGGGATTGTCCTGCTGGGTGTTTTCAGTGCCGGCGGTGGTGATCACGGCGCCAGCGGTAAGGGTTGTCAATTGCAGCGGGTTGCGGCCGTTCAGCGGCAGGTCGCGCATTTGCTGCTGGGTGACCGAGTGCGCAACGGTCGAGGTGCTGGTATCAATTTGTTGCGTCTCAGAGGTGACGGTGACTTGCTGCGTCTGAGCGCCGACCGTCAGGGTGATCGGAAGGTCGATGACCTGGCCGGTGAGCAGCGTGAGGCCGGGGCGATTCTGCGTGGCGAACCCTGATGCCGCGATCTTGAGTGCATACGTGCCGATAGGCAAGTCGGGGAAGACAAAAATCCCGCTGTCGTTGGTGGCTGCCTCGCGACTCAAGCTGGTGCTGGTTTCCGTGACGGTGACCGATGCGTGAGTGATAGCAGCTCCGCTGGGGTCGATTACAGTTCCGCGAATGACGCCGGTGGACTGCGCAAAAGCGCGGGATGCAGCGCCCAGGGAAAGAAGCACTGCAAAGCTGGCGATGAGTAGTTTGCGAAGTGAGTTGTTCATCCTGTCCTTTCATGAGAGATGCGACGTGGGAATGCATCTCGTCTGCTGGTTGCGGTTGATCGTCACTGTTTGTGCTGTCTCAGGATCGACAATGCCAGACGCGAGATGTCGCGTCTTGTGCCACGCCTTCGAGCGGTTCCAGCGCTACGGTTCCTGGCCAGTCACCGTATTGCCTGCACCTCGACACAAATTGTGAAAGCCTCTCCAGAAAAGCCTTGGTTCGTTTCAGGTACGGGTGAACTAGCGACCCGTGCCCTGGCTTGAGCGTTGATGTTGCCGCAGGCTGGGGAGAGCATGCGGGGCCTCTAATCAAGTTCCGTACAAATCCTGTGCGACCAATAGGAATCGAGCGCCATCATCACGGGGATGCTGGCTTCGAGACCTGCCGAAAGCGGAGCATTGACCTTGTCGCCCTTGACGATGGCGTCAATGAAGTTGCCGGCGTGCGCATCCTCCAACCTCTGCGTGGCCTTCACCTCGACGGGCTCACCGTTGCCAGGGGTGAATACGTAGCCCTCGCGCGTGATATCGAGGTTTCCTTCGGTTCCTTCGAAATATACCGAAGGATGAGGATTCCGAACCGAAAGCACTGTCGACTCGAAGTTCATGTTCCAGTCTTTATAGCGGACGACGGCGCTCACCGTATCTGGGTTGGTGAGGTCGCCGTGGAGCTGGAAGTCGCCGCCGAGCGCGGCTGCGCTGACCGGCTTCGAATCGTTGAGCATCCACTGCGCCACATCGGCCCAGTGGGTGAGGATGTCGGCCAGCAGGCCGTTGCCGTAGTCGTGATATGAGCGCCACGAGCTGTAACGCGACAGCTCAAATGGAACTTTGGGCGCGGGACCGAGAAAGAGGTCCCAGCGCAGGCCGGCAGGTTTCGGCACGTCGGGGATGTCGCGGCGCTGCCAGGGAAAGTTGTGCCACACGCAGCGGGCGAAGACCACGTGGCCGAGCTTGCCGGCGTCAAAGTACTCCTGCCGGGCCTGCATGTAGTGTGCGCCGCTGCGCTGCTGCATGCCGCACTGGAGGATGTCCTTACTGCTTGCGGCGGCTTTTTTGAGCGCATCCATCTCGTGCCAGCGGTGCAGCGTAGGCTTTTCAAGGTAGAGGTTTTTATTGGCGCCGAGGACGGCGGTCGCAATCTCTACGTGCAGATGATCGGGCGTGGCGACGTAGACGGCATCGACATCTTTGCGGTCAAGCAGCTTCTGGAACTCGACCGACAGGTCCGCATTCGCTACATGATCCTTGAAGCGGTCCTGGAACTCTGCTGCCTGCTTGTCGTAGATATCGCAAAGCGCGCGAAATTCTACCCGGGGATCCAGAGCAAAAGAGCGACAAATATCGGTCGCGCGGCGGCCAAGTCCGATGACGCCGAGGCCCACGCGATCGTTGGCGCCAGGGATCGCGGCGTAGGAGCGGGCGTCCATGCTGCGCGCGGCCACGGCGGCGGCAGCCCCGGTATAAAGAAATTCGCGACGATTCACGATGTAAATGCCTCCTTCATCGCTTTAAAGGCCGGAGCAATCACTTTCAGGCCGGCTTGTGAGTGGTCGGCTCGCTCTTCTTCGTTTTCGACCCACCCTTTCCAACCGATATGGAGGATGGTCTCGGCGACCTGGCGCAGAGGGAAATCGCCGGTGCCGAGCTCAACATATTCATCGTTCTTGAAGTCGCGGAGATGAAAGCCGATGATGCGTGCGGAGTGAGCGCGGATAAATGCGGGAACATCAGCGCCGGCGTGGAAGGCGTGGCCGGCATCGAGCACGAAGTGAACCAGCTCAGGGTCGGTCTTTGTATAGAGAGCTTCGATCTCGCCGATCTTCGATTGGAACTCCCACCAGTGATTGTGATAGGCAGTGGAGATGCCGACGCTCTTGGCGAATCTGCCGGCAGCATTCAATCCTTCAATCTTGTGCTTCAACTGGTCGGGGTCCGCGGCAGGGGCGCCGCTCAGAATCAGGTGCCTGGCGCCGAGCGCCGCTCCGCCGCGAGCCACAGGCTCGTAGAGTGAGGGCGCGGCGATTCTGGTTTTGGGGTCGTACATTTCAAAGCTTGGCAGGAAAATATGAATGCCAAAGAAGGTGAGATCTGTTTGCTCGATCTTGCGCCGCGCAGGTTCGGAACCGCCGAACTGCTGATTGACGTTACGGAAACCGACTTCGAAACCCTGGTAGCCGACCTGCTTGATTTGTGCGAGAGCATCCAGAAAGGTGTCAAAGCGCTTGGGATCGATGGGGAACGCGTTGAGCTGCACGCCAAAGCGGATGCCGGGCGGAATGGGGCCATCCTCCGCAAGAAGCCGCGGCAGCTCGGCAGGCAAAAGCGACCCACTTGCTGCGATAGCCGCCATCGCCTGCAGGACCTCTCTTCGCGTTCTCCGTTCCATGATCTTTTTCACGATCCTGACCTTGCTTTTTCGAGAACAAAATGAAATGTTGAATGGCCCTAAAAACAAAAAGCCCACCACGCCCATTGGCGGGTGGGTTGCCGGGGTTCGGGGTCTGTTTCTGACTCTAGTCCGTGGCACACACCCGCATTGCGCAAAGCCGGCAGCGCATACACATCGCGGGAGTGAATTCTGATTGCATTGAAACCTGTGCCTGGTGGATCTTCCGGCTCGGCGCTGGAATGGGAAATTGCCTCGCCCGGTAAACACACTCTATGGATCGTATCCGGATCTGTCAAACGGCACCGTCTTTTCTGCACAGATTGCTTCATCGCAATGGCCAAATCTGCCGCAAACATGGTCCACCTGGACGTGTCCTCATCGAACGCCAGTGAACAATGAGCCGACTCAATGGAGACGGATGGAGTTTTGCGGTATGACTTTGGGGGCAAAAACAACGGTCTCTAGTTCGGGGCGAATTATAGGCAGACGGAGGAACAGCTGTCAATCAATTTCAATCGATTTTCAAGATGGTGCTGCGGTCCCGGCAGCGCAGCGTGGAAGTCCGCGAGTTTAATCCGCCTATCTATTTGATTCCAATTTGGATACCGGACAGACATTCCGATTTTGGGGTAAAGGGGAGGACCAGGGAGTCCTTGCGGATAGAGCAGGCGCGAGGCCTGCCGCGCGCCAAGACGCGTGGTTCCATCGGAGGCGGCATCTTTTCGTGGATACATCAGGAATCGAATTCTCGCGCAGGATTGGCGGCAGCTCACGGCGTCTGCGCAATCTCATAAGTGATCAATGACTTGTTTGCCCAAGGACGGAGGCGGCGCGTGCTCTATGCGTTCGATATTGCGGCGACTGTAAGGGCGGAAATCATTGATTATCATTCATAATCGATTGACACTCGACAAACGGTTCCGCTATAGTCATTTCCGATTTGGCTGACTGGCACGACGAACGGCCGCGGAATTTCGCGCTACGGGGACCGGAGAATTTGCCTTCCCGGAAAGTGATCAGGAAATTCGACGCATTGCCCTTTGCGCAATCCATATGAGGGGAAGATGACCATCAAACTGACGCCGGGAAAGATTGCCGGCCTGGAGGCCGTCTCCGACCGCAACGGCGTAATCGCCGCACTGGCGATGGATCAGCGCGGGCTGCTGAAGAACATGCTGGCAAAAGAGCTTGGGATTCCCGATCCTCCCGCGGCGATGATGACGGAATTCAAGACGCTGGTCGCGCGGACGCTCACGCGAGAGGTGTCGTCAATTCTCCTGGATCTCGAGTACGGCCTTGAAGCCGCGAAGAATATCAATGGCAAGGGCCTGCTGCTGGCATACGAACATGCCGGCTACAGTCCTGACAAGCTGGAGAGACTGCCCTCGCTCAGCGAAGGTTGGTCGGTGCTGCGGCTCAAGGAAGCGGGTGCCAACGCAATCAAGATCCTGATCTACTACACGCCATTTGAAAAAGCGTGGGTGAACGATCGCAAGACGGCCTGGGTGGAAAGGATCGGGGCCGAGTGCAGATCCGTCGACATTCCATTTTTTCTCGAATTCCTCGGATACGACGTGCACGGTGACGGCGAAGCGAGCATGGAATACGCGCGCAGAAAGCCAGAGATCGTACTCAGGTCGATGGAGGAATTCACCAAGGATCGTTATGGCGCAGACGTGCTCAAGATCGAAGTGCCCATCCAGATGGCGTTCGTCGAAGGCACGAGTGCGTTCGGCGGAGTCAAGCTGCATACTCGCACCGAGGCGATGGATCTGATCCGCAGCGTAGCGTCGCTGACCGACAAGCCGATCATCTATCTTTCGGCTGGCGTGAGCAGCGCGGTGTTCCTGGAGACGCTGGAACTGGCCGTCGAGAGCGGGGTGAAGTTCAATGGCGTGTTGGCCGGCAGAGCAACATGGCAGGATGGAGTCCCGATTTACGCGAAACTTGGCCCGCAGGCTCTCGAGAATTGGCTGAACACCACAGGAATGCAAAATGTAAGAGAGATCAACAAGGTGCTTGAACAGGCGCAGCCCTGGTTTGCGGCGCGCAGCATGCAAGCATGACGTGAAAACTCTGACACGACTTTGTGTCTCGCAGGGTCGGGGCTGTAAAACTGATATCTGGATGAGCCGAGGCTCTCGCTGGAGGATGTTTGATCGAAGCAGGTGAGCTACGCCAGGCGGAGAGCGCAGGAGCCACGGGCGATTCCAAGGGACGCCCCTGGGTGATTCTCACCCTGTTGTTCATCCTCACAGTGGTTATGTTCATTGCCCGCCAAGCGCTTTCGGTGATGGCGCCGGTGCTGCGGACGGTGTTTCATCTTTCCAACGAGGCTTACGGCCGCATCGTTTCCGCGCTCGGATTCGGCATGATGACGGGCGAATTCCCTGTGGGCGCATTGATGGACCGGCTGGGATCGCGGCTGGGACTGACGGCGGTTATCACGTGGTGGTCGACTGCTACGGGATCGTTTGCTCTTGCCGGATCTGGGCTGTCGCTGGGCCTGTCGCAATTCTGGAAAGGTACGGGCGAGTGCGGCGCTTACTCCGGCGGCGTAAAGACCGTGACGCACCTGTTCGAGAAGAAAGACCGCACGCTAGCGATCGGCATCTTCAACGGCGGCAGTGTCATCGGCGCTACGCTCGCGGTTCCGGTGATCGTTTATTTGTTACAGCATTACGGGTTTCGCGTGGCTTTCCTGGTCCCTTCGGTTGCGGGGTTTGCCTGGATCCCGCTTTGGTGGTTTGTTTATGGGCGTGAACCGAAGACAAGAGTCGAGGAAGCTCAACCTGCTATCTCGTTCCCGCAGATGCTGCAGAAATCGTCTTCCTGGGCAGTGATCTTATGCCGCTTCTTTATTGGCCCCGTGATGCAGTTCTACTGGTATTGGACGCCCAGTTATCTTTATAGCGCGCGTCATATGACGATGTCGCAGATTGGGTTTCTGGCCTGGATTCCATTTCTGATGGGCGACGTGGGTGGGATTGCCGGCGGATGGGCCGCAGGAGTGCTGCTGCGAAGAGGAGTCACAGTACGCAACACGCGGCGCATTTTGATGTATGGCAGCGCCCTCGTTTGCTTATTGAGCTTTGTCGTGCCCTATACGAATGGAATCGGCCCGGTGCTCACAATCCTCTGCATCACCATAGCCGCCGACAATTTTCTTTCCGCCCACATGTTTGCCGCGGTCACAGATTTGTTCCCCGACTACCAGGTGGGGCGTGCCACGGGCCTGACCGGCATCGCCGGGGGCCTGAGCGGCATGTTGTTCCCGCTGTTAACTGGTGTGCTCGTAGATCGCATCTCCTACACGCCGGTCTTCCTGTTTGTGGGCCTGATGCCGCTTGCAGGAACCGTCGCACTGTTTGCAGTTGGACGCAAATACCGCATGCTCGACAAGCCTGCGGCGGCCGCATGAACGATATGAGGGCTCCATGTCCCAACTCTCGCGCCGCGAACTTCTGGCGTTGCTGTTAGCCGCGCCGGCTGCTGTGCACGCGCTTGGCGATGAATCCGGAGAGTGGATCTCCCTCTTCGACGGCAAATCGCTTGCGGGGTGGAAGTCCACCGGACATTTGGGCGCCTTCAAGATTGAAGGCGGAGAGATTGCCGCGAACGGCGGTCCGGGAACGCTCTTTTATGCGGGCGCGGTTGAGCAGGCGAATTTCAGGAACTTCGAATTCAGTGTGGATGTGATGCTGCGGCCAGACGCGAAGTACGGCGTCTGCTTTCACACTGCGCCTGAATCTGCGGGCGTGCCGGCGCAGGGGTTCCAGGTATTGCTGGCGAATGACTACCGCGGCCCAAACGGCTTTGTGCAGCGCAGCAAAACCGGATCGCTTTGCGGTTTGCGCAACGTCTACAAGCAACTGGTGCGCGATGGCGATTGGTTCACGGTCGGCATTCTTGTGCGGCAAAGGCAAGTGTAGATCCGGCTCAACGATGTGCTCGTGGTGGACTACATCGAGCCTAAAGACGCCTTCTCGGCGAGCGCAGATTTTCGCTGCCGGTTTGGCCATGGCACATTTGCGCTGCAGGCTCTCGACGCGCGCAGCGCCGCAAACTTCAGGAATCTGCGTGTCCGTGCGCTGCCCGATAACATTCCGGAGCTCTCGAACGAACAACCTGAAGTGGATGAGGTTTATCGCGAGATTATCCGCCTCGGCGCGGAGAATTATCCCGTGGTGGATTACCACGCGCATCTGAAGGGCGGGCTCACGGTCGAGCAGGCGCTCGCCAATTCGCGGCGCGTTGGCATCGGCTATGGCATCGCCATCAATTGCGGCTTGAACTTCCCCGTGCACGACGACGCCAGCGTGCGCGATTACCTTGCAAGCATGAAAGGCCAACCCTGCTACGTGGCCATGCAGGGCGAAGGGCGCGAGTGGCCGACGCTTGTCTCGCCGGAGTCTGTGGCTCGATTCGACTATGTATTTACCGATGCAATGACTTTCCGAGATGACACCGGCAAACGCATGCGCATCTGGATTCCGGAAGAGATCGGCGTCATTGGTGACAAGCAGGCTTTTATGGAGATGCTTGTGAAACGTATCGAAGGCGTGATGCGCGAGCCCATCGACATCTACGCCAACGCCACGTATTTGCCTGACCAGATTGCGGCTGATTACGACGCGCTGTGGACGCCGGAACGGATGCAGCGGGTGATCGACGCGGCGCTCAAGAATAACGTGGCAATTGAAATCAACAATCGACGCAGGATTCCGAGCACCACGTTTCTTAAGCGAGCCAAGGCCGCCGGCTGCAAATTCTCCTTTGGCACCAACAATGCCGAGGCCGAGCTCGGCCGGCTCGAATACCCGATCCAGATGGTGAGAGAGTGCGGCCTGGCCTGGCAGGATATCTTTGTTCCTCGTCCTGACGGGCAGAAACCGGTACAGCTCAGGAAGTGACGCGCGGCATGGGCGTGGTCCGCCTGACTGCGTTTACAGCCGGTTTGCCATCGAGCACCCGCGCCACGTCTTCGCAGATCGCCGACGTCACGCGATCCTGCGCCTCGTGGGTGAAAGCCGCGATATGCGGGAGCAAAACTACGTTTGGCAGCTTTTCCAGTTTGCCAATCTGGGGCGGTTCCTTTTCCCGAACGTCCAGTGCAACTCCGCCGACGATTCCCGCTTTGAGCGCTTCCAGCAAGCCCGACTCAACGACGACCTTGCCGCGTGAAGTATTGATGAACAGCGCGCCGGGTTTCATCCGGAACAATCGCTCGCGGTTCAGCAGGCCGACAGTTTGGGGAGTGGAAGGCAGATGGCAGGAGACCACGTCAGCGCGCGACAAAAGATCGTCCAACTCAACGAGTTCAGCCTGGATCTCGCTCAGCAGAATATTGTCCTGGCTCAAAAACGGATCGTAGGCGAGGATCTTCATGCCGAAGGCGGTGGCACGCCGGGCGGTCAAATATCCGATCTTTCCCGCACCAACGATGCCCAGCGTTTTGCCATAAAGCTCTGTGCCGACAAAACGCTGCCGGTTCCAATTGCCTTTTTTTGTGTCGGCGTCGGCGGCGGGAATATATCGCGCCAGCGAGAGCATCATACCGATGGCGATTTCGGCCACGCTGATGGCGTTCTGATCGGGAGTGTACGAGACCACGATGCCGGCCTGCTCGGCGTGTTTGTAGTCCACATTGTCGAGGCCGACGCCGGCTCTGCCGATCACAACGAGCTCTGCCGAAGCGTCAATCAGCGATGCGGTCACTGGTGTTTGATTGCGCACGATCAGTGCGCGGCAATTCTTTGCCTTTTCAGCAAGCAGAAGAGGATCCTTCCACAGATCCGGCTGGGTAACGACTTTGAAACGCGATTGAAGCGCAGCAACGGCGGCGCCCTGAATATTCTCTGAGATGATGATGTCGATCATGGTTGGCCAACTACCTCGTGACAATTAAACTCAACCTTCAAACGCGAGGACCACTGGTCGATCTCCGCCATGGTTTCGGGCGAAACAGGAACTCCTTGGGCATCATTGATGGCGGCCTTGCGCGCCGATCGTTCGCCGGGAACCAGGATCTCTTCCGCGCCAGGGCGCTTCTTTGAAGCCTTGATGCGGTCAATCGTCTCGTCAATGCGTCGCAGATATTCGTCGTAGTCGAGAAACGCCTTGACGTCGAAGAGGCAGAAGAAATGGCCCACGTCCTGCTTGCGGTCGAGATTCTTGTACATCGAACCCACGTCGGGTCCAATTGCAGCGCCGGAAAGCACGCCACTGAAGAGTTCCACCATTAGCGCGAGCGCGTAGCCCTTGTGACCGGCCATGGTAAGCACGGTGCCGAGCAGCGCCTGCGATGCATTGGTCGTGGGATTGCCGTCGGGGTCGAGCGCCCATCCCTCAGGAATCGGCGCGTTCTTCTTCTGCGCGGCGATGATGTTGCCGCGCGCCACGATGGACGTGGAGAGATCGATCTTGACGGGAAATCCCTTACCCGTCGGGAAAGAGGCTGCGATGGGATTGGTGCCGAAGAAGGCTTCGTATCCGCCCTCGGGCGACATGGCCGGCTCGCAGTTGGTCATGGAGAGCAGCACCATCTGCCGGCTGGCGGCGTAGTTGCAGTACCAGGAGAGCGCGCCGAAGTGCTGCGAGTTGCGGATGGTCGCCACGGCAACGCCGTTCTCGCTCGCCATAGGCATCAGCAGGTCGAGAGCCTTGCGGGCCTGCACCTGGCCGAGTCCGTTGCCTGCATCGAGCGCAAGAACGCAGCCTGCGCGACGGTCGATGGCGAGCTTGGCTTTGGGATCGATTAGGCCGGCGTCGATTCGCTTCAAATAAATATTCAGCCGGGAGACGCCGTGCGTAGGAACGCCATGCAGATCGGCATCAACGAGCGCCTCAGCAAACAGCGCCGCATCGTCGGCGGGTGAGCCCATGCCGGCGGCGAGTTGCGCCACCAGGCTTTGCAATTGTTCTTTCGGGTATCGATTCATAAAGGCCTCACAACGGAAGCTTCGCGGGATCCCAGGTCTCAAAACCGAGACCTGGGACACCCAGTTCGTTTCAGAACGCAGCGATCTATGCGCTGCGATATAGCTTGGTCATCACGAACTCGCGATGGCCGAGCGCTTCTGCCGCGGTATTGCGGCCGTTTGCGGTGCGCACGATCATTTCGATCAGCGCATCGCCTGCCTGGTCGAGCGTCATCTCGCCCTGAAGAACCGGCGAGACGTCGAGGTCGATGTGATCCTTCATCAGCTTCGCAGTCTTCGGATTCCCCGTGAGCTTGATGACCGGCTCGATGGGATTGCCGATCACGTTGCCCTGGCCGGTGGGGAACAGGTGAACGACTGCGCCCGAAGCGGCCCACAGCGTGACGGCCTCTGCCGCGGCGCTCGACGTGTCCATGAACCAAAGGCCCGTGTTCGTCGGAGCTTCCGCGGGCTTGAGGCAGCCAACAAACTTCGTCTTTTTGCCTAGCTTCTCCACGTTACCCAGAGCCTTCTCTTCAATCGTCGTCAGGCCGCCGGCGATGTTGCCCTTGGTCGGCTGCGACTCGGAGAGGTCGTTGGTCTTTTCGCCAAAGACGAGCTTCTGGTAGTCGTCAAACATGGCCTGGAATTGCTTGCGCACCTTCTCATTCGCAGCCTTCGAGGCAACGATGTGCTCGGCACCGGTCAGCTCAGTTGTTTCGCCGAAGGAAGCCATGCCGCCGATGGCGCAGTGCTTGTCAATGACGTTGCCGACGGCGGGGCAGCTTGCAAGGCCCGTGGTGGTGTCGGACTCGCCGCACTTCACGCTGATGTAGAGCTCGCTGAATTTGCATTCGGTGCGCTGCAACTCAGTGGCCCACTGCACAAATTCTTTGGCCTTCGCGGAGGCTTGCGCGATGGTGGCGATGTCGCCCTGGCCCTCGATCGAGAATCCAGCGACAGGCTTGCCGGTCTTAGCGATGCCGTCGACGATCTTCTGCGTCCATCCCGGCTCAATGCCGATCACAATGGCGGCGGCGACGTTGGGATTGCTGCCCGTGCCGATCATGGTGCGGAAGAACAAATCCAGATCTTCACCGAACTGCAGGCGGCCGTAGGCGTGGGGCAGGCCGAGCGTGCCCTTGATGTTGTTGGCCACGGACTCGCACGCGGCATTCGAAATATCGTCCACGGGCAGGATGATGACGTGATTGCGCACGCCGACGCGTCCATTTTCACGCCGATACGCGTAGATTTTCTGGTTCTTCATTATGCCCACCTCTTCGTCTTCAGGTTATGCACGTGCACGTGTTGCCCGGCCTTGATCGGCTTCACTACTTTTCCAATCTCATTGCCATACTTAATCACTGTTTCGCCCACTGCGAGGTCCTTGAGCGCCAGCTTGTGGCCCAGGGGAATGTCCTGCGCCGACTTTGCCTTCAGCGGCTTGTTGGTTGATAGATCCCGGCCGGTCAATTGCATTCCGGCCGCAATATCCACGACGGCCACGGCAACCGTGTCCGCTGTATCGTGAACAAGAAAGTGAATCATGGATTTTGCTCCTTCATCGTACTTGGAAAAACTTCGGTTCTAAAATCAAATTCCGCCAAGGGAGACGTGTTTCGTCTCAAGGAAAGCATCGAGCCCTTCGCTGCCCAGCTCGCGGCCCCACCCGCTTTGCTTTACGCCGCCGAACGGGCTCTGGCTGGTGGTGGGCGCGCCGTCGTTGATGCCGATGGTCCCCGCCTCGATGCGCTCGGCCAGCCGGAAGATGCGGCCGATGTCGCGCGTCATGGCGTAAGCGCTGAGGCCATAGTCGCTGGCATTCGCCAGCTCGATGGCTTCATCTTCAGTTGCGAAGGTCGTGAACGGCGCCACCGGCGCAAAGGTCTCCTCGCGCATGCACAGTGATGCCTCGGTTACGCCGTCAATCACTGTCGGTTCGAGGAAGTAGCCTTTCAATCCAGCCATGCGCTTGCCGCCGCACAACACCTTGGCGCCGCCGTGCACAGCTTCTTCTACCTGCGCCAGCGCTGCATCGAGCCCCTGCTGATTGATGAGCGGCCCAACGTCGACGCCCGGCTCGAGACCGGGGCCTGTCTTGAGCTTCTGCGTGCCCGCGACGAAGCGCTTGAGGAATTCGTCGTGGATCGAACGCTGCACGTAAATTCGGTTGGCCGCGATGCACGACTGCCCGGTGTTGCGGAACTTGGCGATCAGGGTTTGCTCCACGGCCTGGTCCAGATTGCAATCGTCAAAAACCAGCAGCGGGGCCAGGCCACCGAGCTCGAGCGAGAGCGGCTTGATGGACTGTGCCGCACCGCGAATCAGCTCCCGGCCCACCTCAGTGGAACCGGTGAAGGTGATCTTGCGGCAGATGGAGTTGGTGAGGAATTCTTCGGCGATCATGCGCGCGCTTCCGACGACAACCTGAAAGACGCCGCCGGGAAGACCGGCAGCCTCAACACACTCCGCGAAGGCCAGCGTGGAAAGGGGTGTTTGGGATGACGGCTTGAGAACCACGGGGCAGCCAGCCGCAAGCGCCGGCGCGGCTTTGCGCACGGCCAGCACCAGCGGGAAATTCCACGGAGCAATCGCTCCGACGACGCCGATGGGCGTCCTGACCACCATGTTGCGTTTGCCCTGCACCTGATGCGGAATCAGCCGGCCGTAGGCGCGGCGGCCCTCCTCTGCAAACCAGCGCAGATGATCTTCGGTCATAGCCATCTCGCCCTTGCTCTGCGCCAGTGGCTTGCCGTTCTCCATCGTGATGATGCGGGCGATTTCGTCTGCGCGCTTGTGCACTTCGTCGGCGATGCGCAGCAGCAGCGTGCCGCGCTCTTTGGCTGTGAGGCCGCGCCACGCGGGATACGAAGCCTGCGCGGCTGTGAACGCATCGCGCACCTGGTCGCGATTCACTGCGGCCACGCTGGCGAACGTTTCGCCGGTCGCGGGGTTCTTTACGTGAATCTCTTCACCGGTCTCGATCCACTTTCCGCCGAGATATACCTTGTGCACTTTTTCCTGAACCTCGCTCATACGGTTCGCCTCATTCCCTTATGTGCTGATCGAGCGTCTATGCAATCTAATTCAAAATTCGATCCATCCTCGCGCATTTTATGCCCACCATTCCACCTTGAGCGCCCGGGCGAGCCTGCGCAACTGCTCGGCGTTTTTGCTGAACGACAGAATCACGTGGTGCGGCATGCCCGCATGCACCAGCCGGTCGAAGCGCGCCGGCACATCACCGCCGCTCGCCACGTCGGCATCAGAGAGCTCGACGAGCACGAAATTGCCGGTCACTTTGCGGCGTGGCGCAACAGTGCGCACGTCGAAGGCCGCCATGTGGTAACGGTTGTCGCAGCGCCATAGCCGGGCTACGGTCCCGTCCTGGTTGATGCGGATCTGCGCGTCCACCACCATCGGCTTAACGATGTTGAAATGCTTGGCCAGCGTGGGCCCGCCCGCGCTGCCGATCGGATTGCACATTTCCATCGGCGCCATGCCCGGATGCCAGAAGTAGATCGAGTTGCGGTCGTGTTCCAGCCAGTCGGTGAGGAAGCCAGGACCTGTGCCCAGGTGGCAGTTCATGAGGCTGCCGATAGCGCCATCCACGTCGCCTTCAATCGACACCGGGAAACCCTCGGTACCGAGCCGCGTCACGGCCAGGTACGGCCATTGGCCGATCATGTTCGGCAGCTCGGGCCAGCATTGAATCGTGATCGCGTCGAGGCTCTCTTCCGCGATCAGCTCCTGCATCGCCAAGTAGACGCGCGAGCTCATCGGCAGATCATCCGCAGTCACGTCGCGCATGGGCAGCTTCATGTCGAGCACGCGCTGCACATCTTTCTTGATCGCATCTTCGGGAACGGCGTGAACGCGCTCAATGAACTGCGGCAGGCTGAGCGGGTGTAACTGGATACCCAGCGTCCTGCGAAGCAAAAACGGATCGGCGGCAAGATCGATGAATCCGGGAGCGTGTGTGCCGATGACTCCAACCTTCGCCTGACGAAGCACCGCGACGGCCCGCGCAATGCCAATTGCCCGCACCAGCTCTGCGCGCAGCACCTTGTCGTCAGGATCGCCATAGACCAGCTCGAAGGCATGGCCGGCCTGGCGCAGAGATGAGCCCCACAGATGCTGCCCAACCAGCGAACACGAACTGACTTTTCCGTCTCCCGGCCGCTCAGGCGTAGCCCAAAGCACCACGGGATCGGGCCATTGCTGCGCGACAGTGAGTGCAAGTTGCCCGTGCCCCATCGAAGGCTGCAGCATGACCAGAGCCTGGCATCCGGCCGCGCGCAGATTGTCGAGAGCGACCTTGATGGTGGCATCGTCGACTACCGGCTTGTCGGCTCCGACGGTCTTGTAGCCAAGACTCTTGAGCGCAGCGACAGCGCGGCCGCAAACTTGCTGGTTCCATTCCTGATCGAACCCGGGGCGCTTGCGGCCGAGGATCATCACGCCAAGCGGAGCGGCAGCAACTTCTTTCGCGGACTTTAGCATCTTCTTCCTTTCGAACCATCCATCAGTTTGTAAAACGCACAAAATAGGGTGTAAGGTCGCCCACCAGCGGGCGCACGTAATCAAAGAACTTTTTGCCGACGGGGATCGCTGCTTCTTGAATCCACTCCGCGGGAAACTTTCGTTCGACGCCGGAGACGCTAGTCAACGGAACGAGTTCATATCCGCGTTTGCCCGAATGCGCGAGCGGCAAGAGCGACACCATCTTCTCTGTTTCGCTCGCGGCAAGCGCACGCACGCCGGCGCGTCCAACCATCTCGGCGTCTTTCTGGTCTTGCGCCGACACGTGAGCCCGCGCGGCTCGAGCAATCAGCCCGGGCTTTTCGCTTCGGCAGCGGATCTTCAATTTCTCTCCGACCATCTCTGCGAGAAACTGCCCGACGCCGCCGGTCATGGGGCGCTTCAGCGGATCGAGATGCGTGGGATCGGTCAGTTCGTAAACCAGACTGCCGTCGGAATTGAGAATGCCCTCGCTGGCGACCACAATCGCCCATCCGAGTTTGGTCACGATCGCGTCGAGATCCGCGAGGAACTTGTCTGCCTGGAACGGTTTCTCGGGCAGAAAAATAACGTGTGGCGCGTCCGCGTCTTTCTCCTTTGCCAGCGCAGTTGCGGCAGCCAGCCAGCCGATGCTTCGGCCGATGACTTCAAGAATCGTGACCGGCTGCGGCAATGAGCGAATGTCCATACCAAGATCGCGCGTTGACTGCGCCATGTAGCGCGCCGCGCTGGCAAAGCCGGGGCAGCGATCGGTCATGGCAATGTCGTTGTCCACGGTTTTGGGAACGCCAATGATCTGAACCTCAAATCCCAACTTGCGGCAGCGCTCGCTCACGAGCGACGCGCCGCGCATGGTGCCGTTGCCGCCCATGAAAATCAGCGATCGGACTTCAAGCCGGCGGAACGTGGCCACCATGCGGTCGAAATCTTCATCGCTCGGCTTGTGGCGGGACGATCCAAGCGCCGCACCGGGGCTATCGTGCAGAAGCTGGAGCTCACCGGCCGTCAATTGGTCGAGCTCAACGACGTCACCGTTCACGAGGCCACGCATGCCGTAGCGCGCGCCATAAATTCGGCCGATTCCCGGCTGGCTGGTTGCTTCCTCAATCGCGCTCGATAAGCTGGCATTGAAGACGGATGTTGGCCCGCCGCCCTGCACGATCATCAAATTGCCGGCGCCCATTGCGGCTGTCACCCCTTCTACCACGCGGGCAAGACATCACTCAAAAACACTCGATCAAGCTGCGCTTTCAAAAAAAGCAGCGCACATAGAGTTAAACGGTTGTTGCGGCCCGCGATTCGAGTTCGGCCGCGCGCCTGGCAAGTTGCGTTTCCAGCTCAACGAGTGCGGCAGAGAAACCTTCAATGCCTTCCTTCAGCTTTTCGGTCGCCATGCGGTTGGCGGCCAGCAGCCGTTCGAAGGTAGCCTTGCTGTCGACAACAATCTTCTCGATGGGCATGGCTTTGGCCGCGTCCGGATCGAGCTTGCACGTCAACTCGCCTTCAGTGCTTTCAAGTTCAGCCAGCACCTTGGGGGCGATGGTGAGCAGATCGCAGCCGACAAGCTCGCGCACCTGGCCGGGCGTCCAGAAGCTTGCGCCCATTACCTGTGTCTTGTAGCCAAACTTTTTGAAGTAGTTGTAGATGCGGGTCACCGAGATCACGCCAGGATCTTCCGCACCGAAATAATCCCTGCCGGTTTCTTTCCGATACCAGTCGAGCACGCGTCCGCAGAAAGGCGAAACGAGCGTGGCGCCGGCCTCAGCAGCCGCAATCGCCTGGATCAGATCGAAGATCAGCGTGATGTTGCAGTGGATGCCTTCCTTCTCCAGGACCTCGGCAGCGCGCACGCCCTCCCAGGTGGCCGCGATCTTCACCAGGATGCGGTTGCGGCTGATTCCTTCCGCTTCGTACTGGGCGATGATGCTGCGTGCCTGCGCAATCGAGGCTTCGGTGTCGTAGGAAAGCCGCGCGTCCACCTCGGTGGACACACGGCCGGGGACGATATCGAGGATTCTTTTGCCCCAGGTGATCGCCAACCGCCGGAAAGCCAGGTTCGCAACTGCCTCATCGGACGCCGCGGGTCCCAGCTCCTTGCGTGCACGGGTCAGCTCGCCGTCCAGGATGGGCTGATACTTCGGCATCTTTGCGGCGTTGCCAATGTGCGAAGGGTTGGTGGTAGCATCCTGGGGCTTGAACCGCTCCATCGCCTCGATGTCGCCGGTGTCGACAACGATCACACTGTATTTGCGTAACTGTTTCAGCAGATTCTGCGGCATGATTCCTCCCGGGCTGGCTGATTCCCCGTTTTGGTGTCTCTGGCTCCAGTGGACCACAGACATGGGCCAATGCCCAAGCGCGAAGCCGTTCCAGCGGCGATCAGAGAGGGGACGTGCTCCCCGACAACGCTGAAGGAAAATGGTATTATCGATTGCAAACGATTGTCAACTGCCAGGTGCCGTTCGCCGGAACGGATCTGCAGACGGCCTCGGAGTTTCTTGACAGCGTCAATCAATTGTAATAGATTTCTCCTGCTTTTGAGTCCACCATTTGAGAGCCTGCGAGGACGATTGCGCCGCGCTCTTTACAATGGCATTCGGCTCCATGCAGCGTGTCGCCCCGCTGGCTGAATGTCTGGGAGGAAAAGTCACAATGCTGACGCGAAGAGAGTTTGCTGGAAACGCCGTGGCCGGCCTGGCCACCATGGCCCTGGCGCCGGGTGCTTTTGCAAGGAAGGTGGACCGGCCGGTCGGCGTCCAGCTTTACACCGTGCGCAGCGTGCTACAGAACGACGTGCCGGGCACGCTCGCGACTATTCGCAAGATCGGCTACCGCACGGTGGAAACCTTTGTGGCCGAGTACAAGGTGACCGCCAAGGATCTGCGCCAAGCCATCGCCGATGCCGGCCTCATGGCGCCGAGCGCGCACTTCGCCTACGGCGATTTTGATTCCCGCTTTGATTACGCGAAGGAACTCGGCGTAGAGTGCGTGGTCTGTTCCTCGGTGCCCGGCAATGTCGGCGACTCGGCTGATGGCTTCAAGCGTGCGGCAGATCAGTACAACACATGGGGTGAAAAAGCGAAGACGCTGGGCCTGAAGTTCGGCTTCCATGACCACGATACAGAATTCAAGCAATTCGATGGAGTGACCGGATTCGACATTCTGATGGAGCGGACCGATCCTTCGGTGGTGCAGTGGCAGATGGACTGTTATTGGGTGGCCCAAGCCGGGCGCGACCCAGTGGCCCTCTTGCGCAAGTACGGCAAGCGCATGCAGTCGCTCCACCTGAAGGACCGGTTGCCGAATTCCCCCACCTCGACTGATACGGGGCCGGGCTCTCAATTCTTCACTGAAGTGGGGGAAGGCACGCTGGACTGGTCTTCGATCTTCCGGTTGGCGGAGCGCTTCAATATTCCCAACATGTATGTGGAGCAGGACAAGACAGAAAAGCCGCCGCTCGAGTGCCTGCAGATCAGCTACACGAACATCATGAAGTACCTGAGCGCGGTTTAGACTCGGCGAATCTCAGAGTTCTAATGCGGCTTGCCCGGCAGCACGAAGTGCTCGGCGCAGCGAGGCTCATAGGAGTCGCCGGGCATTTTGATGGGGCTGTCGTGGGGGGCGGGCTTACCGTCGATCAGGCGCTGCGAGTAGAGGGCGCGCGCCCCGCAAGCGCAGTAAGCCATGCACTCGGTGATGCTGCCGCCGTAGGCGTTCACCAGCCAGCTCAGATTCAGCATCTCGCCGAACGGAATGGCGCGGAAATCGAGGTCGAGTCCGGCCACGAGCACATCGTGTCCAGCGTCGAGCAGGTACTTGGTGAAGAGAAAGAGCTGGTCGACGAACTGGCCTTCATCGATGGCAATACACTCGACGCGCTTGCCGATCTCCTGTTCCTTGTCGTGAATCGCGCGCAGCACCTCCCACGGATTGCTGGATTTGAATTCGAAGGCGCTCATTTTGCCGCCACCGTTGGGGTTGCGGCTCTCAACCACACCTGGGCCACCCTTGGTGTCGTCGCTCGGTTTGAGCACCATCACATATTGCTTTGCGTATTGGCGGCGCATGTCGGCGCGGCGCAGCAGTTCCGCGGTTTTGTTGCTGCGCATGGGTCCCATCATGATTTCGAGCTTGCCTTGCACGTGCATTCCCCCTGGTTGGACGAACAAATATGGTCGCGTGCAGAGACGCGTGCCATGTCCGGCATTTCATCATAGCGCGGTCGCGGGTTGAAACGCTGTGAACCAGGTGTGGGGTATTGAGAGGTTTTTCCACCGACCGTCGGCGCATTTCAAGGTAAAGAACGGCGCAGTGCGAACTCGCGACGTGCGGCGCGCTTTTCAGCGTCCACCGCGGCCTTCATCACGCCGCAGTCGCCGAAGAAGCTGACGAGATCGCCAGAGAGCGGTCCGCCGATGCCGGAGGAGGGAACACTTTTTGCCGCGCCTGCCGCTGCGGGATTCATCGCCAGTTTTGCCGAAGGATCGGCAACAAGCGGGCCGAGAGGCGTTTCATGGAGCGGCGCCGAAGTGATGCGCAGCGCCCCGCTGCCTTGCGCGTCGAGGATGAGCGATGTCAGCTTGCGCGCCATCGGCAAAGGAAAGCTTTCAGCCACGAAGACCATCTTGCCGCGAATTGTGAGAACCACTGGCCCCTCGTCGGTCGAGTACACCTCTTCAGTGGATCCGCTTCCGGATGGCGCGGCGTCGGACTGCGAAACTTTCTGAACGCTGGAATACTTCCGCGAGAGGTTGCGGGCATAGAGTTTAGCGAAGGTCTGAGCCGAATCGGCGGATTTCCAAATGGAGAGGTAGAAGAGCCCCAGCGACTTGGTCGTATCCTGCTCGGCGGGGGTAGTTGCACTGCGCAGTTGCCCCGCCCAATAGAGGCCGCCATCCCAGGCAGGAGTCAGATCTCGTGCCGAGGCGTCGCCACCAAAAAGTTCAGTGATAATGTGCACGTCGAGCTCGCCAATCTGGCCGATATCGTAGGGCCGGTAGAGCGAATCGACGACCGGATGAATATCAGGCAGCAGGGGGATCGCCGGCATGCGCTTTTCCTCGTACATGCGCGGGTTGATGATTTCCCAGCTTGAAGACGGCGGGCGATCGAGCGTGCCTGCAAAGGCTGCCGCCTGGCCCTGGTCCATCCACACGTCCTGCTCAAAACTGAGGCCCTCACGGTAGGGAAACAGCAAAGACTCAGAAAGCAGGAGCGGCGCGCGCGCCATCACCGGAGAGTCAGCGCTGGAGTTCATCTGCGACTTCACAATGTCCAGAACCTCGGGATCCTTGACAAGGCTCTTGCCAAGCGGCTTGAGTACGTAGTCGAACATGACGGCCGTCGCCTGGCCTTCGGCCACCGCATCGCGCGCTGTATCCATTTCGTCTTTGGCGAGGTGATCCTCGTCGCCGGTTGCGTCGGTTGAAACGTCGTCAGGCGTCTGGTCGTCCCACTTCTCCAAATTGGAGTGCTGGTCCTGCAGGGCGTGGGTCAGCTCGTGCGCCATGACGGGCTTTTGCTCATCAGGATCCACCCAGTCGAGCAGGTTCACAGTTTTGGTCTTCGAGTCGTAGTAGGCCTCGATCTGTTCCTTGAGCAGCTCCAGCAGAAACGGCTTCAAGTCAAAGTCGCGGTCGAGCAGGCCGAATTTCTTGAGCACAATTTCGTCCCGCTCCAACCGCTTTGCGCTCTCGTCTTCGTTGAATTTCTCATCGAGATAGGACTCGACAGCGGCTCGGGTGGTCATCTGGCGTTTGACGGAGCTTTTAATCGGCAAACCAGTGTCTTGCGAGGAAAACTTGAGAAGTTCGTCCACCAGCGCGAAGAGCTGCTGGGCCTGCTCGGGCGTGATGTGGGTGAAGGGCTTGGCGGTTTGATTGCCCTTTGACGGGCTGGCGGGCGACGAGGGAGCCGGCACGGGTGCGGATGTGGCAGGCGGAGTTTGCGGAGCCGCCGGCGCGTTTTGCCGGGCCGCTGCGAGCGCGGCCAGCGGCAGACAGAGCAGGAGGGCAAAAGCGGCCCCGGTCCCGGTTGATCTTCTGCTTTTGAGCTTTTCTTTCATCCATTCTCCCTGCGGGATGTTTCTGTGCGGCGCCCTCGAGTCCCGGATCGGCAATCTCGCCGCATACTTCAAGGCTATAATCAGGATGCGGTTCCGCGTTCAATTCATGCGGAAAAACGGCGCCGAACCGCGGAAAAGACCCCATGGCTCAGTCCGATCTTGCCACAAATCTGCAGCCCAGCGCCCTGGCCACCATGCTTGAATCTTCACGTCCACCCCACGGGCTCGGCGTGTACCGTGGCGTGCTGACCCCACAGGAGTTGGACGCGCCAGATGTGGAAATAGCGGCCCTTGCCGCCGGAGCCGCGATCCATGATCTTGGTTGGATGCGCCGAGTGGCCGTGCGCGGCGGCGACCGCTTCCGCTGGCTTAGCGGCATGGTCACCAATACCGTCAACGATCTCTTCCCCAATACCGGCGCCTGGAACTTTGTTCTGAACGCCCAAGGGCGTATTCAAGGCGACCTGACGGTTTGGCGGCTCGGCGAAGAGATGTCGCCTCAGCGGAGAAGCTCAGTTGGCGCAGAAGCGGAAAGCGAGGACCGGCTTCGCGGCACCCCGTTTGCGGGCGAGTCCGGGCTTGAACTTGAGATTGCAGCCGACCAGACGGACAAGCTGCTCGCCCACCTGAATCGTTTCATCATCATGGACGACGTGGAGCTCGTTCCCCTGGGCGAAGAACAAGTGGGCGAAACGGGCTCTGAAACGGCTGTAGGCCTGACCGGCCCCCTGGCAGGCGAGGTCCTCGAGCGCGTGGGCTTGCCGGTGGTTGGGATCCCGATGGCGGGAACCAGCATTGAGTGGAACGGGTGGGATCTGAGGATTCTTCGCGTTCATGGAACACTGGTGCCGCACTACGAGTTTTGGCTTCCTTCTGCAGGACTGGCGAAGCTATGGTCGTGCCTGCGAACAGCCGGAGCCACGCCGGTGGGCAGCATATCGCTTGAGGCATTTCGCATTGCCGAGGGAATCCCGGCGTACGGCATCGATATGACGGAACGGGAGCTGCCGCAAGAGACGGCACAGATGCGGGCGCTGCACTTTGCCAAAGGCTGCTATCTGGGACAGGAGATTGTGGAGCGCATCCGCTCACGCGGTAATGTGCATCGGCATCTGCGGCCGATGGAGTTGACGGGGCCCGTGCCCGCATCCGGGGCGGAGCTGGCGCTGGAAGACAGAACCGTGGCAGGCCAGATTACGAGCGCTGCGGAGCTGCAGCTGAAGAATGGACGTCGCGCATTTGCCCTGGCGATGATTCGATCCGACGCGGAAGAGCGGTCCCAGACGTTCCGGTACAGCGCCGGAAAGACCACGGGGGCGGCCAGTATTCTGGCCGCGCCGCCGAAGCTCGGCAAGTGACAATGCAGGCCGAGCGGCCCAACGGGCGAGCTGAATAGCGGGTGGTTGGTGCCACGATGGCAAGTGCCACGGCCGGGATGAGAAGCTTAAGAGTATGAGCGAGAAACCAAAATTCGAAGTCATTGACCGGCGCAAGATCAAAGCGGATGAGGAGAAAGAGGGGCGGGAAGCGGCACCCCAGCCGACTGAGCCAGCGCCCACACCCGGCGAACCTGCGCCGGGACCGCGCCTCGTGGTGAATGAAGCGCCGCACGATGAAGCAAAGGAGCCTGCGAAGCCGGTTGCGGAACCTGCTGCGGAGCCGAAGCTGGCAGATGAGCTGCCTCCGCCGCCGACCGCCGAAGAGAGCCATGAGCAGAAGGCAGCTTACGAGGCTTCAGCACAACGGCTAGAGGACCTGATTCGCGCCCAGAATCCCGCTGCGGGCGCTCCGCCGCAGATTGGGTTCGAACACCTTATCCAGCAGCTTTATCTAACCGCGATGTTGCAAATGGGCGCGGGAACGGAAGAAGGCCAGCGGCCGCGTGTCGATATCGTTGGCGCGCGCGCAACCATCGATCTGCTGGGAATCCTGGCCGAGAAAACGCGTGGCAACCTGACCTCCGCAGAGGATCGCGCGCTGCAATCGGCGCTCTTCGAGGCGCGCATGGGTTTTCTGGAACTGACGAGCATGATGACCGTACAGCCCGCCGCGCCTCCACCTGCGAAGAAGTGAGAGGATCAGCTTTTCGTCTCCAGCCGGAGATCATGGAGCTGGCGGCTGTTTGACCGTTCCGCATCAGGCAGCAATCAGGAAACCGCGATCCAACGCGGACCATCCGGAAAGACCAGAGAGCAGACTCAGCAACAGAACATCGCGCCAGAGCCGGCAGAGAATCATGAGTGGCTGGTTCCTGAACGCTGGAAACTTTCGTATGGACGCTACGCTTACATTTCTGGGAACAGGAACCTCGATGGGGGTGCCAACGCTGGGGTGTGGATGCGCGGTCTGCACGTCAACCGATCCGCACGACCGCCGGCTGCGGCCTTCGGTGCTGCTGCGCTGGACCGAAGCCGGGGCCGGCGCGGAACGCATCGTGGTGATTGATACAGGCCCGGACTTTCGTGAACAGGCGCTGCGCGAGCGACTCGCCTGGGTTGATGCGGTGTTGTATACGCACGGGCATGCAGATCACATCCTGGGCATGGACGACCTGCGCCCCCTAAGTTTTGTTGCGGCACGACGCGGCGAAACGGTCCCGCTTTACGCCGATGCCGAAGCAACCGCGGTTCTGCGGCGTACCTTCGAGTACACGTTTTCTCCCGAGGCTACTTACCCTACGCGCGCCCGGGTGTATCTTGAACCACTAGCGGCGCGCAATGCCGTGCTCGGTGTGGAGTTTATCCGCATACCGCTCAAGCACGGGGAGCAGCAGATTGCTGGATTTCGCTTCGGCAACGCGGCCTATATGACCGATGTAAGCGCGATTCCCGAGGAGAGCTTTGCTCTCGTCGAAGGTGTTGAAGTTCTCGTGCTGTCGGCGTTACGTCACAAGCCTCATCCCAGTCACTCCACATTGCAGCAATCGCTCGAATGGGCCAAGCGAATCGGAGCCCGGCAGACCTGGTTCACGCACATTTCGCACGATCTTGGCCACGAAATTACCAACCGCACACTTCCTGAGAACGCCAGGCTGGCTTTTGACGGACTGAGTGTGCCCGTGAAGCTATGACCGCCGACATGGACACTCAGCCGCCTGACTCGTGTGCCGTCTTCCGCTCGCTGTCGGAGATTCCAGCCGGCTATGGTCCCTCCGTGGTCACGGTCGGCAACTTTGACGGCGTTCACCTGGGTCACCGCCAGATTCTTGCCGCTGTGACAGCCGAAGCGCGAAGAGTGCAAGCACGGGCCGTGGCCATCACGTTCGATCCGCATCCGGAACAGCTTTTGCGCCCGGCCGAGGCGCCGCTACTGCTAACTCCGCTCGCCGAGCGCCTGCGCCTGCTGGCAGAAACCGGAATTGATGCTGTCCTTTTGCTTCCATTCGACGCGACGTTTGCCCATTTGTCGCCGCGCGAATTTGTGGAGCGAGTTCTGGTCACATCACTGGCGACGAACAGCGTCCACGAAGGGCGGAACTTCCGTTTTGGACGCGGTGCAGCCGGCGGAGTGAGAGAGCTGGCTGCCATGGGCGCCGATCTGGGGTTCACCGTGCACGGGCATGAGCCAGTGCGCGTGCGGGGCATGGAGGTTTCGAGCTCGGCCATACGCGTGCTGGTGGGTGCGGGCGACGTGCGACGGACGCGGTGGATGCTGGGGCGGCCATTTGCGATTCTTTCCACACCTGCCACCGGGCGAGGCATCGGGACGCGGCTGCTGGTCCCAACCGTGAATCTCGCTCGTTACGACGGTTTGTTTCCCGCCATGGGCGTCTACGTTACGCGACTTAAAGTCAACGGGCGCGTGTTCCAGTCAGTAACGAACGTAGGCAACCGGCCGACGTTCGGCGAAGCATCTTTCGCGGTTGAGTCACACATCCTGAATTTTGAGCCGATCGATCTCTCTGAAAGTACCTCAATCGAGCTCGAATTCCTGTTCCGGCTTCGCACCGAGCGGCAGTGGCCTTCGCCGGAGGCGTTGAAGAACCAGATCTTCAAAGATGTGGCGCGCGCAAAGAGGTACTTTCGGTGTTTGGATTCGATGACCGCAGGTGTGTGAAGCGACACCAAAGGTAACTTCAACTCCGCATCACGCGCTACTCCCCTGTGGAGAATCCGCGATTGACGTTGAATCAACACACGGCTAAACTCTCACTAGGTTTCCATCTACTTGGAGTCCCCCCAAGGTAGGTTCTTCGGGCCCTGAAACATATCTGGGGCGATTCCAGATAATATCTCGCTAACAGATCAGCGAATCGAATTCGCCATCTATTCCGGATGGCAAGGTGACTCATCCAAATGGATCGTCTAGCGGCCATGAATCGGGTTGCATTCTTGAATTCCCCAGTGACAGCGGAAACAAACAATAACGAGCGCTACTGGCTCCCCAATGGGGGGCAGCAGGCACTGTCGATTGCGGTTGTCGACCCGGTTCTCGAGAGGCGCAACGCCGTCGCGAGTGTCGTGTGCGGGATACACAGCAGCGATGCGATGCCGCGAGTTACGCCGCTTCGCGAAGTCGCGGACTTCGGTTTGTTGATCAGCCAGAATTTCGATGTGGTCCTTCTGGCGGTCGATGGAAACCAGGAAGCCGCGCTGAAGACGATCGAGGCGCTAAGCCATGGCAGCTCGACAACTCCGATCGCGTACTCCGGAGCCAGCAACGACGATTTGCTGATTCGCTGCATGCGAGCAGGCGTGAGAGAGTTTCTCATCTACCCGTTTGCGCCGGGCGTGATTGAGGAAGCGTTCAGCCGGGTGAGCAGCCGTGGGCGGATTGTCCCCGATACGCGGAAGGTGACCGGCAAGTCGTTTGTTTTTCTCGGGGCAAAAGGAGGCTCCGGAGCCACAACGGCTGCCTGCAACTTTGCAATCTCGGTGGCGCAGGAGTCAGAGCGGAGCACTCTGTTGATCGACCTTGACCTTCCGCTCGGCGATGCGGCTCTGAACCTGGGAATTACGAGCCAATTCTCGACGGTGGATGCGCTGCGGGACCCCGAACGCCTCGACTCGCAATTTCTGCAACAACTGTCGTGCCTGCATCGGTCAGGCTTGTATGTTCTTGGCGCGCCGGGCACGTTCTCGCGCAGCGGAATCACGAACGCGGCAATCGACAAACTGATGACGGTTGCCTCCAAGACATTCGAATATGTCGTCGTCGATGCGGGGTCCCGGTGGGAGCTTTCGGAGACACACCTGTTCGACTATGCGGCCGCTATCTATCTCGTCACGCAGGTAGGCATATCCGAATTGCGCAATGCGAATCGCCTGATTACTGGATGGCTGCAGCCGTATTCATCGAAGCTTGAGGTAGTGCTGAACAGGTACACACCGGATATGTTCGGGATCGGTGCCGAATCCATCGGCAGTGCGCTTACGCGGGAAGCGCAATGGCGGATTCCCAACGACTATCCTGCCGTGCGCGAAATGCAGGACACCGCTGAGCCGCTGGCTATGAAAGAATCCAAGATTCAACGCTCGATCCAGGTGATCGCCAGGATTGCCTCGGGATTGCCGGCGGAGCAAAAGAAGAAAAAATTCAGCCTCTTCGGCACGGCGTGAGGGACCCGAGGTCAATGCGCAGGAGCGGCTGCCTCGTCGAGCGGCGTTGAATTTTGATCGCCAGGGAACTGCTCGTCAGGCTTGCCGGCAATCGCCGCGCGCATGAAATTGATCCATATGGGCAAGGCGACGGCGGCGCCTGTCTCTTTTTTGCCGAGCGATTCCCGGCTGTCGTATCCCACCCAAACGCCGCAGGTAACGGAAGGCGAGAATCCAAGAAACCATGCATCGGTAAAGTCGCTGGTGGTGCCGGTCTTGCCGCCGAGCGGATGGTTCAACTGCGCGGCAGCGGCGCCGGTGCCGCGATCGGTCACATCGCGAAGCAGGGTCATCATGGTGCGCGCAGTCTTCTGGTCGAGCACCAGATTGACAGCGGGGGCATCTTCCCAAAGCGTGATGCCGTCGGCATTGGAGACCTTGCGGATGAGGTGCGGGGCCACGCGGATGCCATCGTTGGGAAAGACTGCGTAGGATGCGACCTGCTCTTCAAGGGTGATCTCCACCGCGCCCAGCGCAATCGGGAGATAGGGCGGAATGTTTGAGGTGACGCCGAAGTGGTGTGCCACGTCGATCACGTTGCGAATGCCAACCCGCTCCGCCAGTTTCAGCGCGGGAATGTTCCGCGACTCCGCGAACGCGGCAGCAATCGTCATGGGGCCCTTGAAGTCATTTTCATAATTGTGCGGGACGTAGTTGCCGAAGCGCACAGGTCCATCGACGATGATGTCGGTGGGCTTTACGCCATCTTCAACTGCGGCGGTGTAAACGTAGGGCTTGAAACTCGATCCGGTCTGACGCTCGGCCTGCGTTGCGCGGTTGAAGACCGAGAGCGCGTAGTCGCGGCCGCCCACCATGGCCAGCACATCGCCGCTAGTGTTGTCGATGGCCAGCAGCGAACCTTGCGCTCCCGAATCCTGCTCCAGTGCCACACGACGCAGGCCTGCTTCAGTGGCAGCGCCGAGGCGCACATAGATGATGTCGCCGGGTTTGACCAAAGTATCGCCATAACGAATACCGGTCCACTGCCAGTCCGGGGGCACCAGGATGATTTCGGTGCCCGGCTGATCGGGAGGGCCAATAAGCGCGTCAATCTCGAGCGGGAGCGCGCGTGTGACCAGCGCATGGACGTAACCGCCCGGTCCGGAGACGACCGCCCAGTCCGGATGCCTGTAGTTGGAGAGCGTAGCGCCGCTCGAAACAATGTTTTCGAGCTTGCCTTTCCATCCGTGGCGCCGCTCGTACGCGGCCACCCCGTCGGCCACGGCCTGGTTGGCTGTTTTCTGCAAATCGAGATCAAGGGTCGTATCCACGCGAAGGCCGGCCTCGTGCACCTCGTCTGAGCCAAAGTGCTTGTTGAGTTCGCGCCGCACTTCTTCCTGGAACCAGGGGGCCACCGAACTTTCGGGCGCAGCAACGCGCAGGCCAAGCGGAGCCGAGCGCGCGGTATCGGCCTCGGCATGGGTGATCACGCCGTCCGACTCCATTTCGCTGATGACCAGATTGCGGCGGCGAAGCGCGCGTTCCGGATTGAGGAGCGGCGAAAATGCGACGGGTCCTTTGGGGAGACCGGCCAGCAAAGCGGCTTCGTCGAGGTTCAGATCCCTGGCATGCTTTGAGAAGAAGTATTCCGAAGCGGCCTCGAATCCGTAGTTCCCGCTGCCTAAATAAATCTGGTTGGCATAGAGCGTGAAAATCTGCTGCTTGGTGAACGCGCGTTCGATCTGGATGGCGAGATACGCTTCCTGCACCTTGCGCATCACGGTGCGATCGGAGGAGAGAAAGAGATTGCGCGCCAGCTGCATGGTGAGCGTGGATGCGCCCTGGCCGCGCCCGTGCGTGCGAATGTCGTGCCACGCGGCGCCGGCCACCCGGAAAACATTGATTCCCCAGTGCGAGTCGAAATTCTTGTCTTCAATCGAGATCACGGCCTCGCGCAGGACGGGCGCAAAGCCGTCGTAGCCGACCACCTCGCGGCGCTCGAGCGCGAAAGAGCCGATGATGCGCCCTTTGCGGTCGTAGAGATCTGTGATGGTGGATGGACGGTACTGCTCGAGCTCGTCAATCTGCGGCAGGTTGACGGAATAAACAAGAGTGAGCCCGGCCAGAGAACCGGTCACGGCGGCGAGCACGATGAGAACCGTGATCGCGGAGCGACCGGCCAGTTTGCGCCTTCGGCTCGGCGGCAGCGGTGGACCGACACTGCGCCGTGCGCGCGCCTGCGGGCGAGCTTTAACCGGCTGATTGGAAGTGGCAGCCAAACGGGTCTGGCCTCATCGACATCACTCTTCTGCAAGCGCGAAAGAGAGATGCTCTAGCTCAAGGCTAGCATTGGATCGATGGGTAGAATCTGTGATGCAAGAATCGCGCACCACGCCGTGCACGAGCGGGAAACAACGGTCAAATCGGGACACAAATGCAGGTCGGAACGCAAATGCGGATCGGGACACAGATGCAGGGAAACAAATGCGCTGAAACAAGATGCGGATTAACCGTTCTTGGTCTTCAACAATGCCAGCGCCTGATTCAGCTGGTCATCGACATTCGATGGCGGTATTGGTTCGCCATCATCTTCGGGTGACGCGACCACCAGATTGGGAGTCACGGCATCGTCCTGAATCTTTTTGCCTGCGGGATCCTCGTACTTCGCGACGGTCAGCATCAGTGCGGCGCTGTCGGGCAGATCGATGGTCCGCTGCACCGCGCCCTCTCCGAAAGTACGCTCTCCCACAACATCGCCGCGCTTCAGGTCTTCGACCGCCGCCGCAACCAGTTCCGACGCGCCATAGGTTCCATGATTCACCAGCACGGCAACCGGCGCATCCGTGAGGCACTGGGCTGGATCGGCATTGAATGTCTGCGTCGGGAATTTCTGACCTTCAAGCGAAGCCAGAGTGCCCTGCTTGATGAAAAAGTTCGCCAGGCGCAGACCCTCCTTGGGGTCGTCGCCGGTCGTGTCACGCAGATCCAGGAGAATCTTGCGGCCCTTGCCGGCGCCCTTGATCTTTGCGGCGATGTCATCCACGCGGGATGTGGTAAGAACGCCCGGCTTCAGGTAAAGTATGCTGGCGTTCTCATAAAACTGCTCGCCGAGCGGAGGCGCGGTCAGCGCTACGCGATTCAGCGTCATTTTGTCCGGATCCGGCTTGAAGGGCCGCACCACTGAGATGGTGACCGAGGTGCTTGGCTTGCCGGCCAGCATGAAGCGGACCAATGCAAGCGGCAGGTCGTGAGTCGACTGGCCTTCAATCAGATCGATGACGTCGCCATCGCGCAGGTGTTCCTGGTCCGCGGGCGATCCGGGCAGAACGTTGACAATCGTGGCATAGCCAAAGCGCTTGGAAATGGTGATTCCGACGTGCCCGTTCTCAGTAGCGGGGCGGTCCTTATACATCTTGTACTCGGCCGGCGTCAGATAGCTGGAATCGGGATCGAGCGAATCCAGAAGACCGTGGAGCGCGCCGTTCGTGACCGAGTTGATGTCTGGCGGCGTGACGTAGTAGTTCTGAATTTTGCGCAGGACCTCGGCATAGACGCGCATCTGGCGGTAGGCGCCATCCTGGTCATCGCCGGCATGGACACCGATCCAGCCGAATTCGCCCAAGGCAAATCCGAGGACGAGGGTTGCACAGATCACCACCGCAATTGCAAAAACGATCCGTTTGAAGATATGGGACACACACACCACCAGCGCGGCCTCTAAGGGGAAGCTGGCCGCACACACCTTATAGACGCAATGATAACCCAAGTAGCGTTCGCCGGAGAGACAAACGCAGCGGGAACGCCTGGAATGAGCAACTTGAGCCGAAAGGATCAGCGATAGATGGGGAAGCGGATGATGAGCCGATTGCCATTTGCGAGCCTCTGGTAGCCCAGACTGCCGGCAAACCTGCGCAGAAGGCGGATACCGTGGCCTCCCGGCTCCAGCCGGTCGATCGACTCCGCAGCCGGCATTGCCGGAACCGCCGGGTGCCCGAGGGGATCGAAGGGCGGTGCCTGGTCTTCAATGGCGAAGAACAGGCTACTTGCATTTTCCTGAGAGAAATCAACTGTGATGCGATGGCCCGGCTGCTCCCCGTATCCGTGGCGAATGATGTTGGAAACCGCCTCTTCAAGGCAGAGGTGGACGGCAAACAACGTGTCCGAAGGCATCGCGTATTCGGCGGCCAGGGCCTCAACCCATGGCCAAAGCAGAGCGATTTCACTCAGCCGGCTCTGCAGAATCAGCCGGGGCGCGGGCTGGAGCGTGTCTTGTGTGGCCATGCTTGCCGCCAACAATTCGTAAGGGCTCATTGCAATGCGGCGACCGCTGCGGCGAGATCGTGGTGAATCGGCAGCAGAGAATCGATCCCGCTGGTTTTGATCACCGACTGCACCATTTCACTCGGCGCGAAGAGCACAACCTTGCCGCCGCGGCCAAGAACCGCCCGCGCAGGGAGCACGATCGAACGTAAACCCATGGAGCCAAGAAACGAAACGTTCTGCAAGTCGATCAGCAGCTTGCGGCTGCTTCCAGCGATCACATTCATTTTGAGATCGACAAGTGCGGCTCCGGCAATGTCAAGGCGTCCATCCAAAGCGACCCTGGTAATGCCCCCGGCCATTTCTTCCGTCGAGATTTGCATTGCGCTGTTCCTTTTTGCGTCGCGAGGTCCTGGAACCGCGGTGAACTGTCGTGCCATTGGCGCGAGTTCGAAGCTGGTTCCGGGGATCTTCCGCCCCTGGCATGGCCCCATCCATCGTTTGCGAAAGGCGCGTAGAAGATAACGTAATCCTAATCAACGAATGTGACAGTTCTGTTACAGATGCAACCCGGCCACGGTCAGGCCGCTCACTAATGACAGGACGATTTTGGCATCGCCGCCGAGCGGATCTGCGGAACTGGCGGGAGGTTTGGTCTGCTTTGTCAGCTCAATTTTCAGGGTTTCGCGTTTTTTTACTTTGAACTCCTGGCTCACCGTGTTTGAGGCCTTCTGCTGCCCGCCGCTCTTCATCGTCACCTGGAACTTCTGCGTTCCCGGCGGGACATAAAGATTGTCGAGGTCCGTCTTCTCCCCGGTAATGCCGCGCAAATATACCTTGCCGTTCATTTGCACAACATACGGCAGGCCCACAGGCAGGTGGCTCAAGTCGATTTTCATTTTGGCGTTCGTTTTCGGGTCGAGCTTCCGGGGATCGAATCCCAGGCCGGCTGGAGCATTCGGCGTGGACGCTGCGGCCGCGGGAGGCGGAGGCGCGGCAGTCTTGGCGACAGCCGGAGGAGTGGCTGCGGCGGGCTCGGAACTGGCAGGCGGAGGCGCCGTTACCGACGGTTTGCCTGGCGCTGGTTTTTTCGCGGCAGGCTTTGATTCCAGGGGCGCGTTTGCCGCGACTTGTTTCTCGCCGGTCGCAGGGGCTGGAGCCGGCGGCTGGTTCTCAACGGCTGGCGCCGCTGATTCGGGCAGCGCGGGCGGGGTCTCGGGTTGTGGCTGCGGAACCTGCTGCGGCACTGCCGCGGGTTTTGCCGCAGGAGGATTTGCGGGCTGGCGCTGCTCAAGAGCCACCATGCTGCGATGGTGCGCGATCAATACCCATCCCAGGGCCACAATCGCTACGAAGCCCGCGACAGTCAGCAGGACCACGGCAAAAACTGTTTCGAAGGGCAGGGCTTTGCCGGGTGTCTTCGCAGGCTTTTGCGAACTCGCCGCCGTTGCGCCCGGCATCTTGGCATGCAGAGCCGGGGCCGGGGCAGCAATGGGCGCGAGCCCGAGCGTGGCGTCAGACTCGGCAACCTGCGGCGCCACGGGCTGCGCTGCGCCGGCTGGTGCATTCATGCGAATCGCGGCCAGATCGCGTGCGACCTCCTCGCCGCTCTGATAGCGCGCCGTGGGGTTCTTTGCCAGGCATTTCAGGATCACATTTTCCAACGTGGCTGGTACGGCAGGGTTCAACCTGGATGGAGGAACCGGCTCGGTGTACACCACTTTGTAGGAAACCGCCGTCATGGTTTCGCCGGGAAAAGGCTGCTCGCCTGTCGACAGGGAATAAAGGATGACCGCAAGGGAAAACAAATCGGCACGCCCATCGATGGGCGCTCCCGTGAATTGCTCGGGAGGCATAAACGAAGGCGTCCCCAGCAGCTGGCCCGTGGTGGTGATCTCGCTCGCGGCCAGCTTGGCGATGCCGAAGTCGGTGATGCGCGGCCGCTCGCTGCCGTAGACCTCGCGCGAGGTGAGCAGAATGTTGGCCGGCTTGATATCGCGGTGAATCACGCCCTGGCGGTGCGCGTAACCTAGGGCTTCAGCGAGTTGCTGGCCGATCTCGCAAACCCGGTCGATCGTGAACCGTTCGCCTTTTTTGATGGCGTCGGCGAGAGTTCTGCCGTCAACGAACTCCATCACCAGGAACGGCGCGCCCTGATGCTCGCCTACGTCGAAGACGGGCACGATGCCGGGATGCGCGAGAACCCCGGACGCCCGCGCCTCGCGATAAAAACGCGTGCGATACTCCTCACTTTGTGAGCCATTGAGGGCTGTGGAATGAATGGTTTTGAGCGCAACGGTACGGCCCACAACCGGATCACGCGCCTTGAACACACTGCCCATGGCGCCGCGGCCGAGTTCCTCGATAATTTCGTACCGCCCAACGACTTCCGGGGCATTCATGGTGAGGATTGTATCAATCTCTTGCGGCAGGATTAAGCGGAATTCAAGTGCCGTTTTGCCTGCCCTAAGCCGGCCTGTGATAGCGCACTACGAGCAGGGTGAGATCGTCGGACTGCTGAGCGCCGCGGGTGAATTCGCGTACCGCGCGAAGGACCGACTGTTGCAGGGCCTCGACCGGAACGCCGTCCTGCCCGGTGACAGCTTGAACCAGGCCGTCGACTTCGAAAAGTTGATGGTCGGGATCCTCGGCCTCCGTCACGCCGTCGCTGAACAGCACCAAAGTGTCCTCCGGCTCAAGTTGCAGCTGTGCCGATTTGTATTCCGCTTCGGGAATCAGGCCAACGGGAAATGACCCCTCGGTGTAAAGCTCGCTCACATTGCCCTTGCGCAGCAACAGCGGCGATGGGTGCCCTGCTTTGATGTACTCGAGCGTGCCATCGTGGCCAAGGAGGCCGATGAACATGGTGGCGTAGCGACCCACCTCGGCGTGGCGGCAGAGGAAACGGTTGACGTGGTTGAACACCTTCATTGGATCGGCGCCCATCGCCAGGCCCGACAGTGCCCCTTGCAGCATGGTTGTCAGGAGTGCCGCGCCAAGCCCTTTACCACTGACATCGGCGATGAGAATAGCGGTGCGATCTTCGCTGACTGGCACCACATCAAAGTAGTCGCCGCCTACCTCGTGGCAGGGATACTGCACCCCGCTGACGGCGAAATGCGGAAAATCGCTGAGTCCCTGTGGCAGCAGCGCCTGCTGGATGCTGCGCGCAATCGATAGCTCCTGCTCCAGCCGCTGGCGCTCGCGTTCCCGCTGGACAAGGCGCGCATTGTCAAGGATACTGGCGGCCTGGACGCCGAGCGCATCGAGAATCTGGCGATCGAGCGCGGAAAACGCTGCAATGCGCCGCGAATCGAGGTAGATGACGCCAAGCAACTGGCCACGCTCAAGCGGCGCGCCGGTGTCGGAAGTTGCGCGCGACGTGGTGTAGAGCGGAATGGCGACGACAGCGCGCAGCCCCTGCACCACGATGCTCTCCGCGGCCTTCAAATCCAAGCCCGCGAGATTCAGGTCTTCGGTTATCACGGTGGTTCCACGGTCGATGGCCTGGTGGATCGCAGTCTGGCTGGGGTTCAGGCTTTCCGGCGGCAAGGTTTCGCCCTTGTTGCCGCGGGCCAGGTGAACCCGGAGCGCACCGTCCGCATCCGGCTCGATGAGTACCCCGCGGTCGGCGTGGGTGACGGAGATGGCGTGATCGAGCATGGTGCCCAAAACCGATTCAAGTGGAAGCTGCGAGTGCAACAGAGAAGTTGCCTCCAGCAGCAGATTCAGCTTGTTCAGTCCTGCTTGCGAGCCGGTGCCGGTAATTTCGGAAAGCGACCCGATGCGGGTTAAGAGCCGGGCGACATCCCCCCCGGGGGACGACGCGGCTGGGGCAATCGAGTGGAAGATCACTTGATATGAACCGTCGACGCCGAAGGTAATGAGATCGCCGTCGTGCAGAGCCTTCTGCTGCACTCTGGAGCCGTTCACATAGAGGCCATAGCGATTTCCACGGTCTTCAAGCCGGTAGCCGGAGCCATTCTTAACGATGGCTGCGCACTTGCGCGAGATGCGCCCATCGGAAAATTGCAAAAGGTTATCCCCGTCGCTGCCGCGCCCCATATTGAAGGGCGACTCAGCGACCGTGACAAACTCCCGGGAGCTGTCAGGGGCAATCACTTCCAGCGATGTTTCAGATTGCGGGGAATGCTCGTTCATCGGCTTCAGTGTGGGCAAATTGTAACATGCTGGATCGCAGAGACTTGACGATAAATTGGCGGGTGGCCGTGGAGCGGGCGAAGGGCTGTGACCTGTGAGTTGGAAGCTAGGATTCTATCCGCCGACGGCTCGTGCTTTCTTGGTGGTGACTCAAGATTCCGCCGGCAGTTCGCGTCTGCGCGGCCAACTGACCGGGCCGAAGGAGATGATTACCTGGCCATCGCTGCCGTCGGGTCGCCTGAAGTGCAATCGTTAGGCGCTTTGCTTCCGTTCGATCGAAATGGTCGTTGCCAACCGCGCGGTTTCCTGGGCTGTTACTTCGACAAAAAGAGAGCCAGCCGATGTGCCACGACCTCGCCGGCGTGAAACCGCCGCGGACGATCGAACAATAGAGATTGTCGGTGATGGAACATTCTTACTTCGCCGAGCCTGCCGGCTACGTGGGCGACGAGGACCATGGCCAGACGGGATCCTATTCTGTGATGATGGCGATGGGGCCGTTCGAAATGGACGATGGCTACTCGCCGAATCCGATTTATGAAATCGGCAGCCCACTTTGCGCGCCTTAAGGAGCTCGGACTTTACGACAACAAGCTCATCGCCTTTATTTCAGACCATGGAGAAATGAACGGGCGTCGCGCAATCGTGGATAAAGGTGTATATCTTCATCCTGATGTTGTCCGCGTGCCAATGGTTTTCAAGCTTCCCGACGCGAAACCTCCGCGAGGAGCTACGGTAGAATCTCCCGCTTCGCTTCTCGACCTCTCCCAAACCATCCTCGACTTCGCAGGCATCCGTCCAGAGGCCAAATTCGATGGTATTTCGCTTTTGCCGGCGATCGAGAGCGGCCACGGAGAGGAGGACCGGACAGTGCTCTTCTTCGGAGGATGGCACGTCGGCGTCAACTTCGATTGCGGCATCCAGCACCGCGCTTCCGATGGCCGTCGCTACCTTTATTCCTACAACTGCACTTCGAAAGTTGACGAGCTTTTTGACCTGGATTCCGAGGATGCAACGAACCTGATCGACAAACCTGAATACGCAAAGGTTCGCAGAGAAGTGATTCAGCGCCTGGGCGCAGCGCTTCAGTCCGATCCGCGATGGCTGGGTTACTGGGCCGAATTCCGCATCGCGAAGTTTAGCGACCTGCCGAAGACTCAAGGCGACATGCAGCTTTTTGCAATGCCCGACTGATTGATGGAGCGGCCTCGGACCATTTCTGCCGTTCCGCGATGCAGGCTTTTTGGAAATGCCGATGTGGCGCGTAAGGTCGCCAGTTTATGCTGAGGATCAACCATTTGATCAACTGAGCAAGGAAGTCCAAACTCCGCAAACGCGCCACCTCGTAGCCGGTTGAATCGAATATGGAGAGAATTCAATGTTCCAGTTGCGCGTTATTGCAGTGCTGCTGCTTTTCATGATTGCTCTGGTGCTCAGGAGCCAGGAGCCCAAAGCGCTTGCCTTGAGCGGGGACTACCAGTTCACGCATGACCCTTCGATCGCGATGGAGGGTGACACCTATTACGTTTTTGCGACAGGCAAAGCGCCCGATGGTGGACAGTTTGCTGTGCGCTGCTCAAAAAACCTGACTGATTGGAAGCAGTGCGGGCACGTCTTTGCGGAAATACCCGCGTGGATTCATGAATCTAGCCCGCGCACGAGAGAATTGTGGGCGCCGGATATCTCCTACTTTCATGGCGCCTATCATCTCTACTACGCATACTCCGTTTTTGGGGCCAACACCTCCGGCATCGCACTGGCGACCAACGTGACCCTCGATCCCAAAAGCCCACGTTATGCATGGAAGGACGAGGGGTTCGTATTGAAGTCAACTGAGACAGACGACTTCAACGCAATCGATCCAAATATTGTTCTCGACGAAAAGGGTCAACCATGGTTGAGCTTTGGCAGCTTTTGGAGTGGGATCAAAATGCGGCGCATCGACGCGGCAACGGGCAAACTCGCCGCATCGGATCCGACCCTTTATGCGCTGGCATCGCGGGCCAAGCCTGAAAACGCTGAACCACCGAAGCCCGGATTACCACCGAACTGGGAGGCGATCGAAGCGCCATTCATCGTTCGGCACCGGGGTTTCTATTATTTGTTTGTCTCCTTCGATCTTTGCTGCCGCGGAATCCACAGTACCTACCGCATCATGGTCGGCCGTTCTCACAAAGTGACCGGCCCGTATTTCGACGCAGACAATAAACAGATGCTGTCCGGCGGCGGCACGCAATTGCTTGTCGGTAATACCCGATGGCTGGGACCGGGCGGCGAGTCGATTCTTCAAAAAGCGGGAGGCAATGTGATGGTCTTTCACGCCTACGACGCACAAACTGGAAGACCAGCGCTCCAGGTTTCTACGATCACCTGGAACGGATGTTGGCCGCATGTTGCCTTGGGAACGACAGGCGAGTCGAAGTAGAATTCTGCGTGTTCAGTCGCCGATGAGTCCGTGCGTGAAGCGCGGGGATGGCAGGCCAGTGTTCCGAAATCAACTTATGAAACCGGTCTGATTGCGGAGTTTCGGAGTTCGAGTTCGAACTTGATCCGCCATGAGGTCGTTTGAGTCCGCAGGCAAAAGCCTAAGTCCGCCGAGGAGGACGAACGGCCATATATCTTTAGTTGGCAGCACCGCTTGTGCGAGCATTTAGCGAGCGACTGCCCCACGCAGTGATGGTGGCGGAGGGCAGGATCGAACTGCCGACCTTGGGGTTATGAATCCCACGCTCTAACCAACTGAGCTACTCCGCCGGGAGGTGGCTCGGGGCGAATCCGCGCTCAGGAGCCAACTTCGATGATACGGGGGCTGCATTGGCAGGTCAAACGCCCGGCGCACCCAACTCCTCCTGCGAAAATGGCTGTATTACTCTACGCCAGCCTTATCAGGGAGCGCATCAATGCCCACCCTCCTGCATATCGACTCCAGTCCCCGCTGCACATCGGTCTCCAGCCGTCTTACCGCTGCCTTCGTCGCGAAGTGGAAGGAGCAAAACCCTGGCGGCACAATCATCCACCACAACACTTCACTGGAAAACTTCCCCTACCTCGACGAAGCCACGGTCGAGGCTTTCTTTACCGCGCCCGCGGCGCTCACATCCGCGCAAAAACAAACCCTCGCCTGCTCTGACAGCCTCGTAGATGAACTGCTTGCCGCCGACGTTATCGTGCTCGGCGCGCCCATGTGGAACCTTTCGATCCCCGCCTCGCTGAAGGCGTGGATCGACCTGATTGTGCGCGAACGCCGCACCTTCGCTTTTACACCGCGTGGTGTGGCTCCGCTTGTACCGACCGACAAAAGGGTCTACGTCTTCACGGCGCGTGGCGGCGCGTATCCAACAGGATCGCCCTTCCACGCCCTCGATCATCAGGAGCCCTACCTGTGCTCGATTCTCGGCGTCATCGGCCTCACGCAAGTCGAGTTCATCCACGCCGATCGCCAGAGCGAAAGCCCCGAGGCAGCCGCCGAAGGATTGGCCCACGCCCATACTGCGCTGCAGTCGATTGCTGACTGAGCGCGCCGCACAACGCACCCGCGCGCTGCATATAAACTCGACTTCATGATCGCCCTGCGCATCGCGGCCGTGATTCCTGCTCGGCTTCAGTCCACGCGGATGCCCCGGAAGGTGCTGCGACCGATTGCCGGTCGGCCCATGGTGGAGTGGGTGTGGCGCGCGGCAAAGGCAAGCGGCCTCATGGAGCCGGTTGTCGTGGCCACCGACGCAGAGGAAGTCGCCTCTGCCTGCCGCGAACGCCAGATTCCCTTCATGATGACTTCGTCGGCCTGCCCGAGCGGCAGCGACCGGGTTAGGGAAGTGGCCCGCCAGATCGACGCCGACATCTATGTCAACATCCAGGGCGACGAACCTACTCTCACGCCTGATTTCTTCCCCCCGCTGCTTCGCCTATTCGAACGGCCCGAGGTCGATATCACCACGCTCGCCGTGCCCTGCCCGCCCGAGGAGTTCACCAATCCCAACGCCGTCAAAGTCGTCACCGCTCTCGACGGCCGCGCGCTCTACTTCTCCCGCGCAACCATTCCCGCTGACCGCGACGGCACCGGCTTCACCGGCTACCGCAAGCATCTCGGCATCTACGCTTACCGCAGGGCTGCGCTCGAGCACTTTGCGTTGCTGCCGCCTTCGCCTCTCGAAAAACTCGAGCGGCTTGAGCAACTGCGCTTTCTCGAAAATGGGATCACGATTTACGTGGCAGATGCCCCGAGAGACACCATCGGCGTGGATACAGAAGAAGACCTCGCCCGCGCCGAAGCGCTGTTGCAACAGATGCAATCGCGATAGTGGCACCCTGGGCGCTGCCCGCGAGCCGGTGGCCGCGTCGATGCTTACTCCTTGCCCACCACGAGAATCTGGAACGAATGCGGGATCATCGGCGGGCGCGGGCCGCGCATGAATGCCGGACGACCTTCAGTCGAGCCGCCAGGCGGCGGAGGCGTGCCTGCCGTCAAGCCGGTCGGCGCCGCAGGCGGAGCAGGCGGAGCGGGAGCGGCGGGCGTTGGTCCGTACTCGGCCGTGATCAGGTAAAGATTGCCGGTCTTGGTATCGAGCGTGATGGTCTTGGCTCGCGCTGGAGTGAATACCGTTTGCTCCACGGCAAAACTTGTGGTCGAGTCCTCCTTGACCACCGTGATCGTACCATCGCCCTGCGAACTGAAAGCTTCCATCGTCTCGGGATTGAAGGTGACACCGTCGCAACCCATGCCAGTAGGCAGGTCGGTGATGATGTGGCCGTCGCTGGCCGAGAGAATAATCATGTTGTTCTTCTCGCGGCAAGCGGCGAAGAGGATGTTGTTCCTGGCATCGAGCGCAAGGCCCGCGCAGCCTCCACCATGGCTCGACACGTCGTAGCGGCCAACCATCTTCATGGTGTCGGCGTCGATTACGGCAATCGCCGCCTTGTCTTCGATATCGACGTAGATTTTCCCGCGGCCGTCGGTCGCTGCCTCCTCCGGCGCGCCACCGATGTTGATGGTCCCGAGGATCGAGCCATCCTTGTCGTCAAGGACGGTGATATTCGGCTCGGAGTGGCTAAGGATGTAGAAGTGGTGATTGTAGGGGTCGTTCAGATAGCCGTCTGGATTGCCCTCGACGTCGATCTTCTTGATGATCGCGAAGGTCTTTGCGTCGAACATCGTCACCGGCTTTGAGGTTGCGAATCCGTGGCCAGTCGCTGTATCCACCGCGCCGCCGTGCGCGCTCGTACCTGGAATGTCGCCTACCTGAGCCAGCGTGTCGAGGTTGAAGACTCCAATGTGTCCCGCAGGCCCGGAGCGCGCCACGTACAAAATGCGTCCGTCCGGATCGGCCGTCACATAGTCGAATCCTCCGTCGCCGCCAACCAATTGGATCTTCTGGACCTGGTATGGACCGCTGGCCTGCGCGAGGGCGAGGCCCGCAAATGAAAACACGAGAGCGACGGTTACAGCGAGTGACTTGAATGACATGGCGATGCCTCCATCGATCAGGCTGACTGCTTCGCCGTCGTCCTGACCGGCTAGCCGGGAGTCAATCCTCGATCTTGTCCGCACATCGAGCATACACGTCGCTTAGCCCATAAGGCTGAATTTCCCGTGGACACGAAATCGATGTCTGCCACAATTGGTGGCCGCTCAAGGGAGAAAAGGAATTACACGCAAGAATCGGAGTGCGCAGCGATCAGCGATGAGCGACTATGATTCCCATGAGTAGCAACGCGCTGATAGCAACACAATTCGCAGAAGTGAATACGATGCCCAGAGTCTCCACTCCAACAGCTGCGACGAGTCCCGTGGTCGATCCGGACTTCGCATGGAAGCAGCTTCTTGCCCGCGACCATGAGGCGCAATTTTTCTACGCCGTCACGACGACCGGCGTCTTTTGCCGGCCGAACTGCGCGAGTCGGCGGCCGCTGCGCGCGAACGTGCGCTTCTTCACAACGGCTGCCGAAGCTCAGGCGGCGGGATTTCGGCCGTGCATGCGATGTCATCCGGAAGCGCCGGGCCGGACTGATGTTCTGGCGAGAGTGCGCAAGCATATCGAGGCGCATCTCGATCGGCCGGTGCGCCTCAACGAACTCGGTCGCGTCGCCGGCCAGAGCCCCTTCACCGTGCAGCGGCTCTTCAAGCGCGAAATGGGTGTGAGCCCACTTGAATATCAACGTGCGCTGCGTGCGGGAACGTTGCGCGCCGCGCTCAAGAAAGGGGAACCCGTGACCGATGCGATTTATCGAGCCGGCTTCGGCTCGTCGAGCCGCGCCTATGAAGGAAACCAACTTGGGATGACTCCTGCACGTTTTGCGCAGGGCGGCAAAGGAGAGCGCATCGGCTACGCCTCCGCGCGCACTCCATTCGGCTGGATGATTGTCGGGGCGACGGAGCGCGGCCTCTGCTGGCTTTCGCTTGCAGCCACAAGGGCCGAGGCCGAATCCACGCTGCTCGCCGAGTTTCCTTCTGCCACCACTCGCCGCGATCCGTCGATTTCACGTTGGATTGATACGGCGCTCGCGAGCGTCCGCGAAGGCAACGACCTGGTTCGAAAGCCTGCCGCGCCGCAGGTGCCCACGGAGCGGCTTGACTTGCGTGGCACCGTGTTTCAGCTTCGCGTGTGGCAGGCGCTCAGGCAGATTCCCCGCGGCGAGACTCGCAGTTACAGCCAATTAGCTCGCGAGATGGGCAATCCCAAAGCTACACGTGCCGTCGCCCGCGCCTGTGCCACCAATCGCGTGGCTATTCTCGTACCCTGCCATCGCGTCGTGGGCGTTGACGCATCGCTCACCGGCTACCGTTGGGGAGTGGACCGTAAGGAGAGATTGCTGGAGGCGGAGCAAAGCTAGCTGAAGATCCTGGCATATCTAGTCGTGCCGAAGTGCCTCCATCGGAGAAAGGCGCCCGGCGCGCCATGCCGGCAGCGCCCCGGCAATCAAGCCGGCAAGCACTGCGATTCCCATTGCTTCCACGAGCAGCGGCCATCGCAGTGAAGGTGAGATCAAGCTTGCAGTCTGGGGCAAAGCCGACAGCACACGCAGCGCGCACCATCCCACGATGATGCCTAGAACTCCCCCGCACAGGCCGAGCATGGCTGCTTCAAGCTGGATGAGCACCAGCACCTGCCACCGCTTCCAACCTATGGCGCGGAGGACGCCGATCTCCTTGGTGCGCTCGAAGACCGACATCACCATGGTATTTGCGATGCCCAGAATACCGATGATGATGGCAAGCGCAGAGGTTCCCCATGCGGAAGCGTGGGCCATCTTCACAATCTGATTGTCACTGGCGCGCTCTGCCGCTGGAACAGCACGGAGCCCCGGGGCGGCGGCGTCGATCTCAGCCTCCGTGTGTTTCATATACTGATCCCACGATTCCCCGCGCGGAGCCGGTCGCAGCCGCACATGAATCGTTGACGCCTTGCCCTGCAAACTGGTCAGTTGCTGCAATTGGTCCAGAGGCATGATGAGCGCATCCGCTTCAAGCGAGGATGCGCCGTGGTAGATGCCGGACACAGTAAAAGGCGTGCCCTGAATCTCAAGCGTGTCTCCTGGCTTCTTTTTCAGATCCTGAGCCAACAAATCGCCGAGCATCACCTCGGAATCTCCGTCACTAAAGCGCTTCCCTGAGAGAATCTGCAGCGAACTGAATTCGAAGGAATCGGCCTTCCAGCCGTAAACCAGAGCCGTCACATCCGGAGTCAGATCCATTACGTTAAAGATCATGGGCGCGGCCTCAGCTACCTCTGGCATGCTGCGAATCTTTGCCGCTGCAGATTCGTTCAGCGAAGTATTCACAAAGGTTCCCCGGATGACGGTGATGTCGATGCCGCTCGAGGAGTAGATCCGCATCCACTGCTGTTCGAATGCGCGAGAAAAGCCTACTAGGCCCACAAACGCGCCGACAGCCATGCCGATTCCGCATAGCGTCAGGAAAGTCCTGAGCCGCCGCCGTTGCAGATTCTTCCATACAAATCCCGTAAACGTGAGTGTGGGGGCCATGCAGCCGATCAAGGTCCTTTTGAATTCGGATTGATGGAGAGCGTGCAGCCGGTGAATCCAACAGCTTCCACTTCGCCCGTGGAGAACCCCGTTTAGAATATGGGGTTGAAGCAGATTTTACCAATTTCCGGCGATTGGCCCTCCTATCCATTCGCTTATTGCCTCGCTGTGCGCCTGCGAGGGGCCGCATACCAGTCAGCCGAGGAGGCAAGCACGTTGGCGCAAACTGAGCTGCAAATCGCCAACAGAATGCCTTCGAACGCAGCGCTGGCGCCCGCCGGCATTTTTGTTGCGCTCACCTTCCTCGTCCATCTGGGAAGCTCTCTGTGGGGCGCCCATCTCGGGTATGGCTTTTTCCGCGATGAGATGTATTTTCTCGTCTGCGGCCATCATCTCGCTTGGGGCTACGTCGATCAGCCGCCGATGGTAGCGCTGCAGGCCCGGCTGGCCGAGCTGCTTTTTGGCATCTCGCCCACCGGCGATCGCGTCTTCAGCTTCCTGGCGGCCGGCGTCACAGTCGGGCTCACCGGCCTGCTCACCTGGCAGTTTGGCGGCCGCAGGCCTGCGCAAATCCTGGCCATGACTTGCGTGCTGGTAGCTCCAGTCTTCCTGGGCACATCGAATTACCTCTCGATGAACTCTTTTGAGCCCTGTTTCTGGATGGGCGCGCTTTTCTTTGTCCTGCGCATGGCCGATGGCTCTGCCAGGCCCAGCGCCTGGCTGCTCTTCGGACTGCTGGCAGGGCTGGGTATCGAGAACAAACACTCGACTGTATTTTTCCTCATTGCGCTTCTGGCCGGTTTGCTGCTCAGCCAGCAGCGCCGCATCCTCTGGTCTCGTGCCTGCGCTGGCGGTGTTGCTGTCCTGATTCTTATCGCCCTTCCAAATTTTGTGTGGGAGTGGGCCCATCACTTTCCCACCTACGAGTTTCTCAACACCGTTTCACACACCGACAAAAACCTTCAGCATTCGCCGCCGGTCTTCCTCTTCCAGCAGGTCCAGGTGCTGCTCTATTCCGCCGCTCCGCTCTGGATCGGCGGACTTGTCTGGCTCGGTTTCTCTGCGAAGGCTCGCGCCTGGCGCTTCGTCCCCCTCACTTACCTGTTCTTCCTCGGGATGATGATGGCCATGCACGCCAAGCATTATTACCTCGCACCCATCTACCCGGTTCTGTTCGCGGGGGGCGCTGCCGGCTTCGCCCAACTCGTCCGCCGCTCCTGGCTGGTGACTACCTATACAATTGTTGTCGGGGTGGCGATCTTCGCTACGGGCCCCATCACACTGACCATCCTGCCGCCGGATAAATACAACGTCTACACCGCACCCGTCGCGCCCGATTCGGCGAGGATGGAAAAGTTCACCAGCCCGCTGCCGCAGATTCTCTCCGACCGCTTCGGTTGGCCGCAGATGGTCGAAGGCTTTGCCGACCGATACGACGCTCTGCCTCCCGCCGTCCGCGCACATACGGCGATTTTCTGTGACAACTACGGCGAGGCAAGCGCCTTGAACATTCTCGGCCGCAAATACGGCCTGCCCACGGCAATCAGCGGCCATAATAATTACTTCTACTGGAGATGGAACGGTTATACCGGCGAGTCGGTGCTCACCCTAGGCAGCAGTCGAGAAGAATACACCAACGATTACGCCGAAGTGATTGACCTGGGCCCGTTTGACGCGCCATGGACGATGAACTACGAGCACAAGCACTATTTCTGGCTTCGCGGCCGGAAGCGCTCGTTCGCCGCCGATTGGCCGCGGCTCAAGTTCTGGTATTGAGCTTTGTGGATGCGCGGGACCCCCGTATGGGGAGTTGAAGCGCGATCTGAATGTTGTAACACCCCTTACGTCGATGTAACGATTTGCGCTTGACTTTCACAATATTTGCGTCAGAAAATTACGATCTTATGGAACGAGGGCAAGTCTCTTCCCCGCCCGCGCCCGTTCCGGGGTCTTTTGAAATCGCAAAACGAGGAGGTCGTTATGAGCACTGCGCAAGCTCCCACCATCAACATGGATCAATTGAACGCATTCCTGGGGAAATTTGTTGGCGATCTCGGCGCATCTGTTCATGCCGGGATGGTCGTCATTGGCGAAAAACTGGGTTTGTACAAGGCCCTTGCCGAGGGTCCGACAACCTCCGCAGAATTGTCGAAGAAAACGGGAACCGACGAGCGGTATCTGCGCGAGTGGTTGGCGTCTCAGGCGGCCGGGGGATACATCACTTACGACGAAACCACGCACCGATTCAGCCTTACGCCCGAACAGGCGTTTACGCTCGCCTCGGAAGATAGTCCTGCCTATTTGCCTGGCGCCTTTGAGCTGGCGCTCGGATCCCTCGCCGCGGTTCCGCGGATTGCCGAGTCGTTCCGCACAGGCGCTGGGATGGGCTGGCACGAACACGCAGATGGCGTCTTTCACGGGTGTGAGAAGTTCTTCCGGCCAGGTTATGCCGCGAATCTGGTGAGTACCTGGATTCCGGCTCTCGATGGCGTGCAGGGGAAACTGGAAAGCGGTGCGCGCGTCGCGGATGTGGGATGTGGTACCGGATCGTCAACGCTGCTCATGGCCAAAGCTTTTCCCAAGTCTGAATTTTTTGGCTTTGACTATCACGACAAATCGGTTGAGGCCGCGCGCGAAAAGGCGAAGAAAGAAGGTCTCACCGGCCGCGTCACCTTCGATATAGCGAAGGCTAAAGAATTTCCCGGCAAGGGATACGACTTTGTCGCGGTCTTCGATTGTCTGCATGATATGGGTGACCCGGTTGGGGCAGCAAAGCATGTGCATCAGTCATTGGCTCCGGGCGGTACCTGGATGATCGTCGAGCCTTTTGCCAACGATGAGCTCAAGGACAACCTAAATCCTGTTGGGCGAGTCTACTACTCGTTTTCGACGCTCCTCTGCACGCCCTGCTCGAGATCTCAGGAAGTTGGGCTCTGCCTCGGCGCACAGGCTGGTGAAGCGAGGATTCACGACGTAATTACCGCGGCGGGTTTTTCAAGGTTCAGGCGGGCTACCGAAACGCCCTTCAACATCGTGTACGAAGCCAGGGCGTAGGGCCGCGCGCTTCAGGCAAAACTGGAGCAGCTGTTTAGGAAACGATTAGCGTTCCACTGCCGCGACACGCCAGGCGTTCACGCTGGCATATTCGCAACAGCGAGCAGCGTCTGAAACTCCGGCGTCTCCGGTTCTTTGTCCACGACCATAGCTTCGACATTGGCGAAGCCGGCGCCCTGAAGCATTGCTTCGAGCTCCGCTTCGCTGAAGCCGAGCCACTCATCGGCATAAAGCTCGCGCGCCTCTTCAAAGCGGTGCTTCAGCAGATCGAGGACGACGACTCGACCGCCGGGCGCGAGAATTCGCGCGGCCTCTGTAAGCGCGCGACCGGGATGCAGCGCGTGGTGGAGTGATTGCGAAAAGAAGACGAGATCGACTTCGCCCGCAGCGATCGGAATCTCCTCCATGTCGCCCAGTCGGTAATCAATGTTTTTCACGCCGTGGCGCGCGGCAAGCTCGCGGCCCACCTCGATCATCTTGGCAGAGGAGTCAACGGCGATCACTCTCTTGACCCGCTGTGCGAGCAGCAAAGCAAAGGCGCCCTCGCCTGCGCCCAGATCGGCGACGACCATCGGCGGCATCAGGTGCAGCATCGCCTCGGCCAGGCTCTTCCACGATTTCCCTGGAACGTGATCCTTACCCAGGCGGCCGGCGATGCTGTCGAAAAACGCACGCGTCCTGTCCTGCCGCTTTTTCACCACGCGGCGCATGGCGGACTGGTCGGCGGCGGCTTCGGGAATCTCGGCTGTCGCTAAGGCGAGCAGCTCGTCCAAAAGCTCAACCGTGCTGGAGGTACTCAGGCGATACAGATTGTTCTTGCCGATGCGCCGATCCTCGACCAGTTCTGCCTGCTTGAGCTGCGACAGGTGCGTGGAAATCGTGCTCTGGCCCATCGCCAGAATCTCCTGCAGTTCGGCGACAGAGAGCTCTTCGCTCTTTAGAAGCAATAAGATACGGAGCCGGTTTTGATCGGCGACGACCTTTAACGTTCTGACGATTGACGACATAACGAACTTCTGGTAAACATCAATATATCACGATACGTCGATATGAGGAGATGTTCATGGCAACAGCAACCCTGGAAGGAACGAAAACCGGCAAGCCTGAGATCGAGTACAAAGTAGCCGACCTGAGCCTGGCCGATTGGGGCCGAAAGGAAATCATCATCGCCGAACAGGAGATGCCGGGCCTGATGGCGATCCGCAACAAGTACGCGGCGGAGAAGCCGTTGGCCGGTGTGCGAATCACCGGGTCGCTGCACATGACCATTCAGACAGCGGTGCTGATCGAGACCCTCGCGAGCCTGGGCGCCGAAGTGCGCTGGGCTAGCTGCAATATCTTCTCCACGCAGGACCACGCGGCAGCGGCAATTGCGGCGGCGGGTGTTCCGGTCTTCGCCTGGAAGGGCGAGTCGCTCGAGGACTACTGGGAGAGCACCTATCGCGCGCTGACGCACAAAGGCGGCAAGGGGCCGCAACTCGTGGTTGATGACGGCGGCGACGCAACGCTGCTCATCCACAAGGGCTATGAACTTGAGAACGGCGACAAGTGGGTCGACACACCCTCAGGCAATCACGAAGAGCAGGTGATCAAGGACCTGCTGAAGAAAGTGTTTGCCGAGGACAAGCAGCACTGGCACGACGTTGTAAGAGACTGGCGCGGCGTCTCCGAAGAGACCACCACCGGCGTGCACAGGCTCTACAAGATGATGGAGCAAGGCAAGCTGCTGGTTCCTGCCATCAACGTGAACGACTCAGTAACCAAGTCGAAGTTCGACAACCTTTATGGCTGCCGTGAGTCGCTGGCCGACGGCATCAAGCGCGCTACTGACGTGATGGTGGCGGGAAAGGTTGCAGTGATCTGCGGCTACGGCGACGTGGGCAAGGGTTCCAGCCACTCGCTGCGCGGCATGGGTGCGCGCGTAGTGATCACAGAGATCGACCCCATCAACGCGCTACAGGCGGCGATGGAAGGCTTCGAGGTCACCACGGTCGAAGACACGCTGGGCCGCGGCGATATCTATGTGAGCTGCACGGGCAACACCGACATCATCACCCTCGAACACATGCAGAAGATGAAGGACCAGGCCATTGTCTGTAACATCGGCCACTTCGACAACGAAATTCAGATCGACCGGCTGAACGGTGCGCCGGGCGTGACCAGGACGAACATCAAGCCGCAGGTGGACAAGTACACGTTCCCCGACGGACACGCAATTTTCATCCTGGCCGAGGGCAGACTGGTGAACCTGGGCTGCGCGACCGGCCATCCCAGCTTCGTCATGTCGAACAGCTTCGCCAACCAGACGCTGGCGCAAATCGACCTCTGGAAGAATCGGGATAGCTACAAGGTGGCCGTTTACACGTTGTCCAAAAAGCTGGACGAAGAAGTTGCGCGGCTGCATCTCGAAAAGATCGGCGTGAAGCTGACGAAGCTCACTGAGAAGCAGGCCGACTACATTGGCGTGCCTGTGGATGGTCCGTTCAAGGCCGAGAATTACAGATACTAAAAGGCAGGGAACAAGGGAGCGAGGGACCCAGGGAACAAGAAAGCATCCTCAGTCCCTCGTTCTCTTGGTCCCTTGGTCCCTGAATTATGAGTTCGCCGCTCACATTTTCGTTCGAGCTTTTTCCGCCGCGCACGCCGGAGGCACAAGCGAAGCTGCCGTCAACTGTCGCGCAGCTCGCCGCAGTGCGGCCCGACTATTTTTCCGTCACCCACGGCGCGGGCGGTTCCGGCCAGGAAGGCACCTACGAGACGCTGTTAACAGTTTTGGAGCACACCGGCGTCGAAGTCGCGCCACACCTCACGTGCGTTGGTTCCACTCACGCCAACATCGCCGCTCAGCTTCAACGTTATCGCGAAGCGGGTGTCAAGCGCATCGTCGCCCTGCGCGGCGATTTGCCAGCCACGGCTATGAGTGCCTCAGCTCCCGGCGAATTCCACTACGCCAACGAGCTGGTCCGTTTTATTCGCGCCGAGCACGGCAACGCCTTCAAAATCGAAGTGGCCGCCTATCCCGAGATGCACCCGCAGGCCAATCGTCCCAGCGAAGACTTCGATAATTTCCGCCGCAAAGTGGAGGCGGGCGCCGACGCGGCGCTCACGCAGCTCTTCTATAACGCAGACGCCTATTTCGACTTCATTGAGCGTTGCGCGAAGGCCGGCATCACGATTCCGATCGTGCCTGGGATCATGCCCATCACCAGCCACGCCAACACGATGCGCTTTTGTAACGGCTGCGGAGCCGACCTGCCGCGGTGGGTGCGGTTGCGCCTCGAAGAACTGCAGGACGATAAGGCGGCACTTCTCGACTTCGGGCTAAGCGTGGTGACGCGCCTGTGCGAGACCCTGCTCAAGAACGGCGCGCCCGGGCTGCACTTCTACACCATCAATCAGTCCAGCCCTTCGCTGCGGCTGTGGAAGAGCCTTGCGCTGAGTGTGCCCGCATAAGGGGAGCCAACCTCGAGCGGTCGGGCAATAGCCAGACCTGCGATACCGGGCACACGCTTTCCGGTTACTCTTGAGTCATCCGGGAATTGACGTAACTTCGTTCTGGAGGCGTTGTGCGACATGAACCACCATTGGTTCTCAATCATTGCGCAGTACGCGAGCGTCGTCGGCTTCATGATCGGGCTGCCCGTCATGGCGGGAGCCTATTATGAATCGTTCAAGGCGCGGCGCGAGGCGCGGAGGGCGCGCGAGGGAGAGCTGCACAGCCTGAACTGCGTGGAATTCGTGGCCGGAGACGGAACCTGCATCAACCTCGTACCCCTGGAGAGGCTGCATTCTCTGCCGCACGCAGGAGACGTGATCCTGCTGCCGGGGAATGACACCGAAGAGTTTCTTGCCGGCGCCTACCTTGTCGAGAGAGTCGAGCATATCTACACGCGCGCAGAATATAGAGGCTGCCGCCCGCACGAGGCGCGCCTGACGAAGGCCGTGGCGCAGGTCACATCGCTGAATCCTGTGATGACAGTGTGAGTGTTCGTGCCGCAGCAGCTACTTGCCTTTGCGCCCGTTCGCCCGATGCCAAAGCCGCCACAACGCGCTGTGCAAAAGGCGCGTCTGCTGGGCTTTCAGGGCCTGGTAGGAGTTGGTAACGTAGACATCGAACTCGGGCGGCCAGCCGATCATCGAACGCCGTTCGGTGTAATCTTCGTCGGCCCACTTCAGGAGCAGCGCCTTGTAGCCGACCACGTGGGTCACAAAGTCAAGAAGACACTGCGGCATTTGCTCCTCGACGATCAGGTGAGCATTCTCGATGATGAGTTTCTCGCGGACATCATTGAGCGGCATGAAGATGGCCTTCATCCACAGCATCCACTCCTTCAGGTCCTCGTCGCGAATGGGATGGCACTGCGTTTTGCCCTGCTTTTTGAGCAGCGCATTGTAGGCAATGTTGCCCGCGACCGTGGCCACGTAGAGGGGGCCATAGAACTCATTCAGGCGCTGGTTCACCAGGCGCAGCCGGTCAGCGTGGCGCGCCATCATGCGATTGCTCATAAAGGTGACAAGGTAACCGGCGAATGCCAACACGATCGTGAGCACAGCCGCGTTCTGCAGTGTGCTCGAGCTCAGGAATGATGAAGGATCTATGGCGTCCATAGTGCGATCACTCTAACTAGCCGGAAAGTATACGCGGTCAAAGGAAAGCCGTACTGTGACGACCATCGCTCCGCGGGCAGGGAATTCCAAAATGCTATTTGGCGTGGTGGGCAGGGGCGAGTTTGGCCTGTTCCGGGACGACCTTGATCTCAAACAGCTTGGGCCAAAGCTTCCCGGTCACGAAGAGCCGGTCGTGTGCCGCGTCGTAGGCGATGCCATTGAGCACGGCCTCGGGGTCGGAGCGCTCATCTTGTGGCAGAAGGCCGGTGAGGTCGATCCAGCCAAGGACGCTGCCTGTGGCCGGCGAGATGCGGGCGATGTGGTCGGTGTGCCAGACGTTGGCGTAAATCTCTCCGCGTACGTATTCGAGTTCGTTGAGTTGAGTCACCGGCGCCCCTTGATCCTTGACCACAATGCGCCTGACCTCGCGAAAAGTCTGCGGATCGAAAAACCGGAGAGTGGCTGTGCCGTCGCTCAAAATCAGGTTACGTCCATTCTGCGTCAATCCCCAGCCTTCGCCGTCGTAATGAAAAGTGCGCAGCAGGCGGAAGCTGAAGCGGTCGTAGACGAAGGCAATCTTCGCTTGCCACGTGAGCTGAACCAGCGTACTGCCCCATGCGGCAAGCCCCTCGCCAAAGTATTTGTCCGACAGGGGCGCCGACTGCAGTACGCGCCCGGTTTCCAGGTCATCCATGCGCAGCGACGATCGCCCATTCAAACCGGTGCTCTCGTAGAGATGACCGTCCACGTAGACAAGGCCCTGCGTATAAGCCCCAGGATCGTGGGGATAGGTTTGGATAATGCGGTAACCATCTGCCGCGAAGGCGTGGGTTGCCGCCGCGACGCTGATGAAAGCGAGCAAGTTGCGACAGGAAGAAGAAATGCGCATCAGCGAATCCACTGAGTCTAATTTACTGGCCAGGCATCGTCGGCCACTCTTCTTTGGACGGGTGGATTGCTTGTTAGTTGCAAGTCAGCGATGAGCACGACACGAACCTCGCCGCCGGTTAGCGAACTTGTCAATCACTTTTTGAGCAGGCCGCCATGGAATCGCCCGAAAGTACGGGCAAGCATGACTGACATCGTCAGAACGCCCGCGCCCACTGCAGCCACCTGACCTATGTCGTGAATGCTGAAGTTGCCGACGCATAGGATTAACAAATAAGCGACGATGAGATTGAAGAATCCCCACAAAACATTCACAGTCGAGGAGGACAGGCCCTTGCCCGGCGGCTTGGCGAACGGGCTTTGGAATGGCCTGCCGGAGACGCCATTGATGAGGTGAGGAAGCGTGTTGGCGAAAAATGCGCCACCGAAGAAGTAAGCCAGATAGTTGTACCAGTGCATCGTGGGCCCCTTTTTGATGATCGGCCAACATGGTAGCAGGTTCTAATTTGTGCCGAGGTAGATAAAGCGGGCCAGGAAGAGCGCTGCAATCAGATAGAGCAGCCAGTCCTGCCGCCTTACTCTCGGGGCCAACAGGTGCAGAACCGCCCACGCGATGATGCCGAAGCCAAGGCCGTTGGCAATGGAATAGGTGAGAGGAATGAGCACCAGCGTGAGAAACGCGGGCACGGCAACCAACGGATCGTTCCACTGGATTTCGTTGATGGCGGCCAGCATGAGGCATCCGACCAGGATGAGCGCGGGGGCAGTGGCTGCCGGAGGCACAATCCCAATAAACGGCGCGGCCACGATCGCGCATAGAAAAAGCAGGCCGGTCACGATCGCGGTCACACCCGATCTTCCTCCGGCCGCCACACCTGCCGTGGACTCCACGTAACTGGTCACGGTCGAGGTTCCCGTAAACGAGCCGAAGACAGTTGCTGTGGCGTCAGCGAAGAGGATCCGGTTCAACCGCGGAATCGAGTGATCAGACTGGATCAAACCCGCCCGCTTGGTGACGGCCACCAGCGTGCCGAGGTTGTCAAAGAGATCGACGAAGAAGAAGACGAAGATGATCTCGAGCAGGCCCGTGTTCACTGCGCCCCTGATGTCCAGCTTGAACGCGGTTGCCGCCAGCGCATGAATTCCGCCCGCCGAAGGCGTCCAATGCACAAGGTGCATCGCCCAGGCAATGCCGGTCACGGCCAGCACGCCGATAAGGATCGAGCCTTTCACTTTCCTGATTTCCAGCGCCACCATCAGGATCAGCCCTAAAAGCGCGAGATAGGCTGTCGGGTTGCGGACGCTGCCCATGCTGACGAGGGTGTGCGGGTCGCCCACTACCAGGCCGGCATGCTGGAATCCGATGAATGCGATGAAAAGGCCAATGCCACCGGCCACTGCTGCGTAGAGCTGATGGGGGATGGCGCGCAGAATCATCTGCCGGATGCCGAGGGCGGTAATGGCGAGAAAGATCACGCCGGAAAGAAAGACCGCGCCCAGGGCCGTTTGCCAGGGCACGTGCATCTTCAGGCAAACGGTGTAGGTGAAGTAGGCGTTCAGGCCCATGCCCGGCGCCAGCGCGATGGGATACCGCGCGACAATGCCCATCAGAATGGAGCCGAAGGCAGCCGAGATGCACGTTGCGGCGGTGACCGCCTGCTCGGGCACGCCGGCATCGGCCAGGATGGCCGGATTCACCAACACGATGTAAGCCATGGTGACAAAGGTGGTCGCGCCGGCCAAAATCTCGGTGCGCCAGTTGGTACCCAGGCGGGCGAATTCAAAGTAGGCTTCGAGTTTCTTGAGCATGGGTGGGCACTTGCGGGAGTTCTAGTAAGGAAAACACAAACCCCAACTTCAAGCCAAGCTGCTAGAGCGAAACCAGAGTTGGTGTGGCCTGTTGAGTTTTGCGCAAGGTCGCCGCTCCCTGTTGGTCGCGTCGACTTGAACGAGGTACTTTCGGTATACAGCCACTCTGGTTTCGCTATACTCGAAGGCTGTATCGCAAGCCAGCTTTCTACGTAGGCTTGATTTCTGAACGGAGCGATGCCGGCAGCGGACTATTTACCTTTGAGTACCGGGGTGCCCCCCCATCCCCCCCGGGGCTATTTTGCACAAAGTCTTCCCGCGGAATGAGTTAAGAACTACAGTTCTCGCCCAAATACCTTATTTTTCAGTCATTTATAACTGAAAATCCTGAAATCAAAAGACTTGCAGGCTGAGTCAGGTTTCGAGTGCTAATCCCTCTCGAGACAGAAGTGATTCCAATCGTCGCTCCATTCGCAACTCGAGCCGGGCTGGAACACTTTTTCGCTCATCCGACATCAGGATAGCGACGTCAGAGAGATTCTCTGCACTTTCCCGCGATCTATTTGCGATCTGTTTTCAGTTGGTTGCGGGGGCCGGCGGTTCTGGGGGTATTGACATTGCCGCGTGGCTTGGCAGAAATGCGCGCTAGGCCAGCAGCTTGGCCGCGTCTTTGGCGAAATAGGTCACGATGAAATCGGCGCCGGAGCGGCGAATGCCCACCAGTGACTCGAGCATCGCGCGATTCTGATCGAGCCAGCCTTTTTGAAACGCAGCGTGAAGCATGGAGTACTCGCCGGAGACCTGGTAGGCGCCCATGGGCACGCCGAAGCGCTCGCGGGCCGCGCGAATGACATCGAGGTAGGGCATGGCTGGCTTCATCAGGATCATGTCCGCGCCCTCTCCGAGGTCGAGTTCGATCTCGCGCATCGCTTCGCGGAGGTTGGCGCCATCCATTTGATAGCTTCTGCGGTCGCCGAACTGCGGCGCCGAGTCGGCCGCTTCGCGAAACGGCCCATAGAAAGCCGATGCGAACTTCGAGGCGTAGCTCAAGATGGGCGTCTGCGCGAGCCCTGCAGCGTCGAGCGCCTTGCGAATCGCGGCCACCCGGCCGTCCATCATGTCGCTGGGAGCGACCACGTCAGCGCCGGCTTTCGCCTGGCTGACGGCGGTGCGAGCCAGCAACTCGAGCGTGGGATCGTTGTCGACATCAAAACTCTCGCCCGATTTGACCACCACGCCGCAGTGGCCGTGGCTTGTGTACTCGCACAGGCAGACATCAGCGATGAGAACCAGCTTTTTCGCAGCTTCGGATTGCTTGATGGCGCGTAACGCCTGCTGAACGATTCCGTTTTCTTCCCATGCGCCGGTGCCCTGGTCATCCTTCGACTCAGGTAGTCCGAAGAGCAGTAGCCCGGCGATCCCGAGTTTCGCCACCTCTTCCGCCTCGCGCACCGCTTCGTCGACGGAGAGATTGAAGACGCCGGGCATGGATCCGACGGGCGTGCGCACGCCTTTGCCGGGGCAGATGAACAGCGGATAGACCAGGTCCCCGGGCTCCAGCGTGGTCTCGCGCACCAGCGCGCGCAATGATTCACTCCTGCGCAAACGACGCATCCGGCTGACTGGGAAGGCCATGGAACGATTGTAGACGAGAGCTTCTAGCTCCTAGCTAGCTCGTGCGGAGGGCCGCTCGATCTGAACGCTGGATGAGAGCCTGTTCCAATCCGTTAAAAGATGAGGCTGTCGATACAGATTCGGACAGTCCCCAAGCACACCAGCTAGAAGCTGGAGGCTGGGAGCTGAGAGCTGCTCTTACAGCTGCTCGTAGAGCATGCTGTTCCGGTAGCCGAGCAGGATGATCAGCGTGGCAACACCCAGCGCCGTCCCGAAGGGAATCTTGATCAGGCTCACAATAGCGGCAATGATCGCCACGATGCGCCCCCACTCTGTGCGCTCCAGCAGGCCCCATCCAGCCACGGCCGCCAGGATCCCGCGCAGCGCCAGCATCAGCCAGGCAAAGTGCAGGATTGCCGGAAAAACCCAGGTCGGCGGCATGGGGCCGTGCATCCAGGTGCCGAAGGCTCCCGACAGAAACGCGTTCGCGAAGGCCAGCCCGGCGAAGCCAAGAATCAACGATAATCCGGCGTAAACGAGCCACAGGATGCCAAGCACCCTTACTTTGCTGGCGTAACTCGCCAAAACGAACTGGGGGTCGGGCATGGGGAAAACCATCGGCGAAATCGCGCGCCCGCATTTCGGACAGAATCCCTGCCCTGGCTCCATTGCCTGACCACAACCGCTGCAATACATGGCGCCTCCTGATGTCCGAGATTCAGATACGCAAACGCCAGGCGGAATGTTCCGGAAGATCGTCGCAGGAAGACCGGCGGCCAAGGGTATGCTCGGCAAGAGGGGAGGGATGTGTGAAGCACCCGGGCGTGTTCCTGACTGCGGAGTGGCGTAACCTGCTGATGCTGAACTACTCGGTCGATCCCGGCCTGGTTCGGCGATTCCTCCCCAAAGGTACGGAGCTGGACACCTTCGAAGAGCGAACGTTCGTCAGTCTCGTCGGTTTCGTGTTTGGCAGTACGCGCCTCGCCGGCTTCTCCATCCCTTTTCACCGTTCCTTCGAGGAGGTGAATCTCCGCTTCTACGTGAAGCGCCAACAACGACGCGGTGTGGTGTTCATACGGGAGCTAGTCCCAAAGCTTGCGGTCGCTGCGGTGGCCAGACTTGCGTTTGGTGAGAATTATTCTCGTGTGCCAATGTCCCATCAGTTCAACGCAGGTCCGGAAAAAGGACTCACGGAAGCGGAATACTCCTGGGGAAGAGGCTTGAGCCGGTGCTCCATGCGGATTGAAACCGCGGGACCCGCATTTCTTCCCGCCGAAGCCTCGCTGGCCCAATTCATCACAGAACACTACTGGGGATACGCTGCGCAGAAAGGCGGCGGGTGCATCGAATATGAAGTGCAACATCAACGGTGGCTTGTCAGGACGGCAAAGAACGCCGGGTTTTCAGGAGATGCGGCGCGGTTCTACGGCGATGAACTCGGCAACGTGCTGAAGCGTCCGCCAGACTCTGCATTCCTGGCCGAAGGATCTCCCGTGACGGTATTCAAGGGATTGCGGGTTGCATGAACGGTGAAGGGTTCGATTGCCAACTTGTTATGGGCGCAATGAGCGCCGGCTATCGCCCGCCTGCCGCCAACTTCAGCCATCGCTCCTCATGCCGGCTGTCGCGGAGCACATAGCCGGTCACTCGCCCCTGGGCATCGCGCTCGAACGTCAGATGAGTGGCTAGCGCGCCGGCAGTCTCGCTGGGACGGAAAAACGTATCGGCAGTCTCCGCCTCCAACCCGGTCACTTCGCCGCTCGGGCTCCTTTGAGAAAGCTGGTCGCCCTGCCGGAGGATGGTTGTAATGGCCTTACCGTTGGGCTCGCGGTACTCGCCGGCCAGCGCGTCAAGTTGCGCCGTTGACAGCTTGATCGTCGGAGCATGTAGCGGAACAACGATGCGCTCCGCCATCACTTCCGGAGCCTCCGGAATACGCTGCGCGAGCAGCCATCGCGGCAAATCCGGCTCATCGTAAGCGCGGGTCCAGCAATCATGCTTCAGTCCCTGGTACATCCAAAGGCGGATGTTTCCCTGGGCGGCCTTGAAGGCGTCGAACATCAGCTCGCTCTGGCGCGGTGCGACCACCGGGTCGAGGCTGCCATGAAAAAGCCACACCGGCGTATGTCCCACGGCATGCGCGTAATCGGCGGGCAAAATCGTAGACTCCTGCCAGCGCTCCGGCTCGTAACTCCAGAACACGCCGCTGGCTGCAATCACAATCCCGGCCCAACGATGCGGATGAAGGCGCGCCAGTTCCCATGCGCCGTAGCCGCCCATCGAAAGCCCGGTGAGATAGGTGCGCGCGGGATCACCGTGGAATTCCGCAGACTCCTGATCGAGCGTAGCCATGGCCAGCTCCAACAGGGCGGGATCGGTCCAGTGCGCGTTCTGCGGGCACTGCGGCATCACAATGACAAACGGCCACCGGTCGGGGTGGTTGCGCACAGCCTGGGCGATGCCGATCTGCGTTTGCCACATGCCCTCTGAGCCTCGCTCGCCGCGGCCATGCAGAAAAAGAATGATGGGCCACTGCTTGCCGTCGTCGCGCCGCCAGTCCTCCGGCAGGTACACCTGGAATCGATAGCCGATTCCGTGCAATTCAATCCTGCGGTTCAGGAACCCAGTATCCTGCGGCGGAGCAGGCGGTGGGCGATGCGACTTGGAAACGATTCCGCGCGCCACGCCGGGCGATTGTGCGGATGCCAGCACCAGCCAGGCGGCAACAGATTTGAGCCATCGGGACATTGATGCTTCCATCATAATGAGTTCCAATGTCGGGCCCGGCTCTTTCTTGCATCGTTGGCCTTTCCTTGCACATTTCTTACAATTTGCATGAAACAATCGAAAATGCGATGCAGGCTTCTGTGACCACCAAACTCGCGGCCGGAGAGACCCTGGACCATTACCGTCTGGATGCGGAGGTTGCGCGCAGCGGCATGGCGACCCTGTTCCGCGCCACCGATCTGCGCACCGGGCGACAGGTGGCCGTGAAGGTGCCGCATCCGGAGATGGAGGCCGACCCCATCCTGCTCGAACGGTTCCGTCGCGAGGAGGAGATCGGCCAGGAGATCGATCACCCCGGAATCGTAAAAACCTACGACGGCGAAGAGCGCAGCCGGCGTTACATGGTGATCGAATGGGTCGACGGCCAGTTGCTGCGGTCGATATTAAATGCTGAAAGGAAGCTGCCGGTAGACCGTGCCGTCGCGCTGACGCTGGCCATCTGCGACGCGCTCGACACCATGCACAAGCATGGCGTTGTGCATCGCGACCTGAAACCGGAAAACATCATGGTCGATGCGCAAGACCGCGTCAAGATTATCGATTTCGGCATCGCCTTGAAGGAAGATGCGCGGCGCATCACCCACGCCACGTTGACGCCCGCTCTGGGCACGCCCGACTACATCTCGCCCGAACAGGTGAAAGGCCAGCGCGGCGACCAACGCAGCGACGTGTACGCGCTCGGCGCCATGCTCTACGAGATGCTGACAGGCCAACCGCCATTCGTTGGACCGAACCCGCTGGCCGTGATGAACGAGCGCTTGTTACACGACCCCGCGCCGGCACGTGAACTGAACCCGGAGATTGCGCCCGAAGTCGAAGAGATTCTGTTTCGCGCATTGGAGCGCGACCCCCACCATCGCTACTCGACGGCTGCGGAGATGGCATGGGAACTCGAGCATCAGGAACTGGTGGGCGTCGATAATACGGGGCGCCGCCCGGCACTGCGCAGGCGGTTTTTGCGTGGCGGCCGAAAGATGCTGCTTTATGCCGGCCTGGCGCTGGTGCCCGTGGTGCTCTTTGTCGTGATGTGGTTGCTGGCAAAACGCTGATCTTCCGGTCGAACCAAGACCCCGGAAAATAGACTCCATCCATGCAAAAAGCGGGTAGTCTGATTGCGTTCGCCCGATTTGCCTGTCAAATGGTTGCGCAGTCGCGCACCGGGGTGCCCGATGAAACTGCTGAAGACGATCACTTTGATGCTCGTGTTGGTGCCCGCACTCATCCCGCTGCAGGCCAAGACAAAAAAGCCCTGTAAGCTGCCGGCGATGTTTAACCAGGCACAGTACGTCTGGGTGGAAGCGGTCGCGGGTCAGGAATTTGACCCAAGTTTGATTCCGGAGGATCGCCAGGCCATCGCCGACGTATATAAAGCTCTTTACGATTGGCACCGCTATGTGATCACGACGCGGCGCGACCAGGCTGACCTGATTTTTGTCGTCCGCAAAGGCCGGTTGGCTGAGGGGCGTGTTGGCGTCCTGGTGAGTACCGGCCCGCAAAGGGGTCCCCAGCCTGCGGGCGCACCCGGGCCATCTCACGGAGTCGGGGTAGGCGGCGAAGTGGGCCCTCCAGATGATTTCCTTGAGGTCTACTCGTCCAACGCAAACGACGGCAGTCACGGCACGCTCCTCTGGGAGCGCACCCTTGCCGATGGCCTCGACCATCCCGAGCTCACTCTCTTCAAACAACTGAAGGATGGAGTGGAGCACGATTACCCGATCCAGGCTGCGAGCAAGACGCCGAAACCTTGATCAGGCGGGCACGCGCTTGAGGGTGGCGCTCGCGCGGCGAAACCATGGGCGTTCGCGCCGGCGCAGGTAGCCGGGCATGGTCGGCTTTTTGTCGAGCACCTTCTGTGCCCATTGGCGCGCCTCAGCGTTGCGCCCGGCCGATGCCAGAAAATCCGCATAGTTCAAATACGTTTCAGATAGGGTGGATCGTTCTACGGCCTGCCGGAACATCGCGTCCGCTTTTTCCGCTTGCCCGGTTTGGGCGTAGGCATGGGCAAGCAGCCCTGCCGCGCGATAGAAGTCGTGGCCGGCATCCTCCCGCACGGCCATTTCGAGGTCGGGCAAAGCAGCGGCGGCGTCACCAAGCAGCAGCGCGCAAATGCCGCGCCGGTAGAAGCAATCGAGGGTATCGGAACGCGCGGCGATGGCTTTGTCGAAGGCCTCGCGGGCCGGTTGCAGCTTGCCCTCATCCATATACAGGTCGCCGAGCTCTTCATAATTTCCCGCCGATGGATTGTCATGAATCTCCAACAGCAGTTGCGCGATGCGCTTCCGCCGCGGAAATGTCTTGAAGGATTGCCGCAGAATTCCGAGATCGGGCAGGGCCTCGGCAAAAAGATAAATCAGCGCGCCGAGCGGGCCGAGAAAGATGATGATGAAGATCCAATACGTGTCGGGACGGCGGCGGATGAAATGAATGATCGCCGCCGCTTCAAGGAGCAGTCCCCACGGGTAGAACAACGAACCTAGAAATCCCATGCGCCTTCCATCCTAATGTGGGCCCGGGTCGCGGAGGAGAGATTTTCGTTACCGGTATGACTCGTCGCGATGGATGACGAACTCGGGGTATGCGCCCCCGCCGAGCTCGTGCAGATCCATTCCCATGCGCTCGCCGTCGGGATCCACGCGGAATGGAACGACACGGTTGAGCAGCGCGAAGAGAAGATACACGAGCGGAAGAATCACTCCAAGCAGCGCGGCGATACCCACCAGTTGCGCCAGGAGCTGCCCGGGTTGCGATGCGAAGAGGCCAGCGGCGAACAGCCCCCAAAGGGCAGCGGCGCCGTGCACGGTGATGGCGCCTGAAGGATCGTCGATCGAAAGCGCGAGCTCCAGCACCTCAACCAGCAGGGGAGTGAAGATTCCGGCGAGGCCGCCAACAAGGATGGACTCACCTGGTGTCACGATGGCGGCACAGGCACTCGACGCCACTAGGCCGGCAAGCCAGCCGTTCGCGCAAAGGCTGGCATCGGGCTTGCCAAAGCGAACGCGGGTCAAAACCAACGTAGCCACAATCGCAGCCGAGGCGGAGAGCAGCGTGTTGATCGCGGTGCCGGGCAGCGCGGTGAGAGGCGCGTGCAGCCACAGGATCGCTCCCGCTGCATTCCAGGCCAGCCAGCCAACCAGAGCCAGCATGCAGCCGAACAACACGTACGCAGCGTTGTGGCCGGGCATCGCGGTTGAAAGGCCTTCTTTGGGGAATTTGGCGCGACGCGGTCCGGCAATCCACACCACGGCCAGCGCGCTCAATCCGCCGAGCGCGTGGACGGTGGCGGCTCCGCCAAAGTCCAGAAACCCGGAGCCAAGCGAAAAATTTACACCCAGCGAAGCAAGCCATCCGCCTGCCCAGATCCAGTGCGCCACAAGCGGAAACACAAATGCGGACAGAATCACGGCAGAAGCGCAGCCGGCTGCGAGCCGAAAACGATCCGCTCCGGAGCCCCAGGGGAGCAGGACGGCCATGGCCACACTCAGAAATTCAAAAAGCAATTCAAGCTGCATTTGCGGTGCGGCGCTGCCAAGTCCGTGAAGCAGAAACGAGCCGGCGCCGAGCCAGTTCCACGACTTTCCTGCCGCGCTGAAGCTGAATCCTGCACTGCCCGAGGAGCCAGGCAAGCTTCCGGTCAGGGTTGCGCCTACGAGCGCGAAAACAATCGCGCCGATGGCGATGATGGCCAGATTGCCCAGCAGTGCCTGGGCTGCCGAACGCGACCGGCCCAGCCCGTTATTGATAAGCGCAACACCGGCAATGGCCAACGGCGCAAGCAGCAGCAACGCGAACGCAAGCGCGAAAACGCCCTCGCCCATCGGGGGAACCGGCGCGGACGGGATGGGAGCAATCGGATTCATGGGCGGCTTGCCCCGCGCCGCAACATGTGGCCACGCACCGCAACAACAAGCCCCAGGCCCTCCACCGCGAGTCCACAAATCACAAACAACGCCCTTCGCGCCGGATCGGGAAACAGGACCAGCGCGGCGATTGTCAAAAAAAATCCGGCAGGCATCACCAGCAGTCCGGCATACTTCATGGTCTTTCCTTTTCCGAATCAGAGTCAGATGAGGTTAGCGCCCGATCTTCAAAACCAATGGAACAGGCCCGCGTTGCGGGGATTCTGAGACAGGGAAGAAACGAACGAAATTCCTTCACGAATTCTAATGCATTCACGAAACCGCGCCGGCACCGGCGCCGTCCATGCGCAGGTTCACAGTGTGGGAGCATCCAATGGGCCTTTATAGATTCCTTTCATGGGCCGGAAAATAATGGCTCGTGAGCATTCGTCTTCACCGTTCGCACGCGATTCTTCCGCTGGTTCTCGGCGTTATTACGCTTGCCAGCGTGGTGTTGCTGTTTGTTCAGGATGCGGTTCCGCGCCTCTTTCCTCCGGCCAGCCATGATCTTCTGGCCGCATTTTCGCTGGCGATGATCGCAACCGCCTACCTGGTCTTCCAGTTTGCGCGTCGGTCAGCGTCCATGGAAATGGCCAAGGCGATCCTGTTGGCGGCTGCCTTTCTGTTCTGGGCGGCGAACCAGTTCTGGCCCAGGTTGCCCGAGGCGACGTTGTTCAACGACATCGCGATCGGACTTTTTGTCCTCGATGTATTCCTTGTGATCTCAGGTTGGCCGCCCGCTTCGAAAGACAGCCTTTTCGCTCAAGGCGAAGAAGAACGGCGGAGAGAGAGCCAGGTCAGTCCAATGAGTACAGAATAAGAGCCATTTGGCGGCCTTCCAGTGGAGTTCTGGAGTGGATGGGCGACGCCGCGGTAGGAACGGATTTCGGGACAACCAGCAACTCGCTCAGTTCACGAGCATCTCGCATAGTGGCGCAACGTGGCTCAGAAGTGATATTTTATTCGGCAGAACACCGACCTCTGGCATGCAATCCTCTAGGGGAACGGTGGTGGCTTCCCGACATTCGCTCTTATCACAATCAATTTTGTTTTCAGAGGGTTGCAAAACTGGTTTCCCACGGAATTTTGTGAGATTTTTGCGTTCGACGCGTATTGCGCGCCCGGCGAGGGCTGCTATATTGAAATTTCGGGCTTCCCCGCCCCAGCACCTGAATTCTACCGACGAGCGTTTCTTGTACATAACCTATGTGACCGCGGGCACAGCGGCGCATACAAATGACGAAAGTCAAACCGGGAATCGTTCATGGCGCAAATTTTCGACCGCAGCTCCAATGCACTGGCTCGCATGAGTTTGGTGTTGACGGGGCTGATTGTGATTGCCCTGGGAGTGACGTTGGATCAGCTGCAGCGTTCGCCGTGGGTCACGCGGCAAGGGCAGCGACCGGGCCAGCCGATACCCTTCAGCCATAAACATCACGTGGAAGGCCTGGGCCTGCAGTGCCAGTACTGCCACACGTCCGTAGAGAAATCAAGCTACGCCGGCATTCCTCCCACGCGCACGTGCATGAACTGCCACGCGCAGATCTGGACCAATGCGCAGCTGCTCGAGCCGGTGCGGCAAAGCTGGTACACCGGCGACTCGATTCCATGGATCAAGGTGCACGACCTTCCTGACTTCGTCTACTTCAACCATGAGATTCACGTGAATAAAGGCATCGGCTGCGAAAGCTGCCACGGGCAGGTGAACGAGATGCCTTTGATGTACGAGCAGAACACGCTGCAGATGGAGTGGTGTCTCGACTGCCATCGCAATCCGGCCAAGAACCTGCGGCCGACGAGCGAGATTTACAACATGGCATGGGACGCCCCGACCGACGTACGGCCTGTCTGGTGCACCTCCGTGCCGAATCGGCTGGAAGTGCCGACGGCGCAAAGCGTGAGCTGCACAACGCGGGATCCGGGCCAGGCGCAAGCGCCGGGCGCCGAGATGGCGTCGTTGCGGCCCGTCGTGGACAGTGCAAAAGGATTGACAGCTGATGTTGCCGCGGCAACGGTGCCGCCGGCCGCGCCGGCTTATCGAAAGTTCACCGATCAGGACGCGCTGGGGAATTTCCTGCTGGTGAATTACAAGATTCGCACGCCGAAAGATTTGACCAGTTGCGAGGTGTGCCACCGATGAGCGCAAACCCTGAGAACTCTCGGGCGGTGGAGAAACCGATGGGGAGCGAAGTGAGCAACGCGAAGCAGAACGCGAGCAAGACCCTCGCTGCAGAGAATGCAGATTCCGCGCCGATGTCGCTCGAAGCCGTGCGCCAGGAACTGAAGGGCGCAAAAGGCAAGAAGTACTGGCGGTCGCTGGACGAGCTGGCCAACACGCCCGAATTTCAGGCTGCGGTTGAGCGCGAATTCCCTTCGATGGCCCAGGAGTGGGTGGATCCGGTTTCGCGCCGTGGATTCTTGAAATTGATGGGAGCTTCGCTGGCGCTGGCCGGAATGGCCGGTTGCACCAAGCAGCCCGACGAGATCATTTATCCCTACATCAAGTCGCCGGAAGATCTGATTCTCGGCAAGCCGATGTACTTTGCCACCATGCACCCGTTCTCGACGGGCGGCGTGCCGGTGCTGGTGAAGAGCGACGAATTTCGTCCCATCAAGATCGACGGCAACCCTGAACACTCGTATAACCAGGGCGGTTCTGATCCGTATTCGCAGGGCACTCTGCTCGATCTCTACGATCCCGACCGTTCGCAGCATGTGACGTTCGAAGGCGATGGGCGGGAGTGGGCGGAGTTTGCCGAAGCATTTCGCGGGAAAGTGGCCTCGACGAAGGATGGCTCGGGCATCTACTTTCTGAGCGCGACCTTCACTTCGCCGACCCTTGCGAGGCAATGGCAGGAAGTGCAGAAGGCTTATCCGAAGGCGAAGCTCGTACAGTACGACCCGGCGCTGGCTGGAACGGTGCTCGCGAGCGGAATGAACGTCCGCTACGACCTGACCGGCGCCGATGTCATCGTTTCGCTCGATGCCGATTTTCTTTCCGGCGCTTCGTATCCCGGCTTCCACCGGCTTGTGCGCGACTATGCAGACCGGCGGCGGCAGCCAGAGAACGGCATGAATCGGCTTTACGTGGTCGAAAGCACGCCGACCACGACCGGCATGAAGGCAGAGCACCGCCTCGGTCTTCGCGCCAGCGAGATTCCTGCATTCACCGCCGCACTGGCGCAGGCTGTGGGCGTTGCCGGAGTTAACCCGCCATCCTATTCATGGACCGACGAGCAGCAGAAGTTCCTGGCCGCTCTGGCCAAGGATCTGAAAGCGAATGCGGGCAAGAGCGCCGTGCTTCCGGGCGTTTATCACGATCCGGCACTGGCTGCGCTTACGCTGGCTATCAACAATCTTCTGGCGAACGTCGGCAAAACGGTCTTCGTCTCGTCTGATTCCGTAATCCCGCTGCCCAGCGATCAGTTTGGCGATTTCAAAGCGCTCGTTGCCGATCTCAATGCGGGCAAAGTGGATTGGCTCATCATTCTCAACGCCAATCCCATCTACGACGCTCCCGCCGACCTTGATTTCGCGGACGCGTTCAACCAGGCCAAAATCGTGGCGCATCTCGGCTCGCATTACGACGAGACCGGCCACCAGGCCCACTGGCACATTCCCGCGGCGCACTATCTTGAGTCGTGGTCGGATGCGCGCGCCTACGACGGCACCGTTTCGATCGTCCAGCCGATGATCGATCCGCTTTATGGCGGCCACACCGCGCACGATGTATTCCAGGCGCTGCTGAATGAGCCGATGCTGAGCGCCTATGCGGCGGTGCGTGAGACGCAGAAGGCCAATATCAAGGGCGATTTCGAAGAGGGCTGGCGCAAGGCACTGCACGACGGCTGGATCGCGGACACGGCGTACGCGCGGCAAGACAAAGCCCGGCCTGGCGGACCGTCGATTCCGAAGGTTCCCACGCCGACACCGAAAGACTCGCTCGAAATCATCTTCCGGCCTGATCCGAATATCTACGACGGCCGCTGGAATAACGTGGGCTGGCTGCAGGAGCTGCCCAAGCCCGTCACCAGCCTGAGCTGGGACAACGCGGCCATCATGAGCGGCGCAACACTGGTCAAATACAACCTCGAAGAAGACGACATCGTTGAACTATGTGTCGGCAAAGGCAGGGTGAAGGCGCCCGTGATGGTGGCGCCGGGTCATCCTGACGAGTCGATCACGGTGTATCTCGGTTATGGTCGCGAGTTTGCCGGGCGCGTTGGTTCGGGCCAGGGCTTCAGCGCATACGTCATTCGCAACGCTTGGGCGCCGTTCTACGCAACCGGATCGTTGCGCAAGTTGGAAGGCAAGTGGGGCATCGCCATCACCAAGAGCCACTACCAGGACCACCGCGCGAAATCCCTGCTGGGGCAGGGAAGCGGCGACAATTCGCTCGAAGCTGACGAGGCGCTTGGACCGCGCGGAATCATCCGCTATGCCACGCTCGACGAATTCAAGGCGAATCCGAATTTTGCACACGAGGGCGACACGCACGAGACGCCGAGCCTCGACACATCACTCTTCCCCAACTGGCCGTACAACGAAGCCTATGCATGGGCCCTGTCGATCGACATGAACAGCTGTACGGCCTGCAATGCATGCATTGTGAGCTGCTACGCCGAGAACAACATCCCCGTGGTCGGAAAGCAGGAAGTACGGATCGGCCGCAACATGCAGTGGCTCCGGATCGATACCTACTTCGAAGGCGATCTGGCCTCGCCACGCGCGCACTTCCAGCCGATGAATTGCCAGCAGTGCGAGAACGCTCCCTGCGAACAGGTTTGCCCGGTAGGCGCCACTGTGCACACGCCGGAAGGCCTGAACATGATGGTCTACAACCGCTGCGTGGGTACGCGCTACTGCTCCAATAACTGCCCTTACAAGGTGCGCCGCTTCAACTTCCTGCTCTTCTCCGATTACGAGACCGAGAGCCTGAAGCTGATGCGCAACCCCGATGTGACGGTGCGCTCGCGCGGCGTAATGGAGAAATGCAATTACTGTGTGCAACGCATTCAGGCCGCGAAGATCGAAGCCGACAAAGAAAACCGCAACGTCCGCGACGGCGAGATTGTGACAGCGTGCCAGCAGGCGTGCCCGGCACAGGCGATCGTCTTCGGCAACAAGAACGATCCGAACAGCAGGGTTTCGAAGCTGCGCGCTCAACAGCGCGCTTACCAGGTGATCGCAGACATCAACACGCGTCCGCGAACCACTTATGTGGCAGAGGTTTTGAATCCGAACCAGGAACTTGAAGAGACGCCGGTGACGCACGAACCGGCAAAGGGTTGAATTCACGATGGCAACCAGGGAAGTAAAACCCAACGATCCCGGGATCGATCCCGCAACCGGAGAATTCCGGGTCATAGGCCCGGGACAGACCTTCCGGTCGATCACCGAGAAGATTGCACACATCGTGCTTACGCCGCACACGCCACTGGGGTGGTTCGGCATCTTCGCCATCGCCGGCGGCGGCAGCGTGATGTTGATGGTGGCACTGACGTGGCTCTTTCTGAAGGGCGTCGGTATTTGGGGTATCACGCAGCCGGTGGCCTGGGGCTTTGCCATCATCAACTTCGTCTGGTGGATCGGCATCGGCCACGCCGGCACGCTCATCTCGGCAATTCTTTTGCTTTTCAAGCAGGGCTGGCGCAACGCCATCAGCCGCTTCGCCGAGGCCATGACCATCTTCGCTGTCATGTGCGCGGCGATGTTCCCGCTCATTCACGTCGGCCGTCCCTGGCTGGGTTACTGGATGCTGCCGCTGCCCTTCACCATGACGGTGTGGCCGCAGTTCCGCTCCCCGCTCATGTGGGACGTCTTCGCGGTCTCAACCTACGCCACCATCTCAGTGGTCTTCTGGTACATCGGAATGGTGCCCGACCTCGGCACCCTGCGTGACCGCTCGCAATCAAAGATTGCGCAATACTTCTACGGCATCATGAGCGTTGGCTGGCGCGGCTCGGCGCGCCACTGGATGCGCTACGAAACCGCGTCGTTGCTGCTGGCCGGCCTGGCCACGCCGCTGGTGCTCTCAGTACACACGGTCATTAGTTTCGATTTTGCTGTCGCCGTTCTCCCCGGCTGGCATACCACCATCTTCCCGCCATACTTCGTTGCCGGCGCCATTTACTCGGGCTTCGCCATGGTGCTTTCGCTGGCCATTCCGCTGCGCAAGTTTTATCACCTTGAACAGCTCGTTACCGAGCGCCACATCGACAACATGGGCAAGATCATGCTGGTCACCGGCTTCATCGTCGCCTACGGCTACGGCATGGAAGCCTTCATGGCCTGGTACTCCGCCGATCACTGGGAGGCCTTTACCTTCTGGAACCGCGCCTTCGGGCCGATGGGCTGGTCCTATTGGCTGCTGATCACATTCAATCTGGTCATTCCGCTCACTACGCTTTGGTCGCGCAAGCTGCGAACCAACATCACCTACATGTTCATCCTCTCTATAGTGGTGAACACGGGCATGTGGTTTGAGCGCTTCGTCATTATCGTTACCAGTCTCACTCGCGACTTTCTGCCGTCGGCCTGGGGCACATATCGCGCGACCAAGTGGGACTACATGACCTTCTTTGGCACGGTAGCGTTCTTCGTGTTCATGTTCCTGTTGTTCGTTCGCTTCCTGCCTATGATCCCCATGAACGAAATCCGCATGTTGTTACCGGGAGCCAAGATCAAGCCCAAGGCTGCAGTGGAGGCTGGAGACTGAGATGCCCGCGCGCGAAGGAACCTATGGCCTTCTGGCCGAATTCGAAACTCCGGGAGATCTGGTGCGGGCCGCGCGGCAGGCGCACCAGGACGGCTGGCGGCGTATGGACTGCTATACGCCCTATCCGGTAGAGGAAGCGGCCGAAGCCATCGGCTTCCACCGCAACAAGGTGCCGCTCATCACCCTCATCGGTGGTTTGCTTGGTGGCGCGGCCATGTTTGGCCTGGAAACATGGATCTCTGTGCTCGCCTATCCGCTCAATATCGCAGGCCGCCCGACGTATTCGTGGCCGGCCTTCATTGTGCCGGCATACGAGTGGACCATTCTCTGGGCAGGACTCTCCGCGGGATTCGGGATGCTGGCGCTTTGCGGGCTCCCCGCGCTCTACCATCCGCTCTTTAACGCGCCGAACTTCCGCGACGGCGCGACCACCGACAAGTTCTTTCTGTGCCTCGAAGCACTTGACCCAAAATTCGATCTTCACGAGACCAAGGCGTATCTCGGGGAATTCAAGCCGAATTCCGTGGTGGAGGTGAATTACTGATGCGCGCGCAGTTTTCAGTTTTCAGCCGTCAGTCCTCAGCCACTGGCTTCGCGCGGCGGCTCGCGCATCGCTGTGTGGCTGCTGCCGGCGTTTTCGCTATGCTGCTCGTCGCCGGCTGCCGCCAGGACATGCACAATGAGCCCAAAATGATCCCGCAGCGCGGCTCCGAGCTCTTCGCCGATCATCGCGGGGCGCGTCCGCAGGTGCTCGACACCGTCGCCCGCGGCCAGTTGCATGAGGACTCCTACTTTTACACCGGCGTGGTCCAGGGACCGAACGGCTACAAGCAAGAGCTAAACACGATGCCCTCCGAGATCCCGGTCACGATGGAAGTGCTCAAACGCGGGCAGGAGCGCTTCAACATCTATTGCACGCCCTGCCATTCCCGCGTCGGCAACGGACTGGGCGAGATTGTGCAGCGCGGCTTCAAGCCGGCCGCCAATTTGAATGACCAGGTGCGCGTATCGCAGCCCCTGTCGCACTACTTTTACGTGATGACGCACGGATACGGCGCGATGCCCGATTACTCGTCGCAATTGACTCCGGCCGACCGCTGGGCGGTGGCGGCGTACATCCGCGCGCTCCAGCTCAGCCAGGACGCGCCGGCGAAGGATGTTCCTGCGGGAGTACAGATCGAGAAGCTGAAAGATCTTGCCGCGGCTGAAGACCACCCTGAATACGCGCAGCCGTGGCCCATGCCGGCAACCGCGATTCAGGCAACCGCGCCCGTCGCCGGCGAGGGAACGCCGGGGATGGCCCCGGCTTATCCCGCGAATCCGAAGATTTCGATACCCGCAAGCAAACCGGCCCCCGCGGCCCAGAAGTAAGGACGCTTAGGAATGGCTAACGACTCGCACGCATCATCGCACGCCAAGACGCTCCCCGCGGAGCTCGGCGCACCCGCCTTTGTCGACGGCTGGAGAAATCGCGCGCTGATGACCGGGGTTGTTTTCTCGGTGATCGCCTTGATTCTGGCGTTCCTCGGCCAGTCGCAGGACCACCTGGGTTGGGATCATTTCCTGCGCGCCTGGACGCTGGGTACGGTGATCACCTGGGGATTTGCCGTTGGCGGGCTGACTCTGCTCATGGTGCAGTACTGCTCGGGAGGCAAGTGGGGCTTGCTGTTGCGCCGGCCGCTCGAGGCCATGAGCCGCACCCTGCCATTGGTCTTCGTCTACTGGGTGGTGATCGCGATTTTCATGAAGCGGCTTTACCTGTGGGCGAACTACACCAGCGTCAGCGCTACCGCGGCAGGGTTGAAAGCTGGCCTGATTACAGAGATCGAGGCGCACTGCCTCAACTTCAAGCGGCCGATGTTGAACCCTTTTGCGTTCCTCTGGGTCGGTCTGCTCTGTTTTGCCATCTGGGGCTTGTACGCGTGGCGGCTGAACGCGCTGGCATTGCAGCGCGATGCGCAAGGACCGGAAACCACGCCGTACTGGATCAAGAAGTTCGAGAACGTCAGCGGCCTTGGAATTGTGATCTACTCCGCGACCATGACCGCCGCGGCGATCTACTGGGTGATGTCGATCGATGTTACCTGGTTCTCGACGGTCTACGGCCTGCTGTTCCTTGTCGAGCAGGGTTTCCAGGTGCTCGCGCTCGGCATCATTGTTGCGCTTTCGCTCGCCAAGGCCGAGCCGTTCAAAACCATCCTGCGCCAGACCGAACAGCATGACCTGGGCAAGCTTACGTTTGCCTTTGTCATGCTCAATATTTATTTGAACTTCGGGCAGTTCCTCATCATCTGGTCGGGAAACCTGCCCAATGAAATCAACTGGTACCTCGACCGCATCCGGGGCGGCTGGGGCGTCATCATTACCCTCGATTTCCTCTTCCACTGGCTGGTTCCGTTCACGATGCTGCTGTCGCGAGACCTGAAACGCAACAAGCGGCGCCTGATCCTGGTCTGCCAGATCATGATCTTCGCCGTGGCATTGAACCAGTTCTGGCTTATCGAGCCGAGCTTCAAAGATGCCGCGCGCAACCTGCATCTCAGTTGGGGGATTCTCGAGTACATCGCGGTGCCCGTGGCCATGACGGCCTTTTGGATTGCCTATTTCTGCACGCGCCTGAAGACCAGGCCGCTGGTGCAGGTGAACGATCCGCATCTCAAGGAGATTCTGGAGCCTGAACATGCCCACGCATAACCATCCCGATCGAGATCCGTCACAGGGGCACGAGCCGGAAAAGCATGAAGTTGACGCATCGGCCGGATACGAGCGGACCGATGCGAGCATCACGGGAATTGTTGTGTTCCTGACCGCGCTTGCCATCTTTGCCGCGGTCACGGGCCTGGTTTGCTACGGAATTGGCAAGGTCATCAATGCCCATATGAATAAGGAAGACGGGCCGAACACCAAGTGGACCAAGACGGTGGATGTGCGCCAGCTCGGCAACTTGCCTTCGAACCCAGAACTGCAGAACAAGATCGCGACGCTTACGCAGAGCTTCCCGGCGCCGCGGCTACAGTTCGATGACGGCAACCAGGATATCGCTGAACTGCACGCGCGCGAGGACTTGTTGCTCGACAACTACACCTGGATCGATCAATCGAAGGGTACGGTGAGGATTCCCATCGATCGCGCGATGGAACTGATTGCTCAGCAGGGATTGCAGGTAGCGCCGCCCGCACAGGTGCAGCCGCCCATGACGGGCGACAACCGGCCGGTGGTCGTCATGCCGCTGACCGATGGATTTGCGCGCACCGCGTTCGAGCAGGAAGAGGAACACGAAGAGGCGCTCAAGGCACAGCGCGGTGAGCAGTAAAGACAGGGAACAGGATCCCTCCCGGGATTAGGATTCCGAGTTTGCAACGGCGTACGACGGGTCAGGGCTTTAGCTCGAAGGAGATTGCATCATGCAGTTGAGAAGCACAATCCGGAAATGCCGGCGCGGCGCGGCGGTGGCCACGGCGGGCATGATTGTGCTCATCCTTGGCGCCACGCTCGCCGCGGCACAGGCATCGAATTACGGCGATAAAGGGCTCCCTGCTTCAAACACCCAGCCCGCGCCGTCGAATGACCAGCCGCCCGCGATCCTCAACGGCGTAGGAATCGACCAGCACCTCAACACACAGTTGCCGCTCAATCTCACCTTTACTGACGATGCCGGCAGGCAGGTTGCGCTGGGCAGCTACTTCGGCAAAAAGCCGGCCATCCTCGCGCTGGTGTACTACCGCTGCCCGATGCTCTGCTCTGAAGAGCTTGATGGTTTGACGAGCGCTCTCGAGATGGTGCGCTTCGTGCCCGGCAAGGATTTCAATATCGTCGTGGTCAGCATCGACCCCACTGAAGGAACCGATCTGGCCGCTGAAAAGAAGCGCACCTATCTCAAGCGCTACGGCCATCCGGAGACGGCGGACGGGTGGCACTCCCTCACCGGGACGCAGGCCAACATCGACGCCCTCACGCAGGCTGTTGGTTTCCGCTACGTCAAGCTCAAGGTGCCCGGCAGCGACCTCACACAGTATGCGCACGCCAGCTCGATTCAAATTGTCACGCCACAGGGCAAACTGGCGCAGTACTACATGGGAGTTGAGTATTCGCCCAAGGACATGTTGCTGGGTCTCGATGAGGCGTCGTCAAACAAGATCGGTTCGCCGGTCGACAATATTCTGACCTACTGCTACCACTACAACCCTGCGTCGAACACGCACGACCTTATCATTTCGCGGGTGGTGCAGCTCGGAGGACTGGTGACGCTTGTGCTCCTGGGCGGTTTCATGCTGATGATGTTTCGCCGCGACGCACGGCATGATCATGCATTGGGAACGGGGCCCCACGGGGCACCAAAGAGAGTGAACGGATAAAGGAATGGACCACATCAGCCCAGTACTTTGGCAATTTCTTGACAAGTGGTTGGAGCACTTCCAGCTCTATCCACCGGAGGCGTCGAAGATCGCGCCGCAAATGGATGCGCTCTACTTCTTCATGGTTCTGGTGAGCCTTGTCGGTCTCACGATAGTGACGCTGCTGATCGTGGCTTTTTCTATCCTTTACAACAAGAAGCGCCATCCTCATGCCGTTCAAATCGAGGGCTCAACGCTTCTTGAAGCTACCTGGACCATCATTCCGCTCGGCATTTTCCTGGTCATCTTCGTCTGGGGCGCGCTGTTGTATTTCCGCATCTACACGCCGCCCGCCAATGCCATGAACATCTATGTGGTCGGCAAGCAGTGGATGTGGAAGATCGAGCATCCCGGCGGACAGCATGAGATCAATGCGCTCCACATCCCCACGGGTCAGCCGATCCAGTTGACGATCATCTCGCAGGATGTGTTTCACAGTTTTTCGATTCCGGCCTTCCGCGTGAAGCGCGAAGCCATTCCCGGCCGGTATACGTCGGCCTGGTTTGAAGCCACCACGCCCGGCACCTATCACCTGTTCTGTACCCAATACTGCGGCACCAATCACTCGCAGATGATCGGCGAGGTCGTCGTGATGACGCCGGACGATTTCAAGAAGTGGCTGGCCGGCTCAACGAGCGGAAACTCGCTGGCGATGGATGGCGAGCGCCTTTTCGCGAGCCTGAGCTGCAATGCATGCCATAATTCCCGGCCCGATGCGCGGGGGCCGAACCTAGTCAACGTCTACGACTCCAGCCTGACGCTCTCCACGGGCCAGACGGTGACCGCCGACGACGCCTACCTGCGTCAGGCCATTTTGAACCCCTCGCAGAACATCACTCAGGGCTACTCGCCCATCATGCCAACCTATCAAGGGCAGGTCAGCGAAGAAGGCGTGATTGCTCTCGTTGAATACATCAAAAATCTTGACTCCGACTATCGCGTCCAGGAGACGCTGAACACTACCGATATTCCACCGAATGAAACCGCGCCATCCCCGGGCCAGAAACCTGCGGCGCAGAAGGAGGTCAAGCCATGAGCGCTGCCACCATTCTGAGTCTTCCCGATCAGTCCACAGCCAGGATTCCCAAGATGAACTTCATCACGAAGGAGAATGGCTTGCTGAGCTGGCTGTTGACCAGCGATCACAAGCGGATCGCGACGCTGTACCTGATTTCGATTACATTCTTCTTCTTTATCGGCGGAGCTCTCGCAGGACTCATCCGGCTCGAGCTTCTAACGCCGCAAAGCGACCTGATGGCCGCAGACACCTATAACAAGGTGTTCTCGATGCACGGCCTCATCATGGTGTTCTTCTTCCTGGTGCCATCGGTGCCGGCCACCATCGGAAATTTCCTTGTCCCCATGATGGTCGGGGCCAAGGACCTGGCATTGCCCAAGATCAATCTACTGAGCTGGTATCTCTATGTCATTGCCGGCATCATGATGATCTATACGATGGCCGTCGGCGGCGTGGATACAGGCTGGACCTTCACCACCCCACTTTCCACGCACTATCTGAACACTCATGTCGTTTCCGCGGCCCTGTCGGTGTTCGTGGCCGGTTTCAGTTCGATCCTTACAGGGCTTAACTTCATCGTCACCATCCACAAGATGCGCTGCCCGGGCATGACGTGGTTTCGGTTGCCGCTGTTTCTGTGGTCGAACTACGCAGCCGCCATTCTCATGGTTCTGGGCACGCCGGTGCTGGCCATCACCCTGACGCTTGTCGCACTTGAGCGCGTCTTTCACATCGGTGTTTTCGATCCTGCCTTTGGCGGCGACCCGCTCCTTTTCCAGCACCTGTTCTGGTTCTACTCCCATCCCGCGGTCTACATCATGATCCTGCCCGGCTTCGGGGTGATCTCAGAAGTCGTCTCGACCTTCAGCCGCAAGCGTGTCTTTGGCTATACCGCTGTCGCATTTTCTTCAGTGGCGATTGCGGTCTTCGCCTTCTTTGTCTGGGCCCATCACATGTTCATCATGGGCATCTCGAATTACGCAGCCCTGGTCTTCTCGCTGCTCACCATGATGGTCGCGGTCCCATCGGCCATCAAGATCTTCAACTGGTCGTTCACCCTCTACAAGGGATCCGTTACCTTTGAGACGCCGATGCTCTATTCCATCGGCTTCATGGGTCTGTTCACCATCGGCGGCATGACGGGCGTCTTTCTCGGATCGACAGGCACCGACATCCATCTCACCGAGACCTACTTTGTCGTGGCCCATTTCCATTTCGTCATGGTGGGCGGCATGTTGATGGCCTTCCTTTCCGGCATCCACTTCTGGTGGCCAAAATGGACGGGCCGCATGTACCCGGAAAAAATCTCGCAGCTCGCGGCGTTGATCACGTTCATCGGATTCAATCTCACCTTCTTCCCGCAGTTCATCCTGGGCACACTGGGCATGCCCCGGCGCTATGCGGCGTATCCGCCGGAGTTCCAGGTGCTCAACGTCTTCTCGACCGCAGGCGCGACGGTTCTCGGCGTCGGATACCTTCTGCCGATTCTTTATCTGACCTGGTCGCTGAAGTATGGCGCCATCGCCGGGGACAATCCCTGGCAGGCAACCGGGCTCGAGTGGCAGACGCAGTCTCCGCCGCTGACCGAGAACTTTGCTGAGATCCCCATCATGGACCACGAAGCCTACGACTACGAGTGGCTGGAAAAACAGAATCGCGCCCGTCAGCAGCAGGAAGAGGTGGTTTAGTGTCGGATAGCACCACAGTTGCCAACAACGCGCTGGCGGAAGAGCACCACGAACATCCGTCGTACCAGCGCCATCACTTCGAGACGGTCGACCAGCAGTTCGACGCCACGAACTTCGCCATGTGGCTCTTCCTGCTCACCGAGATCATGTTCTTTGGCGGCCTGTTCGTCGCCTACATGATCATGCGCAACTGGTATTACCCTGCCTTCGTCGAAGGCTCGCACCAATTAAGCATCTTCTGGGGTACGGCCAACACCGCGGTCCTTATTATCTCCAGCTTCACTATGGCCATGTCCGTATGGTCCGCAGAGGTGCGCCGCAAAGGGCTGTTGCTTCTTTTTCTCTGCCTCACCTTCCTGTTCGGCCTCGTCTTCCTTGGCATCAAGGGTATTGAGTGGCACGAAAAATGGGAAAAGTTCCACGTTCCCGGCCTGCGTTACAGCGAACAGGCCTTTCTCAATCCTGCCTCAGACCCTGAAGTCTACAAGGAATACCACGACCAGCCATTGTCTCCGGATATGGCCCAGAAGACACAGGAGTATTTCTTTCTCTACTTCGCCATGACCGGCATGCATGCGCTGCACATGTTGATTGGCGTCTCGATCCTTGTGTTCATGATAATCCGCGCGAAGCATGGCGCCTACACATCAGGACACGTAACGTTTGTCGAAAACTTCGGGCTCTACTGGCACTTCGTCGATATCATCTGGATTTATCTCTTCGCCCTGTTGTATTTGATCAGCAGGCACTAGGGGATTGAAGCGCATGAGCGAACAGCATCAACAACACGAGCAGGAACACCACATCGTAAGCCCTTTCACCTATGTGATCATTCTCTTGGCGTTGCTGACGGGCACGGCGCTTACTGTGCTCGCCTCCTACTTCGACCTCGGTGAGTGGCATATCGCGCATGGCGTCACTATTTTCTGGAATCCGGTTGCCGCGCTGGCCATCGCTTCCACCAAGATGATCCTCGTGGTGTTGTTCTTCATGCATGTCAAGTACAGCCGCAGGCTTACCAAGCTGACTGTCGCTTCGGGCTTCTTCATGTTCCTCGTGCTCATCAGCATGACGCTCACGGACTACATGAGCCGCGCTTGGGGGCGCTGGTAGAAGAGCAGCTAATGGCCGTTAGCTCTTAGCCTTTAGCTTGAAGGACCGCCTGTGGGCGGCCCTTAGATTTTGCGCAATCTGATTGAGGACCTTTTTCATGGCGCCTTTTCCGTGCTTTAAAGCGTCGGCTTTGGCGGCTTCATCACCGTCCATGCATTCGCTCCGGTCACCTTCACCGGCCGCCGGTACAGCTTGCCGCCCTGCGCGGCGTAGATCCAGTCTGCATCGCCTGCGCCGGAAAAGGTGATCGCGCTCAGCGGCTCGGCGCCCGGCGCCGGCAATTCAAAATCTCGGCGACTCGTCCGTTTTCCATGCAGATTTGAATGCCGAGGGGCGTGGCGAAATACACCATGCCGGCTGTGTCCTCCATCGCGCCTCGAGTTCCGCTCTGCCATGGCAGCATGGTCGTCTCGGGCAATTCCATCCTGTAAAACGGCTCGCCGTTTTCGAGTGAGCCATCGGGTGCAATCTGGAACGACCAGCTATAGCGAGAAACCCCATCGCTCACCACCAGCATCGATTGGTCGGGCGAGAGAGTCAGCCCATGCGGTAAGGTCATCTCCCCGTCCAGATCGGCCCAGCGTAACGCGGTCTTCGCCTCACCGGCAGAATCGATGAACCCGATCGTCGCCGACGAACCATCAATGAAGTAGATCGCTCCTTTCTGCGTAACGGCAAAATCCTTCACACCGGCGAGGTTCCTGATGATCGTCCGTTCGCCGCTCGCCACGGCGGTCAGCGTGCTCGAAGCAACAATGTCGGCGGTCGATGGTTCGTAAGTGTAAAGCTGATCACCGACGCCCATGCGCACGATCGACGCGTAGTCTGGCGGCTCGGTAAAGTGTGTCACCTTGCCCGTCGCGTCCACACGATCAACGCATCCCGCTACCGGATCCGGGAAATAGACATTCCCATTGCGATCGGCGGTCAGGCTGTAGATCGAATGAAACTCGCCGCCGATTTGCTGCCATGGCTTGTCCACATAGATTGTCGAAAAGACCTTTGCGACCGGATCCCAGTCTGGCTCGTGCACCGCGGCGGGCTCATGCACCACGACCGGCTGCGGATAGTCGCGCCACAGCCAGCGCAGCGCATCGGGCAAAATCGCGCCGCCCTGCTTCAGGTTATGGCCCTCCGTGCCCATCACCAGCTTCACGTCGTAGCCCTCGAACTCGAGCGCCTCGTACATGACCTGGTTGTTGATCGGCCAGCTTCCGGCAAACGATGTCCCATAAGTCTGGGTGGGCACAATGTGATCGTTGGTTCCGTCCTGCATGAAAATGCGGATCGGCTTCGGTTCTGTCCTGCGCACCAGTGCCGGCAATCGATCCGCGCCTTTCATCGCAACATACGTGCCGATGAAGCTCAGCACGCGATGAAACTGGTCAGGCCGGTTCCACGCCGCCATGAACGCGCCTACCGCGCCGGTGCTGACGCCGCTCAGACCGCGGTCGTCAGGGCTCTTAGAGAGGTTATAGCTCTTCGCCACCGCGGGAATGAGTTCATTAAGAAGAAAGTCGGCAAACCGCGGCGTCATCGAGTCGTATTCGTAGATGCGGTTGTAGCGGTTCTGGTCCGTATCGGAAACAACAGGCAGAATACCGGGATCGACGAAGATGCCGATCATTGCGGGGATTTCGTGCCTGGCGATCAGGTTGTCGAAGACCACCGGCACCCGCATCGAGCTTCCCAGCGCCTGGCCTCCGTCCAGGAAAATCATGAATGGCGTGGGCTTGCTCGGGTCGAACTGCGCGGGCACATACACGGCGCAGTTGTGCGGTGTTCCCGGATAGTACTTTCCCGGCGGGAGCACGAACTTGATTACCGTGCCCTTGGGAGTGCCGTCTTGCGGCTGCGAATCAGGGCCGAGCGTGTATTCCTGGGCGGGCAAAGCGATCGCCGCAGAGATCAGCAGAAGAGAGAGCAGAAATGGTCTCATGCAAAACCTTGGCTGCGAAGTTTGACGTGATGGAATCGAGGGAAGAGGCGCCTTGCCTCAGGGTAACGTAATCATCCTAAATGGCGGCCGACTCGTTGAGAATAGAGCGGGAGGCCGCACTTACGTGATCCCCATCAAGCCATGCGCATCTCCCTGCAGCTCGCGCCACGTTGGTCGACGACCCCGCGCAGTGGTGCGCCGCTGCCTCTTGTCAACGCCTTGTATCCGGCATCACACTTTTTCCTATTCCGCGCTGTCCTATAATGGGCGACAATCTCATTCCCGGAAGTTGCGTGTTTCGTTGAGTGTTATTCGGTGGATTCTGCGCTCATCCCCATTGGAAGATTTTCACGAATGGGGAGGACGGAATCGGTTTCCGGATACACATCACGAATCCAATGCACGATCGGAAAGACAAGGGCCCCTTTTGTAACGCCGGCGCAGGCCGCCGCATTTTTCCTGCGCTCAGGCGAGCGTACCGCCGCGCGTGCCCGGGTCTGGCGCTCGCAGCTTGGCTTCTGACGCAATTCCCGCTCAACCCGCCGGCCATCGGGCAGCAACTCCTGCCCGACGCGCAAACTCAACCGCAGCACGAGTCTCAGTTTCGCCAAATTCCTCCACGTGTCACTGACGCGCAGCGTTTTCTTCTTCAGCGTGGACTCGCTCCGGGTCATCGCGTAACCCCGCGAGTGACTGCTCTTCCCAGATCGGCCAGTCAGTTTTCGGGTATCGCAGCCGACCCGGCAGCGCAGGCTCAACCCGCCTTGAGGACAGTACCAAGCGCTACCTGGCAACCCCTCGGACCCACGGCTGTCGAAAGCCCTGACTTCGGCCTCGTGACCGGCCGTGTCGCCGCGCTCGCGCTCGACCCATCCGATGCGACCGGAAATCGCCTTTACATTGGAACCACGGGCGGCGGGCCGCCGCTGATGGCGCATTGATCCTGCCATAGCCCCTGGTCCTGATTGTTCAGGTCCACGGTCCAGGCAAAGGTGTCGCCGGTTTGCGGATTTACGGCGAGAGTTCCCCGGTAGATGGGGCAGGCAATAGAACCTGTGCTGCCCGTGTTGCTAGGGCACATTTTCGGCGTGAGGCCATAACCGGGTTGCGCCGCGATGCGCGTCCAAGTGACGCCGTCGGACGATTGGTAGTAGCCATGAAAGCGGACGGCTGCTACAAATAACTGCCGAACCGGGTTCCAGATCACAGCCGTGGCGGCGTTGCCGTTTGGCGACCGGAAGGTATCGAGCGGGCCCTGCACGTCATTGCCGCCGCCATCGGTGATCGTGGCCAGGTGCCACGTCGCGCCGCTGTCGGAGGAACAATTGAGACCCTCGTAACTCGCATTCGCGCGATTCGCGTCGACCTGGGTGGCTTCATAGGCCTGGGAAACCGCCGCAACGACGACTTGTGGATTGACTGTGCTCCATGCAAACCCGGCAAAACCGTTGCCGGCGAAGTAATAGTCCTCGGCGCTCAGGCTGTCTTCCTTATTCGCCGTCTTCCGGATCAGACTCCAGGTGTTGCCGCCGTCGACGGAGCGCAGAATGCCGGCCCCATAGTAGGAATCGAGAACGTCGTTGGGGTCGCCGGTGCCGGCGAGGATGACACCTGTCCCGCCGGGCTGCACCGTGAGCGCACCGATACTGATAGACGCGTCGGGGGCTCCGCCGAGGGCCGCCACGTTGTCAGTGAGCGGAGTGAAGACGATGGACGCGGGTGTTGAAACTGCAGCATTGTTCGCCATCCACACATCACCAATACCGGCGGCTTGCCGCTCACCTCGATTTCGATTTCGGCGACCGCGCAGTTTCAGGAGTCGAGCACCTGCGGCACACAACTGGCAGCGGGTGCGGTCTGTACCATCAGCGTGCAATTTGCTCCAACGCAAGTCGGTGCGATCAGCGGCACTCTGACCATTTCGGATGCCCTTCGAACCCAAACCGTGGCGCTGAGCGGAACCGGACTGGCGCCGCCCGCCTTCATTGCGAATCCAACCAGCCTGACCTTCACCAACCAGCAGCCAGGAGTGCCCAGCACGCCGCAGACGCTTACCATTACCAACAGCGGCGGCGCGTCGATGGCCAATATCGGCTTCCAGATCACAGGCGCCGCTGCAGCCAGCTACTCCCTCGCCGCCACCACCTGCGGTGCGCTCTTAGCGAGCGGAACCAGTTGTACCGTTCAAATCGTTTTTACGCCGGGCGCTACGGGTGCCATCGCCGCCACGCTCGCCATCTCCTCTTCCACATTTGGTGTCACCGCGATTTCAGTTCCATTGAACGGATCCGGGCAGCTCGCTTCGGGTCTGGCCACGAATCCCTCGCAACTGACGTTTCCTGTCGTGGCCGCAGGCCAATCCAGCACCGCGCAGGCGGTCACCGTCACCAACTCGTCAAACTATGCCATCAGCTCGGTCACGGTCGCGGCCGCAGCGCCATTCAGCATCACGCAAAACACGTGCACTGGTGCCATGGCAGCAGGCGCAAATTGCACAGCTTCGGTGGTATTTCAGCCCGGTGCCGGCGGCTCGGCATCCGGCGCGTTGACCGTAACTTCAGCTTCCGTTGGCGCGCCGGCAACGGTCGCCCTCTCAGGCACCGGCTTCGACTTCGCTGTTTCCGTCTCCGGCCCCTCCAGCCTGACCGTGGCTCGCGGGCAGCAGGCAACGTACACGATGGTCATCTCGCCAAGCGGCACCAGTGGGGCATTCACCTTTACCTGCGGAACGCTACCTTCGAATGCGCTTTGTTTCTTCAACCCAACCACGGAGTCGCTGGGTGCCGGAGTTCAGGGCAACGTTGCAGTGCAAATCTCCACGGCCAACGGTTCCCAGGTCCGCGCAGAGCGGCCATTGTTTTGGCGGAGCTTGCCGTTGGCCTGCGGGCTGATCCTGCTGCCGTTCGCGGTTCGTAGACGGCGCAGAGTTTTTCTGCCTGTTTTGCTGGCGGCAATCCTGACGATAGGCGTCACAAGTTGTGCCAGTTCCGGAGGCGGAGGCGGTTCCAGCGGCCAGGGTGGCGGGTCCGGGACGCCGACCGGAACTTACACCATTCCTGTGAACGTCACGTCCACCGGCATTACGCATTCGTTCAGCGTCACGTTGACGGTCGACTGAGCGCCATCATCGGGGACAGGCGTGCAAGCGGAGAGGAAATCGATGACCAGCTATACTTGAGCTTCGGGAATCAGGAGCGGAATTCGCGCCGAAATTCGTAGCGACGGCGTTGTGGAGAGAACCAGCGAATGCTTGCCAAAGTTACTGAAAAAGACATGGAGCGCGTCGCCGAGCTAGCGCATCTGGAGCTTGCGCCTGAAGAGACGGGACGCATGCTGCGCGATCTGAACGCGATTCTCGACTACGTGGCCGAACTGAATGAACTGGATACGATGGGCGTCGTGCCCCTGGCGCAAGTGAGCGAGCTCGGCGATGTCGGCGGGCCCAGCGCGCCGCGCGCAGACCGGCTTGAACCTTCGCTGAAGCGTGACGCCGTGATGACCCAGGCCCCGGAATCCGACCGGTCCTTCTTCAAAGTTCCGAAGGTGATTGACCGATAACTGAAAAGGCAGATCAATTGGCAACCGAGACCCAGACCGCTGGATCCTTTGTCGCGAAGCCGAAGACGTTTGGCGAGTTGCGCGCGGAGATCGCCGCGCGCCGCGTGAAAGCTTCCGATCTCGCCGCCAGCTACTACCAGCGGATCGAGAAGATCAATCCGCAGCTCAATGTCTACCTGAGCCTGACCAAAGACCGAGCTCTGGCGCAGGCCGCGCGTGTCGACGATTTGGCAACGAAAGGCGATCCGCTTCCTCCGCTCGCCGGTATTCCGGTGGGCATCAAAGATGTGCTGATCATGCGGGGCGCTCCGGCGACGGCCGGATCGAAAATCCTCCAAGGCTACCAGCCCCCCTACGATTGCACGGCCGTGGCCAGGCTTGAAGCTGCCGGCGCGATGCTGCTGGGCAAACTCAACTGCGACGAGTTTGCCATGGGCTCGTCGAACGAGAACTCGGTCTACGGGCCGGTGCGCAATCCTGTCGATCCTGAGCGCGTCCCGGGTGGTTCCAGCGGCGGCTCAGCCGCAGCGGTCGCCGCCAACCTGGCCGTGGCTACGCTGGGAACTGACACCGGCGGCTCCGTGCGCCAGCCGGCAAGCTTCTGCGGTGTTGTCGGCGTCCTGCCCACCTACGGCCGCGTCTCGCGTTACGGCCTCATCGCCTTTGCTTCTTCACTCGATCGCATCGGCCCGCTTGCTGCGAACGTCCGCGATGCCGCCTCGATGCTCAGCATCATCGCCGGCCACGATCCCAAAGACGCGACCAGCTCTCCGGCTCCGGTGGAGGATTATGCCGCCGCCAGCGACAAGCCTGCGGCGGGCCTGCGCATCGGCGTGCCGGCCGAATATTTTGACGAAGGGCTCGATCCCGAGGTCGGCGCAGGCATTGAAAAGGGAATTGAGGCATTGAAGGCCGCCGGCTGCCAGGTGAAACCCGTCAGCCTGCCGCACACCCGGTACGCCGTTCCCACGTACTATTTGGTGGCCACGGCGGAAGCCAGCGCCAACCTCGCCCGTTTTGACGGCGTGCGCTACGGCTATCGCTCCCCCAACTCCGCAACGCTGTCTGATATGTATTCGCACTCGCGCGACGAGGGATTCGGCGCCGAGGTCAAGCGCCGCATCTTCCTCGGCACGTATGCGCTCTCGGCCGGATACTACGACGCCTATTATCTGAAAGCCCAGCAGGTTCGCCGCCTCCTGGCGGAGGAGTTTTTGCGTGCATTTGCCGAAGTCGATGCCATCGTGACGCCCACTTCGCCTTTCCCTGCTTTCAAGCTGGGTGAAAGGGCCGACGATCCGCTCGCCATGTACCTGGCCGATATTTACACGGTCACCGCCAGTCTGGCGGGCATTTGCGGCGTTTCCGTGCCATGTGGCGCCACCAGCGCAGGTCTCCCGGTCGGCATGCAGATCCTGGCAAGCCACCTGCGCGAAAGCACGGCCTTCCGCGTGGGACGCGCTATAGAAGAGGCGAAGATCTAGGAGCAAAGGGCCATGAATAAGCGTACGGGTTTTGCGATTGTCATTTCGCTATCATTTTTGAGTTTTTCGGGCTTTGCGTATAGCGCCCCGCGCAAGACGCACAGCGTGGTACTCGGAGCGGTGAAGCACGTGCCGTACTCCCAGGCGGGCGATCCGGCCGGTGCAGCTGCCGGCGAGAATACACTCAATATCCGTGCGCTCCTTGTCGATGGCCTGCTCAGGGAGTGGACGACCGGTGACGCGCACGATGTCACGGATCGCAGCTTGGTTGTCCGGCGCGTGATTCGTCTGAACGACCTGCTGCCGACGGATAAGCCGGGCTCCGGCGAAAAGCCACCCGCGGCGGGTCGATGGGTGTGGCAGCGCGGCCCATGGCTGCTTGTGGATCGCGTGAGCGGCCACATCGTCGCGCTGAAGTTGCCCGACTACGACCCAGGCGTCAGCCAGGTAAGCTGGTTTCGGGACTATGCTGCCTATTGCGGCGTAACGGCAACCGGCAAGAGTATGTACGCCGTGGTGGCGCAGGTGGCTGTGCGCAAGCCGGCTCTGGCCAGGAAACTCGCGGCCTTCGACGCTGAAAATCACCCTGAACCGGTCTGCGCCCCGCCTGACTGGCAGCGCGACCCCCTGCGAATCACCTTTCATCCCGCGGGCAAAGATGCCGTGAGCTACAATTTCGTTCCCGGCTCGGCGATGCTGGTGGAAGACACGGGCGATGAAGAGGAAACCCCCGATCCGCCCACCGCGAAATAGTGGGTTAGCAGGTCGGCTGAATTGCAATTCCTCGGACAGTGCGCAGGAAAGCGGACAGTATGGAGCCGTTCGACGAACTATTGCGGCAGGCTGAGGCCGTGCACGGGCACCTTTGCGCGGGGCAGATTCTGGGTGTGCGCATGGCCCTGCTCGGGTTGCGGCGTCTGGGATTCGAAGGCCGCCCGCAGGGGCCCGATCGCAAGCGCCTCGTCACCTACGTCGAAATCGATCGCTGCGCCACCGATGCCATCTCGCTGGTCACCGGCTGCCGCCTGGGCAGACGTGCGCTCAAGTTTCGCGACTGGGGCAAGATGGCGGCGACGTTCGTTGATTTGCAATCAGGACGGGCCGTAAGAATCGTCGCCCTCGAAGACGCGCGCGAGTTGGCTGAGCGGCATTATCCTCATCTGGACTCGAAGAGCCGGAAACAGATGCAGGCCTACCGGGAACTGGCCGATTCTCAACTCTTTCGTGAACAATGGGTGCGAGTCGCCATCAAACCCGCCGACTTGCCCGGCGCTTCAGGAGATCGCGTGGTATGCCAGCGCTGTGGCGAAGGTGTAAGTTTTGGCCGAGTTGTTCTTGTCAATGGTGAACGGCTGTGTCTTACCTGCGGTCATCCCGAGTTGCCCTACTGGGATCCAACCGCGCACGAGGATTGAGGTCGTCCGTAAAGCGTTGGCGCTTTTCTTCCTTCCACCAGTGCCAAAGCACCCCACAACATGAAGCAGATGGCAAAGGCCGCTGGGATGAGCAAGAGGCCTTCGGGACGAACATCTACCGCCATGGCAACGATGCCCCTTTCCGCCGCCCTGCGGGCAACATCCGTCGATCCACGCAGGAAGACCGCATGCATCCAGTCCACGCCTCTCGCAATGAAGGAGGAGTAGCCAATTCATAAGGGCTATATAAACCGACGAGTGCTCGGCCGAAGCTATCGGCTGGCTCTTCCGGTACCTTGACACCGAACCGGCCGCACATTTCTTATCTAGTTAGGCATTCTTTCTTGGCAACCCAGGCAGGACCGGGGTGGTGTAAGCCGGTTTTCTTCGGTCTGGATTGCGAGAGAACTGCTATGTCGAAAAGGAAGCTGGCGGCAGTAGGGTGAAGAAGCGCAAGCGGGCAGGGATTCCTGGTTTCCGGTTTGCGCAGCCCAACCCTCCTCCAGAGCCTGGGCCGGAGATGACTGAGGCCTGAGGACATTTCCCGGAGACAAATCTTCTTTTCAGGTGCCGGCAAAATGGCCGGGTGTGCCTGCGCCCCAAGCCGGGCAGCGCCGGACGCGGGGGCGAGTGAAGGACGCGAACCAAACATGAACGCAGTTACGAGTTTTGCATTGTGGGCGACGCCTGCCCCTGGAGCGGCAAACGGCTTTTCCATGCTGCTTCCCATTTTGCTGTTGATCCCGCTGTTTTACCTGCTGTTGATCCGTCCGCAGCAGAAGCGGCAAAAGCAGTGGCAGCAGATGATGGGGGGCATCAAATCCGGAGACCGCGTGACCACCGCCGGCGGCATCCGGGGAACCATCATGTCGATCAAAGACGACGCGATTGTGATTCGCGTCCCGCCCGACAATCTGAAATTGGAAGTATCCAAGAGTGCGATCGCTTCGGTCACCACTCAGGAGGATGCTTCGAACTCATAGGGCCCTCCGCGTTTTGGCCTTTTGGACTCGGACCAGGGAATCGGAACCATGAAAAAGAATCTCAAAAACAAAATTGCCTTGATCATCGCCGTTCTTTTGCTCTGCCTGTACGGCATCTTTGGAATTCCATCAGGCCTCAGCGGGAAAGCCTTGCTGAGCGCCATATCCAGCCGCATTCACCTCGGCCTGGATCTGCAAGGGGGCGCGCACCTGATCCTGAAGGTGCAGGTCGCCGACGCCATCAACGATGAAACCGACAACACAGCGCAGGATATTCAGCAAAGCATGAAGAAGGCCAACCTGACCTTCTCGCAGGTTTACAAGCCTGATCCGAATAAGCCCGATGTGATCCGGATCGAAGGCACGGCCCCCGCGCAATCCGACGCTGTGAACACGCTGCTCCAGAGCAACAAGTATGCCAACGAGTACGACCTTTCCGGCGGCCCCAACAATACCTGGACGCTTACCATGAAGCCGATTTACGAAAGCGATCTGGACAAAAGGACGGTCGACCAGGCGATCGAAACCATTCGCGACCGGGTGGATGCGTTGGGTGTGAGCGAGCCGCTGATCCAGGAGTACGGCCTGGGCGCAAACCAGATTCTCGTCGAACTGCCCGGCATCAGCGACCTGGACCAGGTGGAGAACATCATCAAATCCACGGCGAGGCTTGAGATTCATGCCGTCGAAGGCGGTCCGTTCCCCAGTCAGGATGCCGCCCTCGCCAGTGTGAACGGTGCACTTCCGCCCGAGCAGGAGATTCTGCCGAGTTCCGGCGAACTGGCCGGTACGAGCGGCACTGCCTACTACATTCTCGAGCGCACTCCAGTTGTCGAAGGCAGCGACTTCCGTTCCGCCGAGCCCGGCGTGAATTCAAACACCGGTCAAAGACAGGTGAATTTCACCCTGACGGACGAAGCCGGTGACAAATTCTGGAACTTTACCAGCGCCAATGTTGGCCGCAACATGGCCGTGATGATGGGCGGGACAGTGCGTGAAGTAGCGGTCATCAAGAGCGCGATTCGCGACAGCGGACTGATCGAGGGCAGCTTCAGCCAGAACGAAGTCATGGAACTCTCCAAGCTGCTGCGCACCGGCGCTCTCCCGGCATCCCTCACCTACATTGACGAGAACACGGTGGGTGCGACGCTGGGTGCTGATTCCATCCGCGAGGGCGTTACCGCCGCCGTGGTCGGCTTTGTTCTCGTCATGATTTTCATGCTCGTCTACTACCGTGGCTCAGGCATCAACGCCGACCTGGCGCTGGTCCTGAATCTGATCATTCTGCTCGGCATCATGGGGCTATCCAGTGCAATATCGTCAGCTGGTGGTGGAGGCGGTCTGGTTCTTACCTTGACGCTGCCGGGCATTGCCGGCGTCATCCTCACCATTGGTATGGGCGTTGACTCGAACGTGCTGATTTTCGAGCGCATCCGTGAAGAAATTCGCGCCGGCAAGTCGGCTTCGGCAGCCGTGGACCAGGGCTTTGCCCGTGCGTGGGTCACGATTGTTGATACGCACGTTACCACCATTGTCTCGGCGGCGATCCTATTCATCTTTGGCACCGGTCCGGTCAAGGGATTTGCTACTACCCTGACCGTTGGTTTGGCGGCCAACCTGTTCACGGCGGTTTTTGTCTCGCGCGTGATCTTTGAAGCGCATCTGAATAACTTGAAGCCGGGCGAGATGGTATCGATCTAGGGACGAGGGACTAACGGACGTAGGGACAAGGGAATAGAAGCTGGAAGCTGAGAGCTGACAGCTCACGAGAAGGGAAGAGAAACGGTGGAATTCTTTCACAGACCAAATGTGAACTGGTTGGGATGGAAGTGGTACTTTCTTGCCTTTTCCATGGTTTTTAGCGTGGCCGGCATTGTGAAGATGAGCTGGAATTGGCAGCATATCGGCAGCCCTGTTCCGCTGGGCGTCGATTTCCAGGGCGGTACGCAGGTGGACGTGAAGTTTTCGAACCCGCCCGACATCGATGCGATTCGCCATGCCATTGATGCCGCAGGCGTCAAGGGCGCAACGATGCAGATCTTCGGCGCAGCGGCGAATCACGAAGTCCTCATCAGCCTGCCGGAGCAGAGCAACGAAGCGGCGCTCGACGCAGGCCGCGCGCAGATCGAATCGGCGCTGCAGGCCCACTACAACAATTACTTCAACCCCACCACCGGGGTGAAAGTGGACGTGGTCGGGCCCACAGTGGGCCATCAACTCGAGAAACAGGCCACCCTCGCCACCCTTTATTCCATGGCGGGCATGCTGATCTATCTTTGGTTTCGTTTTCAGCTGATCTACGGCGTGGCCGCGGTGGTGGCCTGCTTCCACGACACGTTGATCACCGTGGGCGCTTTCGCGCTTACAGGCCGTGAGATCAGCCTCACCGTCATTGCCGCCATTCTCACCCTGGTGGGCTACTCGATGAACGACACGATCGTGGTGTTTGACCGCATCCGCGAAAACCTGCGCATCAGCCGGCGCGAGCCACTCCCCGACCTTGTCAATCGCAGTATCAACCAGACGCTGAGCCGGACCGTGCTCACTTCGGGCCTCACCTTCCTCACTGTACTCTCGCTGTTCATCTTCGGCGGCCAGGTGCTGAACGGCTTCTCATTCGCTCTTGTCATAGGGATTCTGATTGGGACCTATTCGTCGATCGCGGTGGCTTCACCCATGCTCGTTGCCTGGCAGCAGTTCCGCGCGGGCAAGGGGAAGGTTGCCTCGCTCCCAGCCGCGAGACGCGGGAAGGCTTGAAACAGTATGAGCTCGAAATGCGCAGAAAGGTCGACCGGAAACCGGTTCCCAGAATCGCCGGCCGACGTGCGCAGAACCGGGCGGAAGAAGGCGTCGGGCAGGCGTGGAAAGGGCCCGGGAATTGCACCAGTTTTGCAGCACTTTTTGCAGGGGACGCGGAGTTCTGTTAAGGTTGTTTCGCTCCTGGACGGCAATATTTTGCCGCTGGGAACAATTACCTTTCCCCCGGTGTCTAAAATAGGAGTAACAAACCCGATCCCAGAGGCTGGCTATGTTTGAAGACTCCACATTCGAATCCGGAAAAAGGATCAAAACCAAGAGCGGCCGTTGGATGCTTTTTACAGGCGGCATTAACTTTGCAGTGCTCGTTCTCTTGGTTCTCATTCCGTTGATCTATCCTGAGGCGCTTCCAACAGAGTTGATGGCAACGGTCTTGACCCTGCCACCACCTCCACCCCCACCGCCTCCACCGCCTCCGCCGCCTGAAGTGCACATCGTCCATGTGCAGTCAGAGATGATGAACAATCAGCTGACGGCTCCGACGCGGATTCCGAAAAACATTGAGATGGTGTCGCAGAAGGAAGCACCGCCATCCAGCTTTGGCGTGGCCGGCATGGAAGGCATGGGCGGCAGCGGCTCCGGCGTCATGGGCAGCCTGTTTGGTGAAGGCAACGGCCCCAAAGTCAAAGCGGCTCCTCCCAAGAAGGTGAATATTTCGGCCGGCGTGGCCGTGGGTATGTTGATTCAAAAAACCATACCTGTCTATCCGCCGATCGCCAAAGCCGCGCGCGTGCAGGGCACGGTCGTGCTCCAGGCCACAATCTCCAAGTCAGGAACGATTGAAGGACTTAAAGTGGTGAGCGGACCCGCCATGCTACAACAGTCGGCGGAGGATGCCGTGAGGCAATGGCGCTATCGGCCCTACCTGCTCAACAATGAGCCGGTCGAGGTTGAAACCACCGTCAACGTTATCTTTACCCTGGGTGGGTAAACGTATTAGCTCCCTGCTGATTTTGGTAGGGGGCGTTGCTTTTTGACCGGAATGCGAATTCGCAAGGACCGCATTCCACTGAAACACCCGCCCTGGCGGGTTCAATCCAGTTCAAAAGAATCTCCTTAGGAGGAACGATTCAGTGATTCTCGCTCAGCTCGCACACTTCGCTTCGCACACCGTCAACAGCCTGGCGCTTTTTCAGGAAGAGCAAACGGTCAGCTTCAGCCCCTTGGGCCTCTGGAACCATATGGGGTGGCTGGCTCGCTCCGTGGCGATCATCCTGTTTATTGAGTCGGTCTGGTCCCTTGCCGTTATGATCGACCGGTATCTCTATTTCTCCGCCGCGCGCAGGCAATCACGCGAATTTGCGCCCAAAGTAGCCGGCGCACTGAAAGAAAACAAGCTTGAAGAAGCCATCAAGATCGCCGACCGCAGCAAGAAATCTCACCTCGCCGAGGTAGTCACCTCCGGTCTTCAGGAGTTCCGCATCTCTGCCGGCGCGGCCACCGCGGAAACCATTGAGAGTTCAGGCCGGGCACTCGAGCGGGCCGAGGCTATCGTCCACGCCAAGCTGAAGAGAGGGCTTTCGGTGCTGGCAACCATCGGCGCCACGGCCCCGTTCGTCGGGTTGTTCGGCACCGTGGTCGGCATTCTGCACGCCTTCCAGCAGATCGCAACCCAGAAGACTTCGGGCATCGGCGCGGTCGCGGGCGGCATCGCTGAAGCGCTGGTCACCACGGCGTTCGGCCTCCTCGTGGCCATCCCGGCTGTCATGGCCTTCAACTATTTCACCGGACGTGTCGAAGCTTTCGACGTGGAGATGGATAACTCCTCGAGCGAACTGATCGACTACTTCATCAAGCAGAGCCACAAGCGCTAAGAGCGAAGCGGCTTGGCTCGAGCGAGACACTGCGTGGGGCGGGAGAGTTGAATCTCTCCTGCCCCGCGATTTGAGGTTCGCGCGGAGCGCTTGATTTTCCGCAAGACCGGAGAAGATCCGAAACAAACTTAATACGCACGGAGTCCCCAAAATGGGAATCGCAGTTCGTAACGAAGGTTCGAAGATCAATTCCAACATCAACGTCACCCCCATGGTCGACGTGATGCTGGTGCTTTTGATCATCTTTATGGTGATCACCCCCATGCTCATGAACAAGGTGCAGATCGACATGGTCACCGTGAATAACGCGATCGCCATGCCCGATGCCAACAAGACAGACGCGATCGTCCTCGCGGTCACTCGGGACGGCGCGGTGTTCCTTGGCCAGGACAGGATCGATCCCAGTCAGATCGGCAGCCAGGTGCGCGACAGGCTGGCGGACAGAACCGACAAGACAATCTATGTCCGCGCAGATTCTCGTTCGCAGTTCCGCACGGTGGAAGATGTCATCGACGATGTCCGTACCGCCGGTGTGGAAACAGTGAACTTGTTGACAGAGAGGCGCCAGGGCAATCTTGAAGGCGGCGAGTAACTCGCGTCGGGATTGTACCTATAACGGTTTGAGGAAAAGAGGAGTTTAAGCCATGGCAATGTCTATGGGTTCGGCGGGCGGCAACATGTCCGAGATCAACGTTACGCCGATGATCGACATCTTGCTGGTGTTGTTGATCATCTTCATGGTGATCGTGCCCACGGTGCCGCACGGCCTTGAAGCGCTGGTGCCCCAGCCGCCCAAGAATCCGCAGCAACAGCAGCAGCAAGACAGGACCATCGTGGTTCAGGTGCTCTATCGCGGCGGGCAAGCCCCTGCGTACAAGATCAACGAGACGGATGTGGCGCATGGCGAGTTGCTGGCCAGGTTGACCGAAATCTATGCCAACCGCGCCGAACGCGTGATGTTTGTCAAGGGCGACGACAACGTGAACTTTGCCTCTATCGCGGATGTCATCGATATCGCGAAGTCTGCCAACGTGGACCATATCGGGTTGATGACGCCCAAGATTCAGCAAGGCCAATAGTTGGGCCGTCTTCGCGAGCAACTGCTCCGGAGACGAAGATTAGAACAATTTTTTCGTGCCGTGGCTTTGGTTCATCCCGCGCGCGGCCGTTGGCAAGAGATTCCAGGTGCAGCCCGCGGGGCTCCACCTGAAGGAGAAGGATAAGAACATGAATGGACCCGCACGTTTTTGGGTGTTCGCGATGACTCTGGCAGGGATGGCGGTGGGCATGAGTGGTTGCAACCAGCTTGCCGCCCGTGACCAGTTGAACAAGGGAGTGGACGCTTACAAGAGCGCACACTACGACGAGGCAATTGAGCACTTCCAGAAGGCAACGGATCTCGATCCCAATCTGCCGATGGCAAAGACGTATCTGGCCACTGCTCTTGCTCAAAATGTCGTTCCCGGAATGACGACGCCTGAAAACTTGAAGAACGCCAATCAGGCCATCAACATCTTCAAAGACGTTCTGGCTACCAATCCCAACGATGTCAACAGCATGAAGCAGATCGCGGGCATTTACTTCAGCGTCAACCAGCTTGAAGATGCCAAGTCCTGGCAAAAGAAGGTCATGGCCGTGGATCCCAAGGACGCCGAAGCTGCTTACACAATCGGCGTGATTGATTGGACTGAAGCGCACAAGAATCTGCTTGCGGCCTTGCAGCCGGCAGGCTTCAACGACGACGGCAAAGGAAACGTCAAGGTGCCGAAGAAGGTCATGGAGCCGCTGGTTCCCCAGAATGCGCCTCTGGTCGACGAGAGCCTGAAGTATCTCAACATGGCTGTGGACGACCGCCCCAACTACGACGATGCCATGGTCTATATGAACCTGGCTTACCGTGCGAAGGCCGACGTGGATTTCGGCAACAATTCCGCAATAGACCAGGATCTGGCGCAGGCTCAGGACTGGTCCACGAAGGCGATGGGCGCGCGCAAGGCGAACGAGCAGAAGAAAAACGCGGAACCCGGTGGCATCACCATGGGGACCGGTGGCGAGCAATAAGCGCTCGAGATTTTGTGTCAATACAAAACGGCCTCTGCCATCAGCGGAGGCCGTTTTTCTTGGAATGAATCCTTTATTCCTCCGAGGTGCACTTTGATCCATCCCGCGCGCATTGCCCGCAATCTTCTGTTCCTTGTTGCCTGTCTTCCCTTGGCCGCAGTCTCCGCTCAGGACCCATTGGTTACCGGAGAGGTGCCTCACCCTTCAGCGATGGAGGTTCAGCAGTCCAGCACCGGGTTCACCGCTCGCAACGATCATGAAGTCCTCGAGGTCACCGTCTGCGGCGATTCGCTCATTCACGTTACGGCGCGGCCTCTGAACGCGCCGGCGGCGCAGGAGTCGCAGCCGTGGATGTTGTCGCACGCAGGGGCCTGTCCCGGTGCAACCTTCCAGTTCAATGACGCCAATGGAACGGCCACCCTTACGGCGTCGCGGCTTGCTGTATCGCTGCCTGAGCGCGACGGCAACCTGGTCTTCAAAACTCTTCAGGGCGAAACCCTGGTGCGAGAGCGGCCCAACCTGCCGCGCACCTATCTGCGCTCTGACGCATCTGGCCTCTTCCATATCGAGGACCGCTTCTCACCGGACGCCACAGAGGCCCTCTATGGCCTCGGGCAACACCAGAGCGGCATGTTCAACTACCGCGGCAGCGTTGTCGAGCTGGGCCAGAACAACACCGACGTCGCCATCCCTCTTCTTGTGTCAAGCAAGGGATACGCCATTCTTTGGAACACCGCCTCCTTCAGCTACGTGGACAATCGCTTCCCCCTTGATCTGAACCTGGAATCGATGGCGGCGCCCCAGATCGACTACTATGTCCTCTACGGCCCGCAAATGGACGACATCATTCATCAGTACCGCTCCATGACCGGACATGTGCCGCTTTTCCCTGAGTGGGCTTACGGCTTCTTCCAATCCAAGGATCGCTACAACACGCAGGACGAGATTCTCTCCGTCGCCGCCGGTTATCGCACACGGCATATCCCGCTGGATGCGATCGTGCAGGACTGGTTCTGGTGGAAGCAAGGCGGCAAAGGTGATCCGGTTTTCAACTCCGGTTACACCGACGTTCCCACCGAGCTTAAGACCCTCCATGACGAGCACGTCCATGCCATGATCTCCGCCTGGGCCATGATGGACTCGAGCGCGCAAAACTACAAAACCATGGTCCAGAAGGGCTTTGAGATCCCCGGCGCGCAGGTTTACGATCCCACCAACCCCGCCGCGCAGGACTTCTTCTGGAACGGTTTTGTAGGCAAGCTTTTCGGCCAGGGGTGGGACGCGTTCTGGCTCGACAGCTCGGAACCAGAAGAAGCCTGGCCGCATGTCGGAGACGCGATTCTTCGCTATAAGATGCTTCACATTGGCAGCGGCCTAGAATATACGAATATCTTCCCCCTGGAGCACACCGCCAGCGTTCAGGAACGCTGGAGACAGGCGAATCCCGACAAGCGCGTTTTCCTGCTCACCCGTTCCGCCTTCATGGGCCAGCAACGCAACGGTGCCACGGTTTGGTCCGGCGACGTATACAGCAGTTGGTGGGCATTGCGCCGCCAGGTTCCCGCAGGCCTCAACTTTGCACTCTCAGGCTATCCCTATTGGACAACGGACATAGGGGGATACCATGCGCTATTCAATGGCCAGGCCAACCAGCCTGCCTATCAGGAGCTCTACGCTCGCTGGTTTGAGTACGGCGCCTTCTGCCCGGTCTTCCGCACCCACGGGCATCGCGACCACAACGAACTCTGGACCTACCCAGAGGTCTTTCCCACACTTCTCGCCATCGATCGGCTGCGCTACCGGCTCTTGCCCTATGTTTATTCGCTTGCGTGGAGAGTTACCAGCGAGGATTTCACCATTCAGCGCCCGCTCGTGATGGATTTCCGCCAGGATCCCGCCACTTGGGAGATCGGCGACGAGTTTCTCTTTGGCCCTGCCCTGCTGGTGAGCCCGGTGCTTGAGGAGCACGCTACATCGCGGTCGGTTTATCTGCCCGCCGGTGCAAATTGGTACGACTTCTGGACCGGCGAGCGCACCGAAGGCGGTTCCGCCGTCACAGTGCCTGCGCCGCTCGATCGCATTCCGCTGGCGGTGCGAGCGGGTTCGATCCTGCCCCTCGGCCCGGCGATCGAGTATACCCGTGAGGCCACCGATCCCATCGAGCTGCGCGTCTATCCCGGAGCCGATGGCGATTTTACGCTGTATGAGGACGAGGGCGATAACTACAGCTACGAAAGGGGCGCGCATTCCACCATTTCGATTCACTGGAATGACGCAGCCCGCAGGCTCACTTTGGGCGCGCGTCAAGGCAGCTATCCCGGCATGACTGCCGGCCACACCTTCAATGTGGTGATTGTGTCGGCTGGCCACGGTGTGGGAGGAGAAGCAACTTCGGCGCCCGACAAATCCATCCAGTATTCCGGCGCAAGCATCGCGGCCAGCTTCTGAGAACCCGGCGGGCGGACTCTACTGTCCGCCCTGCTTCAGAATCTCTTCGGCCAGATAATTGTGGACTCGCGCATCGTCTTGCAGTTTCTCGATGTAAGCAGTTTGCAAAAGCTGCTTCTGGGCGTCGTGCAAGGTCTGGTGTATCGTCTGCCGCACGTTGGGATCGGTCAGCAGTCTTTGTCCAGCCGGTTCGCGCGCAATCAATTTGTAGATTGCATAATAGGCGACCTTGTGGCCGGGGCTCGAATCGTACATAGGGAGAATATCCGTAAACTGATCGGGCTTGAGTTTACCGATAGCGTTGTAGACTTCGGGATCCGAGCGCAGCGTCGACTCGGCTACGATCCCCATGTCGCCGCCGCTGGAGGCTGTGCGCGGATCTTCTGAGAACTGCATAGCCACGTTAGCGAAATCCTGGCCGCTCTCCAGGCGGCTGTAGAGCGCGTCGATCTTCTTCTTGGCGTCCGCTTCGCTCGTGGCCTTGTTGTCTTGGAGGCCCCCTGCCTGCTGCGAGGGCGTGGTCGCCACTACGATTTGCGCAAGGTGAAACTGCGGCTCAACTACGTTGAAGCCGGCCTTGTTCTGCTCATAAAAGTCCGCAATCTGCTTATCGGTGATGTTGATCTTCGACTCAATTTCCTTGTTGATCAGCTTGGTCTCAGTCAACTGCCGCCGCAGGTCGTGCTTGAATTCGTCCAGCGTCAGGTTGCGCTGCTTGAGCATGTTGTAGAACTGATCCTCGGTATAAGGGGCTTTGATCTCAGTAAGCCGCGCGTTCACATCCTCATCGCTGGCGGTTAGGTTCAGCTTGGCCGCCTGCTGATCCAGGATTTCCTCCTGGATCATTTGGCGCAGGACATTCAGCCGCCCGATCTCAGCCTCCTGCGGGGAGGGCTTCTGCGGGTTGTCTCCCAGGCTGATCTGGTAGTTTCTCTCCAGATCGGCGCGCAGAATTTCCTTGCCGTTCACCGTGGCCACCACATCCGCCGAAGGTGAACGATGGCAGCCGGTTAGAGCAGGAAACAAGGCGCCGCCAATAAGAACCAGGGCAGCAAAACTAAAATGCGCGTGGAAATTCGATGCGACTTGCAAGCGGGTCTCTCCTATCGGGTTGGCCATCGCCCCTGGCATTCAAGAATAAATCGCGCGACGGATGCGCGAAAAGTGTCCGGCGCGCTACTTGGCGCCGCCGGCCGAAGCGCCCGGTGCCGCTTGCGCCTGCTGGGCAGGAGGCTGCTCGCCCTCGGCCCGCAACGCGCGGTCAATCGCCAGCCACACCTGCTCTTGCGGCAGCGCTCCGTTGATCCGTTCGCCATTCACAAAGAGTGCGGGCGTTCCGTCGATCCCCAGGCTTTCTGCCTCTTTCGCCGAAGCCTTTATCTGTGTTTCGTCCTGCTTCGCGATGCAAGCGTTCAACTGTGTCTCGTCGAGTTTGCCCAACGTGCCTTCCTGCCGGGCGATCCGGTCCAATGCGGCAATGCTCTTTGTCAGATCGCGATCTTCGCCCGTAATCTCTTCCGAGTGCGCGTGCAGGTAGTCCACGTAGGTCCAATAGACCCCGCCATTCTGCGCGGCCAGGCAGTTGGCATCTACCGCTGCGTGCGCCGCCCACGGGTGTAACTCTGAAAGAGGATCGTCTTTGTACACGAACCGCACGAGGTCCTTGTAGCGCTCCAGGGTCGCCGGGAACAACTCCTGATGCATGCGCGCGCAGAACGGGCATTCCAGGTCGTCAAAATTGATCACCGTCACCTTGGCTGCCGGGTTGCCGCGGATGGGCCGTCCCGTGATTGGGATCGCGTTTGCCGGATCTTTGGTCAGGTCGAGCGTTTCCAAATGCACAAGCTTGGCATTATCTGGCGAGATGAGAAAGTCGATTACCTGGGACTTTGTCCCGTTTGTGATGGTGATGGGCAAGGATTCGTAGCCCGTAAACTCGCTTGGTTTCCGTGTCCCGATGCTCACGCTGTAATCCGGAGGCACGTCGTATTGCGATCGAACCAGAACCTCAATCCGGCGGTTAAGAACGGGGTCGGACCCGGAAGGCGTACTGCTTTGCGCCTTGCAGCCCGCGGTCAGGCCGACCATAACAAGCAGTCCGGCCACAATGCGAATTCGCGGCAACGTGATTTCCTCTTATGAAAGGATACTCCAGGCGACCACATCGCCGGCCCTCTCAAGGCGTCTGTTTTCCCGGTCGCTCGTAATGGATGGACGCGCGCCACTGCGAAAAGCAACCCCGACTGTCCACGGTTTTTCGAACCATTGGTGCGAGCTGGCGGTTTGCTATCAATCTCATTCACGAGCCGCCGGCTCCACGCTTCCCGGTTCCTTGTTCCCTTGTGCCTTCGCTCCCTTGCTCCCTGTCCTTAATACGCAGGCGGCAGCGTCGGATCGCGAAACACCGAGTTGGCGCGGCGAATATCCCCGACCGCCCCGAAGTTGGCGAGCGTAAAACTGTAGAGCCACTGGGTCTCATCGCGGCTGGTGGATCCGATGGTTCCCAGCTCAAAACGGCGGTAACCCACCGTGAGGCCGCAGCAGTTCCAGTTGTAGACTGCCTGCACGCCGCCGTATTGCAACTGGTGTTCAACGAAGTCGTAACCGCCGTTCATTGCCAGGTTGAATCCGTTTCCGCTGGACTTTCCGATCTCGAGGAACGGCTGTAACTGCTGGCTCTTGATCGTCGAAGACGCGCCGCTGCTTACTGTCTCATCGGGGGCGTTCAGCAGAGCGTGGCCAATCCCCAGGGTCGTGCGCCCCAAGCTGTAACCCGCGAACAGATTATTGGCCGCGAAATTACCGGCGATGGTGTCGTAATCAAGATCCCACTCGACGCGCAGGTTATCGATGGCTTCGAAACGAATGCGTGAGTCGATCGGCGCGATGTTGCGCGGCGAGGTCAGAAACGTTGGCGCCATCAAATCCAGCGTAGCGTCGAAGACGTTGCGGCGGCCCGGGATGAGCGCACCGCCGAAATTGGGATCGATAAAATACTCCTGCGCGATCCGCCAACTCGCCCACTCACGAGGTGGCGCGGGGCAATTCTTCGTTGTTGCCTCATCATTCTCTGCATCCGCGTCGTCATCGCTGCATGGTTTCTCATCGGTAGGCTGCACATAAAACCGTTGCGTGAGCGCGAAGCCGCCTTCGTTCACGTTGGTGGCGATGTCAGTGGTATCGAACAAAAGTACGTTCCGCGCCTGTGTTCCAATTCCCGTTACGTACCGGTAGTTCAATTCGGGCTCGATCACGTGGCGCAGCTCACGATGCCAGCGCGGGAGTTCGAAATCGCGCTCCAGCGCCGGCGGCCGGATATCGATCGCAGCTTCGATGTCTTTGCGGTCGATCGGATCATGACTGATAGTTGGAACCTGAAGCGGGCCCGTCAAGGTCGGGACCTGGCTGATGGTGTAGGCGGTATCGCGCAGCGCCGCCTCGGGAACAATGCTCCATCCGCCGGCGTTGATCGGCATGGAAAGATGCGGATAGAAATCAAGCCGGCCCACGTTTCTTGAATGAAAAAGCGGCTCTGACCGGTTGAGATAGCCGAGTGAAGACCGCAGGCCCCAATAGAGGGGCGAGCTGCCCAGCGGCCGGTCGAGCACATCGTAGCGGAGAAGTGGCAAGCGCAGAATCTTCACCTCGTTGCCGTTCGTGGTGTTGGCAAACGACTGGAAGCGGTCCAGCCAGACCGATGGAATCATGCCGCTGCGGTTGTGTGTCATGACGATCTCGCTCGACACTTCTGAGCTGATTGCCTGCGCATAGTTGTCGTCGAACACCAGCCGGTAGACGTAGCTCGAGAGGTATTCCGCTGATCCGGCAACGCGGGTCTTTGGCGACAGATCCTTCCGCCCCAGCACCGACACGTCGACGCCGCCCTGATTTACGAGCTGATTGGTGACTTGGCCCGTTTGCGCGTTCGTCGTGGGTTCTTCGACGCCGCGGTCGAGCAGCGCATTCCAGCGGGCGATTACGTGGTCCAGTCCCGGACCCTTGTAGCGGAAGTCGCCATTGGGTGCCCAGCCGCGCTTGCTGTAGTACTCCGTGCCAACCACCGCATCCATGCTGCGGCTGATCGCCCAGTACACCTGCTCACCAAAGGTGTAGCCCTTGATCGAGGACCCGTTGCTGATCACCGGCGTCAGCAGCCCGCTCACCCGTCCTGTCGCATTGGTTGGGTGGTGCAAATAGGGTAGATAGAAAACCGGAAGCCCGAGAAACTCGAAGAAGGCGTTCGATGTCGACGCATTCCTGTCATCCATGCTGATGGTATGCGCGATGATCCGCCAGTCGGGGTGAGGAAGCCGGCAGTTGGTCATCGAGCCGTCGATCACCTTGTAGTTGCCCTCGCCAGTTTGCAGCAGCACCCGGCCTGAGAACAGAAGCGGGGTCGGTGTCGAGTACACGACCGTGTGTCCTACGGTGCGTATGCCTTGTGATCCGGTCACGTTGTAGAAGCGGGCCGTGTGCATGTTCAGCCGCATATTGCCCTGCGTGGCCTTGATGAACACGTCATTGGGTCCGCCTGTCACCTGCAGGTGCCCGTCGGCTTCCAACTCAGTTGTTTCGCGGTTGTAAACCACTTTGTCGGCGCGAATCACGTAATCCTGATAGTAAAACACGACTTCGCCGGTCAGCGTGACGGTATTGCTCACCCACTTTTGCTGCTGAGCTTCCACTTTCAAGGGCGTCGCTCTCGAAGGCGCTGGCTCCGGAACCGCGACGGGAACGAGTTCCTGGCCGGGATCGTCCGGCAACGTGTCCTGATCGGGAGTCGCGGGACTCTCTGCGGCGCCGTTCGTCTCACGTTGCGCCGCGGGTGCCGCATTGGTCAACGTCTGCGCACCCAGTTGCAGGTGACAGACGGCCAGCAGCGTGATAAACACTAGATAGCGAGGACGCATCTCAGAACCATCACCGCTGTAAGGCTCAGCATAGCAAAGCTAGCCGCATGGATTAGGACTTGCACCACGCTGCTCTGGTAACTCATAAAATTCGCCTCGACCGCGCGCCCATGGGCCACAGTCCCGTGCTTACTCCGATTTTTCTCCGCGATCATCGTTCCTTGGTTCAACAGCAGTGCTTGTGTCATCCCGCGCGCGTCGTGGGGCTCGACACGGCGAATATTTGCTGCGCAATGCCGCAAGCCGGTGTTGATACCGCAGCAGAAGGGACACCGGAGCTTTGAGTACAGCATTGAGTACGGCATCACTTTCCCCATCGTGGAAGCAGGAAGTCAATCGGCGCGTCGCAGCCCATAAGAGCCACAAGGCGCAAACTGCGGCAGAGCCCGTCACATCAAGAGAAAGCCGCGGGTCCGCCGCCAGCCCCGCCGCGCAGGCCGCGCAGCGAGTGGCCGCGCGTTTTGCCAGCGCTCCCAGCTACAGCGAAATGCTCGCCCGCGAGGCACTAGCGGCCGCTCGGGCCGCGGAAGCCGCATCGAAGGCCGCGCAGGAGGCGCATGCCGCCGCGCAATCTGTTCTGTCGGCTGTCTCCATGGCTGACCCTGACTGGGATTCGCGGGCTGAAGCCGGCCAAATTTCAGATTCTTACACCGCGGCTGCTACGATGCCGACGCCACAGGATTCCTTTGGCCCGACCCTTGTCGAAGAATTGCCGCTGATCGCCGACAGCCCGGCGCCTGAACAGCCGGTACAGCCTCCGAGCGCCACTCCCGCACGGACGAAATCCCGCAAACGCCGCCAAAGTTCGAATGCGACCGCCGATACCGTTCAGCACGACTCGCTTTCGGCAGCGCTGGATGCAGCCGCCGTCGAGGACGCGCCTGCCGCCGAGGTCGCTGAGCCGATCTTTGCCAACCTCATCCAGTTCCCGCGCGAGGTAATTGCCACCCGCAAAATGCGTCCGCGGCGCGCAGAAGGTCCCTTCGCTGCTTTCTCTTCCGCTTCCCAACTCAGCATCTTCGAGGTCGACCCGGAAACCGTTTCGACCCAGCCATCGACGGCCGTCGCCGACGGGCCGGCAGCGCCAGACTGGATGCGCACGGAATGGTCGAACCTCGAACCCAATCTGCCTCCGCAGCAGGAGCTTCTAGAGAAAGAAGAACCTGCCCCGCAGATTCCGCAATCAGCCACCTTCAAACTAGTCTCTCTGAATCGCCGACTTATGGCTTTTGTGGTGGATGGAAGCCTGACCCTCGCAGCTTTTGTGGGCGCTGCCGCCCTGGCTGTGACCTATGGAAAAGGGCCGATGCCGCCACGCACGCTTGAGTTCGTCGCCGCATTCGCATTGTTGGCCATTGCGGCCGCTTATCAGGCCCTGTTTTTCACTTTAGGCAACGGTACGCCCGGCATGATCTACGCTGGCGTCGGCCTCAGGACTCTCGACGGCCAAAGTCCAACCCGAGCGCAACGTTGTGCGCGCCTCATGGCGCTTCCATTGTCGGTACTGCCCGTCGGCCTTGGGCTCATCTGGGCGCTCTTTGACGAAACCCACCTCACATGGCACGACCGGCTGTCAGGCACCTACCTGCGCAAGCGCTAGCCGAGGCATCGAAAGACGATTGGATAACGGGGACTGGAAGCTGGTCACTTCCAGACTCATTCTTGACCCATGTAGCTGTCCGGGACCAATGGCCGATCCCTGCTGTCCCGCCAGATTCTTTCCTTCCTCACCGAGCCAGCGCCCGCACCGCACTCACCCCCGCACCAATCAATGCGGTTTCGTCGTCCGGTGGCAGGATTTCCAAAGAGAAGCTCTGGAGTGGGCTCATCCTCACCATGCTCTCCAGGTGGCTGCGCAGCAGGGGCAGCTCCAGGAAGCCGACGTTGTACCCGGTAAAGTAGAATCGCCCCGGGCCAGCCAGGTGGATGAATGACGCGGTTGCGGCAGCGAGCGCGCGATGCCACAAATCGACAAATTCGCGGCAGCGCAGATCGCCTTTTTTCGCGTTCGCGAAGATTTCCTCCGGTTCTAGGTCAAGAAAACGCATGCGCATGGCGCGATAGCCCATGATGCCCTCCAGGTGGCCCGCGCCGCCGCAACCGCAATAGCGTTCTTTGGGATCGAGGGTTACGGTGATGTGGCCGCCTTCCCACACACCATCGATGTATGGCCATCGGCCGTATCCAATCCCGTTGCCGATGGTCCACACCCGGATGAGCTCATCAAGCCGCCCGCGCGTCGCGGCCACTCCTGCAGCGATGGCGTCGGCGTCATTGGCCACGTAAACCGGCGCCTCGATTCCATGCTCCGCCAGCGCCATGGCCAGTTTCTCTGTCAAACGTAAGCCTTTCAATTGCTTAAGGTTAGGAGACTCTTCCACCACCCCGTGCCGCACGATACCCGGCACGGCCACTCCGATCGCACCCACACTTGCTGCGCCATCACTGGTCGCCGCCTTTGACAAGACGTCGATATGCCCGGCAATGATCTCCACCAGTTCGCTTGCGGGCATCGCAGGGAGCGCATCCTGAGCTTCCGGATCTTTGGGAAAACGAAGCAGCTTGCCAGTCAGCCGTTCATCCTGAAGCCTGCCGCTCACAACATGTTCCGTGATGACGACGCCGATCGCCGTAGTCATTCCATCCTCCTGGCAACGAGCAAATCACAAGCATGAAAAAGCGAACAGGAATTGGCGCTCAGTTTTGCCCATCGAGCACCCTTGTGAACTGCTGTCAACGTTCACTTACTCCGACTGGTACCGGTGCAAACGTCCCAAGCCATTGAACGCCGCCACTTTGTAACACTCGGCAAGCGTGGGGTAGTTGAATACGGTGTTGATGAAGTAGTCCATCGTCCCGTCCAGCGTCATCACCGCCTGCCCGATATGTACCAACTCACTTGCGCCCTCGCCAATCACGTGCACTCCCAGCACCTTGAGGGTGTCGCGGTGAAAAATCAGCTTGAGTCTCCCTGTGGTGTCTCCGCGGATCTGGCCGCGCGCCACCTCGCGATAGTAGGCCATGCCCACCTCGTACGGCACGTCCTCGCCTGTGAGCTGCTCCTCTGTCTTGCCGATGAAGCTGATCTCCGGGATCGTATAAATGCCATAGGGATAAAAGCTGGGGTTCGACTTCGCATCGTGGTCGCCGAAAGCGTGTTGCGCTGCAATCCGCCCCTGCTCCATTGAAACGGAGGCCAGCGAGGGAAAGCCCACCACATCGCCTGCGGCATAAATGTGTTCGACTTTGGTCTGGTAGTGCTCATCCACGGCGATGCGTCCGCGCTGGTCTGCCTCCAGGCCTGCCGCCGCCAGGTTCAGGTCGTCCACGTTCCCCTGGCGGCCGACGGCGTAAAGCAGAGCGTCGCCGGAAACTTTCTTCTTGCTCATCAGGTTGGCCACCACTGTACCGGGCGTCGGCTCCTCCACGCTTTCCACCTCTTCGCCCAGCCGCAAAGTGACGCGACTGTCGCGAAGGTGATAACTCAGCGCCTCGACGATCTCCTGATCGGCGAACTCGAGCAGCCGGTTGCGTTTTTCAATTAAGGTGACACGTATGCCCAGCACCGCGAACATGCAGGTGTATTCCACGCCGATGACGCCGCCCCCAACGACGATCATCGACTTGGGTAAAGCGTCGAGCCCTAGGATTTGGTCGCTGTTGATAATGGTTCTGCCGTTGACGGGAACCTTGTCTGAAACGGCAGGCTTTGTGCCCACGGCGATGATGATCTGGCCCGCCTCGAGCGTCATGTCAGTCTGCGAACCTTCTACGTGGATCTTGTGAGGATCGACAAAGCGTGCAATGCCGTGGACGATATCGATCCCGTTGCGCGAAAGTTGCGCCTCGGTCACGTCCACTTCGGTCTTGATTACCGCCTGTACCCGGAAGGCCAGGTCGGCCATGGTGATCTTTTCTTTCACCCGGTAGTTCACGCCATAGATGCTGCGGTAGTTGTAACCGGAAAGGTGAAGCACGGCTTCGCGCATCGTTTTGGACGGAATGGTGCCGGTATTGATGCAGACGCCGCCGACCACTTGACGGGCCTCGACCACGACCACGCGCTTACCCATTTTGGCAGCAGCCACCGCGGCGCGCTGCCCAGCGGGCCCGGAGCCGATAACCACCAGGTCATACTCGATCGCGCTCATGCGTGTCTCTCTCCCGCGTAGGATGCACTTTAAGGGCTTGCTGCAACGATAGGCCGGTAATTCCGCAGCCGAATCAACTGCATTTCAAGAATAACTGGATGGGGGCGCGCGCCGGAGAGATGAAAACTTAAGGTTTGGTTAAGATGGCCTGGCGGCTCGGGCCGCGTTGTGTGTCGCGGCCCGGGTAAAGCAGGCGGGGAGCTCCGGCGAGAGACTTGGGTTCACTCGCCGGAGGACGCAGATCCGGGGTTCCCGCCTGGACCAATCCTGTGCGGGTCTCGCCCGCCGCCAAACCTACGCTGTGCGCAGCGTGGTCAGCGTAGCCGGAGCGCTGCCGGCAAATCGCGCATCGCCCAGCTTCTCCTTTTCAAGCCGGAACTGGCGAATCATGCCGTCGAGTTCGGCCGCCAGCGAGGTCAGATTCTCGAGCGCGTGCACCGCTTCTTCGGCCGCTTGCGTGTTTTCAATCGCCATTTGCGAAATCTGTCCCGCTGAGTCCGAGATCTCTCCCGCAGCCGAAGTTTGTTCCGTGGCTGCGGTGGCGATCAAATCAATTTGCTGCTCCACTCGCTTTGAAGCTTCAATCGTCGCTTCGAGGCTCTGTCGCGCATTCGAGGTCTCTCGCATGCCCGATTCGACCGCGGTACGGCTGTCGTCCATCACCTGCAGAGTCTCGCGTGTCTCCTCCTGAATACTGCGGATGGTCCCCGCAATCTCCTCGGTGGCGCTCTTGGTGCGTTCCGCCAGCCTTCGCACTTCACCCGCTACCACGGCAAACCCGCGCCCATGCTCGCCGGCCCGGGCCGCCTCAATCGCCGCATTCAGAGCCAGCAGGTTGGTTTGCTCACTGATCTCCTGGATCACATTCACGACTTTGCCGATCTCCTGCGACCGGTCAGCCAGCGACGTCATTTTCTCTGAAACAGTTTGTGTGGCCGCGGCGATCTTCTCCATGGTCGCGGCCGCGGCCTGCATCACCGACCCTCCCCGCTCTGCAGTCTGCGCCGACTCGCGGCTGGCGCTTGCCGCGTTCTCGGCGTTGTGGCTGATCTCGCCGATCGTTGCCGTCATCTCCTGAACTGCCGCCGCGATCTGGTTGATCTTGCCCGATTCGGAACGCGCTTTGCCGGCGCTCTGCACACTCCGCGTGCTGATCTCGGTTGTCGCCGTGGAAAGCGTTTCAGCGCCCTTTGCCACCGAGCGCATCACTCCCCGAATCGTCTCCATCGTGGAATTCAATGTCGTCCCGCATCTTCCAATCTCATCGGTTCCCGTCACAACCGCATAAGTGGTCAGATCCTTCGCTGCGATCTGTTCCAGCAGCCGGCCGAGGTACTCAACCCGCGGCGCCGTAACCCTTGTTAGCGTGACGCCGATTAACGCGCACATCAGCACCAGGAGCAAAGTCATGGCGGAATTCATCACGGTGGCCCGGTTGCTTTCGCTGGTCACTGCATTGCTCAGGTCCGTGCCGATCTTCGCGTGGATCTGAATACCATCGTTCGACGCCGTCAGAGCATCATTCAACGAGTTCCTCACGGCACCTGAGGAAAGAAGATCGAGCGCATCCCCCTTTTTGCCGGCCGTTAGCAGCACGATGCCTCGATCGCTCGCGTCTTGATATTGCTTGATTGCCTCGACGAACTTCTCGTAATGTTCCCGTTCCTCCGGAATGACGAGCGGATCCATTTCCCGCAGTGCGGTCTGGTACCTGGAGATCGCCTGTTGCCGCTTGGATGTGTGCTCCCCGATGCACGCAGAGGCCTGGCATAACATCAGCTCAAGTGACTCCCGGCGCTCCACCTCTACCCCATCGCGGATGTCACCGATGTAGATCAGGCTGGGAAGGTGGTTCCCGCTCACTGCAACACTCTTCTGCGCGATGCTGTGGAACGCCATCAAAGTGAAGATGCCCATTACCAGGCAGAGCGCACACACAATTCCAAAGGTATAGGTGAACTTACGCGCGATCGGGACGTTTCGTGCCCAGGACATGGCATCCCCTTTTCAAAAATGGAGTTACCGTTCCTATCGGCGGAATCTACCCGGTCTTGAATCCCGATTGGCGCAGTTTTGCGGCACCGCGTCCCGCCCCCGGCGCGCAGCTCGCGCCGTTGCGCCACGAACTGCCGATCGCGGATCGCTTTGGAATGATGGCTGGTTCTAGAGATGCTTCGACATCATCGCTCACCGCGGATGCGCCTGCGCCCACGTCTTATACTCATTCAGCACTGCAACGCCTTGACTGTTGAACCACGAGTAGCCATTGCGGCGCTCCCGACTGAGCTCGCTGACATCGTCATGGATCGTCTTATCGCGATCGCCAAAGATCGGCTTGTCCGTGCCGATCTGGTAGTAGCGCGACCAGAGGGGCCCGGCTCCGGCAACCGCCACCAGCCTGCGTCCGTCGGGACTGCTGCGGTCAGCCATAAAATTCCCGCTGCCGTAGCGATATCCCAGGATCTCCACCTTGGTGAACCATGCACACGCTGCATGAACCGCGGCAACTTCCGCCGGCGTGGGATCCGGCAGGCTCATGAAGAACTCCACAACCGGGAAGCTCTCGTCGCTGGTCAGTGACGCCATCTCGTAGTTGCGCGCCGAAGTCGGCTCCAGCGTCAATGGATCGTATTGCTGCGCCCAGGCTGTCTTCACTCCGTTCTCGACAATTTGCAGTTTCAGCAGGCAGTCAATGCCGCGCTGCGCCGCTGGTCCTGCCCTCTTCACCAGCGATGGCGGCAGAAATTTATAGTCCGGGGCGCCTTCCGCCACATCACGCAGAATCTCCACGGCATGCAGCATGGCGTCATCGTTGATCGTGATCGCGTCGTGATATCCACCCTCCAGCGGCCAAACCTGCGGCCAGCCACCATTCGGATACTGGGAATTCAGCAGGAACTCCACGCCTCGCTCTGCCGAGGCGCGAAACGGCGCTGCATCCGCGTCGCGATGCGCATCAAGCAAGGCAGTCGTCACGCGCGCCAGGAATCGGATCTGCGTCCACGTCGAGTCGTTGTCGAGCGTCGCAATGTAGTGCCAGCTTGGATCGACCGGCTTGTCGAAATCGGCCGTGTCGGGAAAACGGTTTTCGTTTTCTGCGTCATACAGGTCGCCGGGAGCGCGCGGCTTGCTCACCATGTCGATGTTCTTGCTCCATCCGCCATCTGCCACCTGATAAGTCATGATGTTGTGGGCGTCCTTGATGGCTTCGTCGCTCGTCCACCACTCCGGCGCATGCTCTGCGCGAAGCGCAAACATGCCTCGACCACTCGAAGCATGCTTCGGATTCGTGTTTCCGGCCGCCTTCTGCTCGTCAACGAGCGTCTGCTTATCCACGGCCTTTTGCTTTTCTGACCGCTCCAGATACTCGAGCCAAGCCTTCTGCTGCTTCTTCGGCAATGTCGTGATCCGCTCGCGAGTCAACGGCTTGGCGATCACGTTCATGCCAATCACTTTTGCTGAAGCAATCGGCGAAAGGCCCAGGGCTGCGGCGAAAGCCAGGAGCGGGAAGCGAGCATTTCGGCTGTAGAGACGCATGGTTCGCTTTGTATCTCAGCCGATCGCCGGTTGTCAACGCGAGGTCTGACCACTTGGAATGCTCACCCATTTCTCAGTCCATCCGTCGAACCCGGTATAGTTTTCTGCATGAGATACGCGGTATCCCTGTTCATCATCGCTATTTCGCTTCCTTTCCTTCCGCGCAGCATCGCGCAGTCCGGCGCCGCCATGCCGCCGATGGATGACATGAAGCCCGTCCCGCCGCCCGATCAACTTCCGGTCCCCATCAAAATGACCGGCATCGGCAATTCGCACATCACCATCAAGGCCAACGCCGAGGCACAGCAGTGGTTCGATCAGGGCCTGAGCCTCTTACACGATTTCTGGGACTACGAATCCGCAAAAGCATTTGAGGAAGCCATCCGCAAGGATCCCGGCTGCGCCATGTGTTACTGGGGTCTCGCGCAGGCTGAAGAATTTCGCGGCGGTCCTGGAAAGGCCTTCGCCAAGCAAGCGCTCGATCAAGCCGTCCATCTCGAACCAAAAGCAAGCAAGACCGACCGCCTTTACATTGAAGCTGCGCTCGCCGCATCAGGCGAGGATTCCGGCGACGACCACTCCGCCTCCATCGCCATCTATCGCAAACTGATCCAGAAGGAGCCCCACGACATTGAGGCGCGCATCTTCCTCGCCAACGCGCTCGGCCGCGACAGCAACAGCGGCTACGACGACAATGGCGAACCGAAAGGCGGCGAGAAAGAGAAGATCGCCATCCTCACGGGCGTGCTCAAAGACGCGCCCAACGACTCCGCCGCGAATCACTATTGGATCCACGCCATGGAGCCGAGCAACCATCCTGAGCGCGCCATACCCAGCGCCGCGCTCCTTGCGAGCCTCGCGCCCACCAGCGGCCACATGGTTCACATGCCGGGCCACATCTACTATCGCGTTGGCGATTACGCAAGCGCCGATCGCTGGTTCACCGCATCCACTGAAGCCGACGAGCGCTATATGCAGGAGCAGCACGTGAGCGTCGACGACGACTGGAACTACGTCCACAACCTCATGTATGCCATCGCTAACTTGATGGAGCAGGGCCGCCTCGAGGCCGCCAATGCGCTCAGCGACCATCTCGCCCAGGCTCGCGGCCAGGTCTCGGAGTCGCTTTACATCTGGAGCGCGCGCGATCAGATCACGCGCGTGAGCCGGCGCCTGCCTGTTGCGCTGCGCATCGGCGACTGGCCGGCCGTTATCTCCATGCTCGATCAGGCGCAACTCGCTAGCGGCGACAAGACCACCAACCTGCGCTTCCTCCAATCCGAACTGCATAGCTTCGCCCACGGTATGCAGGCCCTCGACAAGGGCGATATCGCGGCAGCGCAGGCTGCATCCGCACAGATGGATGCAGGACTCTGGCGAGAGGGCGCGGACGAACAGGCTGAGAGCGCAGCAAAGGCCGACGCCGAAAAAAACAAGGCCGACGCCGACCAGGCGAAATCCGCCACGGCGACCGGAAAGAGCAATACAGCGTCGACTCAGCCTGTGACCGATCCAATCAATCCCGACGCCTACTCCGGCCCGCTCGTTAAAACGCTCAGCATTGCCTCAGTCGAGCTGCGTGCCGGTGTCGAACTGTTGAAGGGCCACACCACGCAAGCGAAAAAGCTCTTCGACCAGGCCATCCAGGCCGAAAAGAAACTCGGCTACCACGAGCCACCGTTCTACATCCGACCCGTCGCTGAAACCGAAGCCGAGGCACTTTTGCGGGCGAAGGACTATGCCGGCGCCAAAGCGGCCTTTCAGAAAGCTCTCGAAGAGCGTCCGAACTCGGGATTCGAGCTTTACGGCATCGCACGCTCCGATGAACTCGCCGGCAACACCGTGCTCGCGCAAACTGAGTACCGCGCCTTTATTACGGCCTGGCCCTCAGCCGATCCCAATCTCCCGCAGATCGCCCACGCGCGCGAAGTACTGGGTCAATCCAACACCCTCGCCAACAGGATGGGCCGAGCGGGGCAGTTCAATGCAACGTCCCGGTGATTTCACTTCACGCCCTTGCTCGGGTCCCACACGCCTTCCAGCTTCCGTACGTAGAGAATCTGTCCGATGTGATACGCGTTGTGCGCGCCCACGTGAGCAACCAGCGAGGCGTTCTCCGCCAGTTTCTTGTCGTCGGCGGCCTCAACGGCCTTCTCTCAGTCGCTTAGAACCTGGTTCAGCTTCTTCACCAGGTCGTCCCACTGCGCTGCGTTGAAGTCGTTAAACGTCTCGTCGTTGTTTCCACTGAAGGCCGCCGCCTTTACGCCGTTGAATTGTTCCAGCGCCCGCGCATCCCAGAACCAGAGGTGGTAGGCCAGCTGTCCAACCGAGTGCTGCCCGTTTCCCGGCGACCACTTCGCCTGTTCGGCAGTCAGTCCCGCCACGGCAACACTCGCCGGCACAAACCAGTCTTCCTGGTCGTGCGTCGTTCGCAGCTGCTCCAGAAGTACACCGCGCAACGTAGTCGGCGGTGTGGTTTTCTGTGCGGCAACTGATGAAGCTCCCACCAGGAAAAGCAGAAATACTACGATTCGTTTCACAAGAGCCTCCTTGGAACTGTCTCGATCCCCGCAGTCTACCACCGCGGCTATCGTCCCAATTTCGCCTCTGTCCAAGCGCTCGGCCTACTCGTCCCACTGTCGCCTAACCTGACCGCTGACCACGAATCACCGATCAATGGGCAATCAGCACTCGGGTCCCCAGGCCGCCGTCCTGTTGATCCCTTGGCCCATGTTTTATTCGCCCTTGATCCGCTATTCCCCGTGAGGTGCTTCCTGTTCTACCCTCGTAACATGGAATTCAAAATTGCCGAGCTGGAGCACGAGCCGGTCGAATTCGACTTGCAGCTCAAACCGGGCGCAGTCGATTTCGGCGATGAAGCCGAGCAGAGGGGCGATCTGGCCACATCGGGACGCGCCGAAGTCATTCATGAGCACCGCGGCCCAAAAGAGATCGTTCCGGATATCCGCCTGAAAGGCCGTTTTGCCGGCAAATTCCAGGTTCCCTGCGCCCGCTGCATTGAGCCGGTCGAAATCCCTCTATCCGCGGAATTCGACCCCATCTTTCGCCCCATCGGCGCTGATGCCGGAGCCCCCGAGCGCTCCATTACGGCGTCAGAGACCGAAATCGGTTATTATCAAAAAGACAGTCTGCTGCTTGAAGATGTGCTGCGTGAGCAGGTGCTTTTGTCCCTGCCGGTCAGGACGCTGTGCAAGCCCGACTGTAAGGGACTTTGCCCGCACTGCGGAGCCGATCGCAACACTCAGCCCTGCTCCTGCGGTGAGGGACAAAACGATCCGCGCTGGGAGGCACTAACCGGGCTGCGTGGCCGGATTAAGTCCTGAAAATTCAATCTCTTGAGACGGGGTACCCCACCTTTGGCGCGTCTTTGTCTTTTGCGCCTTAGGTGGGAAGTTGAACCGGTCGAGCGGGCAAGAATCGAAAGGAATTGCATCATGCCGAATCCAAAGAGGCGTCATTCCGTGCGCCGCACCTCGAACCGCCGCGCCCACGACGCGCTTTCCGGCGTCGGGCTCAGCGAGTGCCCGAGCTGCCACGAAAAAAAGCTGCCGCATCGTGCCTGTCCCCATTGCGGAACCTATAAGGGCCGTGCCGTTCTGGACGTGAAGGAACAGAAGTAGCTGCCACCCACTCTGATGCTGACCGACATCGCGCTTGACGCCGTTGGTTCCGACAAGGCTCCCGAGCCTGAGATTCGCGGAGCCATCCTTGCCTGCCGCGCACTGCCCGTGCGCGTCCATCTCATCGGACCTGAGCACGAACTCCGCGACCTGCTCGACGAGCATCTCGAAGACGAGGACCTGCCCATCGTCATCCACCATGCGTCAGAACGAATCGGAATGGATGAGAAGGCGGCTCACGCGGTGCGTTCCAAGCGCGACAGCTCATTGCGTGTGGGCCTCAAGCTCGTCCGCGAAGGCAAGGCCGCCGGCTTCGTTACCGCCGGCAACACCGGTGCGGCCATGGCCACCGCCAAAATGGTGCTCGGCGCGCTGCCCGGCGTCGACCGCCCTGCCCTGGCCACCCCCATGCCCACGTCAAAAGGCAATCCCTGCGTTCTGCTCGATGTTGGCGCCAATGTCGACTGCAAAGCGCAGAATCTCGAGCAGTTCGCCGTCATGGGTGAAATGTATGCCCGCAGCGTGCTCAAGATCGTCCGGCCCCGCGTGGGCCTACTCTCCATCGGCGAAGAAGAAAGCAAGGGCAACGAACTGACGCGCGAGGCTCTGCCCCTGCTCAAGGCGCTGCCCATCCACTTCATCGGCAACGTCGAAGGCCGTGACATCTTCAACGGGCACGCCGACGTAATTGTCTGCGACGGGTTTGTGGGCAACGTGGCGCTAAAGGCCAGCGAAGGCATCGGCCGCTTTGTGCGCGACGTGCTTCGCGAATCCCTCACCCGCACCGTGACGGCACAAGTGGGTGCGCTGCTCTCTCGCCGTGCCTTCAATGACTTTCGTCGCCGCCTCGACTACACCGAATATGGCGGCGCGCCTCTGCTCGGCGTGCGCGGCGTGTGCATCATCGGCCACGGCTCCTCGAATGACGTGGCAATTTATAACGGCATTCGCGTGGCCCACGAGTTTTCCCGCTCCGGCACCAACGAGCGCATCGAGCAGGCCTTCGCCGGCCGTCCAAAACATCGCACGGACCACAGCGACCAAACAGACGCGACAATTCAGTAATATTCCGCCAGGCCAGCATGCTCGAAAAGCAGTTGCCACCGCCCGTCTTCGACCCAGCCTTGCTCCCGCAACTGGCTTGTCCTGCATGCCACAGCGATCTTCATCTCAATGCTTCTCGGCTGATTTGCGCAGAATGCCGCCGCGCCTACCCTGTCATCGACGGTATTCCGGTCCTCATCGTCGAGCGCGCGGAAAATCTCGTCGATCAGAGCAAAGGGGAAGATCCCGCTCCACGGAATCCGTGAGAGGCAAGTGTTTCGGCCTGAAATGCGGCGGTCTAACGGCCCTTGTAAAAGGGATATACGATCAGTGCCGCGATCGCTGAGGCTGCGAGCAGAGCCAGCACAATCAGGCTGTAGAGCAGCGTCAGGCTCGGTCCCGTGGAAGGCTTGTCGTCCGGATCTTCCTTCTCATCCGGTCGCGGGCTCCCGGAATCATTCATACTTCAGCGCCTCTACGGGATCCAATTGCGCGGCGCGCGTGGCGGGCACCGTGCCGAACACCACGCCAACCAGCGTGGCCGCGGTGAGGGCGATCAACACCGACCACCAGGAGAAGGGAAAGGCATAGTCCGTAAAGAAGCGGATCGAGAAGGGAAGAGCGAGACCAACAATGCTGCCCACGATGCCGCCGGTCAGCGAAATGAGCACAGCCTCGGTGAGGAACTGCAGCTTGATCTCGCGGTAGGTGGCCCCCAGGGCCTTGCGAATTCCGATCTCGCGAATGCGGGAGCGCACGTTTGCCAGCATGATGTTCATAATGCCGACGCCGCCCACCGCCAGGGTCACCGCTGCCACCAGCAGCAACACCGCCGTCAGCTCGTCCGAGATTTGCGCCGCAGTTACCAGCAGATCGGTCAGCGTTTGCGGTTTGTAAACGGAGTTTGCCCGGTGCCGCGAGCTCACAAGCTGCTGAATCTGCTTGGCAGCGTCGGATACTTCATGCATGTTTTGCATGGAGAAGTAGATCTGGCTCACGCGATCTTGTCCTGTAAAGTAGCGAGCCACGGTATAGGGAATCAGGACCGTCTGCTCCGTAATCTCTGACTGGCCAAAGTCGCTCACGCTTTCTTTGAAGACTCCGATGATGGTAAACGGCAGGCCGACGATCTCAAACGTCTGCCCCACCGCGGCATCGTCGCTGCCGTAGCGTTCTCTGGCAAAGGGCTGCGTCACCACCGCGCATCTGGCGTCAATGTTTTGGTCGATGTCGTCAAAAAATCGCCCCTCGGTGACAATCAGATTGCGAATCTGCTGATACGGGGGACTCACGCCCAGTACCGTCGTATCCTTCTGCGTCCCGCCAGGGAAAGTGAGGCGGTTGTGCATCTCAAGCACGGGCGAAGAATACATCACCCCGGGCACTTCCCGATCTACGGCCTTTTCGTCTTCAATTGTCAGGTAGTCGTTGTATCGGGCGCGCTCCGCCTGCGAGGCTCCTCCGCCTGCGTATTCCAGCTCCACTGAGTTGGTGCCGATTTTCTGAATCAGTTCAAGGATGTACTGCTTGCCGGTCATTCCGATGGTGACGACCAGGATCACCGACGCCGTTCCGATCACCATTCCCAAAGCCGTCAACATAAAGCGCGTCTTGCTCGCGCGAAAGCTGTCCATGGAGATTTGGAGTATCTCGCTCATCATCATGGTTCGGCGTGCACTGAGCAGCGTCTGCTCGAAGCTGCGGGGCCGGGCCTGTTGGGTGACGGGATTCATCGTTTCCTTGAGGATTAGACTCCGGATGCGGATCATGGGTTCCGGAATTTGCGAACCAACCCGTTTCGATGCCGGGTTCGGAGTGATCCCCTCCAGATAGATTACGCGCCCATGGGTTCGCTGCAAACCAATTGTTGGACCCGCGCCTCAAGAGAAAAACGGCGTCTCCCAGGTCACTTCCAATCGAACCATGAATGATCGGACCGCAAAGGGCGAAGGCACTTGCTCCCGCTGCGAACCATTCAGTGAAGCCGGCGCCAGAGCGAGGCCAGAGCTTCTATCGACACAGCTTCGGCGCGAGCCTGGGCGTCAATGCCCGTGCTCGCAAGCGCCGCCGCCGCGTCCCCGGGCGTCGCCCCGGCCGCGCGCAGGTTGTTGGCCAGGGTCTTTCGTTTTTGCGCAAAAGCTTGCCGCAGGAAGCGCAGAAAACCGGCCTCATCGATGCCCAACTCCGCAAAGCGCGGCGCAAAACGCCAGCGAAAGACCGTGGATTCCACTTGCGGCCTGGGCGAAAAGGCCGATGGTGGCAGCGTAAACAAAGATTCGACTGCTCCGTACATCTGCGCCGTCACTGAGAGCAGGCCATAATCCCGCGAACCGGGAGCGGCCGTGATCCGCTCCGCCACCTCCCGCTGCACCATCAGGACCGCCAAGTCGAGTGCCGCGTGACTTTTGGCCAGTTTCAGCACGATCGGCGACGTGATGTAATACGGCAGATTGCCCGCCACGCACAGCCGCTGACCGGCCCGCTCCGCGGCCTCGGCGAAATCGAACTGCAGAACATCCTGCTCGACCACTGTCACCCGTTCCGTCTCGAATCTCTCGAACAAACCGGCGGCAAGGTCGCGGTCGAATTCAATGGCAAACACACGCGCAGCCCGCGCCGCCAGCGCTCCGGTGATGGCGCCGCGGCCCGGGCCGATCTCCACCACCGTGCGGCTTGAAAGATCGCCCAGACCCGCCACAATTCTTTGTGCAGCCTGCGCGTCAACCAGAAAGTTCTGACCGAGCTTGGGTTTTGCCGGCATGTTCTGCTTCGATGTTAGATGAGCCGAGGCCCCAGCGGCCGAGCGCCTGCGCAATGGTTCCGTATTACCGGACTGCACTAAACTAGACGAGTTGCCGCCAGATCCCCATGATGTCGATGAGGCTCGTTTGCTGATCGATTCCCACGCTCACCTTGACAGTCCGCGTTACGATGCCGACCGTGAGGCCATGCTCAGCCGCGCGTGGAGTGCAGGCGTGCGTACCATCCTCTCCATCGGCATTGGCGAAGGCCCTGCCGAGATGCACCAGGCGCTCGACATCTGCCGCGAGTTCAGCGGCCGCCCCAACCTTCCCACGATTTACGCGAGCGCGGGAATCTATCCCCACAGCAGCACCGAGGCCGATGACGACGCCTTGGCCAGACTGGATGCTTTGCTGGCCATGCCCGAGGTGATTGCATGCGGCGAAATCGGCTTCGACTACTACCACGAAGGCGCCCCGCGCGACGTCCAGAGGAAAGTGCTCATCCGCCAGCTCGAAATCGCTGCGGCGCGCAAACGGCCCATCCTGATCCATTGCCGCGGTACCAATGAGTCGGCCGACGCGTGGGACGATCTTTTCCTGGTTCTGGAAGAGCACTGGCGGTCGACTAGCCTCGGCGGCATCATGCACTGCTTTGGCGGCGGATGGGAGCAGGCACGCCACTCGCTCGAACTTGGATTCCTGGTCTCCTTTGCCGGAAATCTCACTTACCCCAAGGCGCAACCGCTCCGCGACGTGGCCGCTCGAGTGCCCATGAACGCTGTCCTGGTTGAAACGGACGCGCCCTGGCTTGCGCCCGGACCCAGTCGAGGCCAGCGCAATGAGCCGGCATTCGTGGTCCAAACCGCGCAGACCCTCGCGCAATTGCTCAACGTCTCCAGCGACGAAATCGCCACCGCAACCACGGAAAACTTCTTTCGGCTGTTTCCCGTCCGGCAGAACATGGGAAACTATTAGATGGACAACGTGCGGCAGCCCCCGGCCGTTTGAGGATCGGTAAGCCATGGCTCAGGACAATTCATTCGACGTCGTAAGCAAGGTCGATATCCAGGAAGTTCGCAACGCCATCGACCAGGCGATCAAGGAGATTCGCCAGCGCTTCGACCTGAAAGATAGCCACTCCGAAGTCAATCTGGAGGGCAACGAGAGCATCCAGTTATCTTCGGCCAACGAATACAAACTCGAGGCTGTGAAAGACATCCTTTCGCAGAAGCTGGTCAAGCGCGGTGTCTCGCTCAAGAACCTGACCTACGACAAAATCGAGCCCGCGGCCGGCCAGCGCGTGCGGCAAAAGATCAGCCTTCAGCAGGGCATTCCCGTCGAAAAGGCCAAGGAGATTGTGCGCCTGGTGAAAGACTCGAAAAGGAAGGCCCAGGCCAGCATCCAGGGCGATACTGTGAGAATCTCCAGCAAGGATCGTGATGAATTGCAGGCCATCATTGCCATCCTGCGAGGCAAGGATTTAGGACTGGAGTTGCAGTTTACGAATTACCGCACCAACTAGGTGGGACGCGTCGATCTCCCCCGAGAGCAAGCAAACAAGGGCCAACGCAAACTGGCCGCACGGCACAGAGGGTCGCCTTTTGCACCGCAGATGCATTAAAATCGGAGAACTTTGAGCACACTCAGCATAGCGACGGCCAGAGAGGTCTTTGAGCTGCTCCGGGAAGATCTTGTCGCTGTGGAGCAGGAGCTCGGCCGCGACGCAGCATCGAGCGTCAGCACCATTACTGAGATTGCAGAATACCTGCGCGAGGGCGGCGGTAAGCGCATCCGGCCTTCGCTCTTGCTGCTCGCCGCGCACCAGCTCAACTTCTTTGGCCAGGGCGCCATCCGCCTTGGCGCCGTCGTCGAAATGTTGCACACTGCCACGCTGGTTCACGATGACATCATCGACGGGGCCGACATGCGCCGTGGCCGCCCCTCCGCAAATACCAATTGGGGGAACGAGAAGTGTGTTCTGGCAGGTGATTGGCTTTATATGCAGGCTTTCAGGGTGTCGCTCGAAGAGCGGAACCTGCGCGTGCTCGACCTGCTGATCAGCCTCACGCAGCAAATGGTCGAGGGCGAGCTGCTACAGATTCAGAAACTCGGCAAATTGGTCTCTGAAGCCGAATACTACGATCTGATTTTCCGCAAGACCGCCTGCCTATTCTCGGTATCCATGCGCCTGGGCTCCGTCTTGTCGGGAGCCACCGAGGCTGAAGAAACCGGCCTGGCCACCTTCGGCAGGGCAGTGGGTCTGGCCTTCCAGATCGTTGATGATGTGCTCGACCTGACTGCCACCGAAGAGGTGCTGGGCAAGCCCGTGGCCAGCGATCTGCGCGAGGGCAAGGCTACGCTGGCAGTGATTCATGCCGCCGATCATGGCACGGCCGCCGATCGCAAAGCCATCCGCCGCGTTCTCGACGACCGCAGCTTTGAAAACGTGAGCCGCCAGCAGATCCGCGAGATCCTGGTGCGCAACGGATCTGTCGAATACGCCATGGCCGCCGCCGACCGCTACGCTGAGCAATCACGCCAGGCCCTCGCGCCGCTCGCTGATACGGAATACAAGCGCGCCATGCTCTGGGTCCCCGATTTCGTTGTCGCGCGGGAGAAGTGAGAGAGAAGCCAGTCGCCGGTAGGTAGTGGCCAGTAGCTGGTTGTCCACAGCGAATAGCCGGCAGTAAAGCAGCTACGAGCTGCAGGCTACCGGCTTCAAGCAATCGTTTTAATCCCATGAGAAAAAACTCGAAACTGCTTTGGGCCGCCGTCGATCGCTATTTTGGCGATCTGCTTGCTCCCCACGACGAAGCCCTCAACGCCGCGATCCGCGCCAATCGCGACGCCCGGCTCCCCGCAATCGACGTGACTCCACTCCAGGGCAAGTTTCTTCACGTTCTTGTGCAGATCACGCAGGCCAGGCGCATTCTTGAGATCGGCACCCTCGGTGGCTACTCCACCATCTGGATGGCGCGCGCTTTGCATAAAGGCGGCCGTATCGTTTCGCTCGAATTCGAGCCTCGCCACGCCGAAATCGCTCGCGCCAATCTCCGATGCGCCGGCATGCTTCGCCGCGTCGACATTCGCGTAGGCCACGCGCTCGCAAGCCTCGCGGAATTGAAGCGATCCGGCGCCGGCCCATTCGATCTGATCTTCATTGACGCAGACAAGGAGAACAACCCGCAGTATCTGAAGTGGGCTCTGAAGCTTTCGCGCCGGGGCACCGTCATCGTCGTCGATAATGTCGCCCGCCACGGAACGGTGATCGACGCTAAGAGCAAAGAATCTGACATCGTGGGCACGCGCCGATGCCTCGAGATGATGGCTGCCGAGCCTCGCCTCAGCGCCGCAGCTCTCCAGACTGTCGGCATGAAGGGCCTCGACGGCTTCGCCATCGCCGTCGTCTTGCGCTGATTCGCGCCTCAGGCGTCCTGCACAATCGTCCCCTGGTGATACACGGCCTTCCACCCTTCCGCACCGCTCTGCCATATTGTTGCCCGCCGCGTCAGTCGCTGCTTGTACTGCAGCAGCGTATATGTCAGCAGATACGTATCCAGCCCCAGTCTGCGGCAATAGAAGTCTCTGGTCTCCCAAACATCTTCGTGCGGAGTGAAAGACCGTCTCTCCAGTTCGTCCAGCACAAACTGCCTGGAGTAGCGTCGCCCTGAAGCGCCGGTCTCCCAGAAGTCCTCTACCGTCATGCGCTCGAAGTCCGCCCGCGAAGTTCCGAACTCAGGTCGATGCAAGATGGGCTCACGCGCGGAGAGTTCGGCGAGCACATCGTGCAATTCCAGTGGAGTCACAAGCAACGGTTCCGTCAGGTGGGGTTCCATGGCGACCAGCATAATCTCTCCCCCACCGGAATTCCCTTTGGAAATTCCGGGCGATCAGGCTAAATGCGCTGCCCGCCGCCATTTGGGCGTAGAATTCTCACCAAGATGAACGAGCGTCTTGAGCAGATACGAAAGCTCCTGGGCGAACTTGAACTTGAGATGCGATCTGGCGCTCCGGCGGGGGATCGCGATTTCTCCGCCCTTGAATTGCCCCTCATCATCCAGCAGATCGTCGACGATCTGCAGCCGCAGCTCACGCCTTACGTCGCTGCTTTTTACTGGTTCCTCTTCCGGCATTCCATCGCCAAAGACGGAGATCCTCATCTGCGCGTCAGCACCCGCCACTTGCGCACTGCCGTCGTCAAATCCTCCTACTCTCAGCTTGAAGAAAATCCCGTTTCGCTGGGAAAGGTGCAGGAGACGCTGCGTGCCCTTGAGAGCATCGGCGCCATTCGCAAAGAAGGCGAACCCAATCGCGACGGCACGTTGTACCGCGTCATGATCCCGGACGAGATTGAAGCATGCCGCCGCTACCGGGCCGAGCAGGTATCGGCAGAGCCTGAGCTCAAGTTCCATTTTTCCGGTCACGATGAGGACCTAAAGCGCGAAAACCGTATCAAAGTCTTCGAGCGCGACAGCTACATTTGCCACTTTTGCTCGAAACAGCTCACACGCTTGACGGCCACCGTGCACCCAGTGAAACCAATCGCCAAAGGCGGCGATAACAACCTCGAAAATCTGGTCACGGCATGCCTGGAGTGCAACGCGACAAGAAACAAACGCACATTGCAGAGTTCGCAGAAGTAGTCACCCGTGAGGTACCCACGGACTCGTCCGCTGCGCGGATGAGAACTTCGCACTTCAGATCTAAAAGAAGAGACTCAAGCGATCCGACACCTAGCCGTCTGCCATCAGCGCCTTGATCGCCGCGGAATACTTCGGCGGTAACGGCTTGCGATTCAACTGGTCGTCGCAGACAACGTGCACAGTTTCGCCTTCGGCCAGCAGCGTGGGTTCTCGTCCCTCGCCCTCCTTGCGCAGGATGCTGTAAGCGAACTTCAGCACCGAACCGCGCAGCATCGCGGGCCGTGTCTCGATCAGAATCTCATCATCGTAGCGCGCTGGCGCCCGGTAACGGCATCTGGCCGATACCACCGGAAGAATGCAGCCATGATCGGTCTCCAACCGGCTATAAGCGAGCCCCAGCGAGCGCAGCAACTCCACCCTTCCCAGCTCAAACCAGACAAAGTAGTTGGCATAGTAGACGATGCCCATCTGGTCGGTCTCGGCATACCGCACGCGCAATTCAGTCGTCACCGGCATAACGCGCTCCAGGGTTCAGAAAAAAGAGATGAGAGATCATAGATTAGAGAAAAGAGATCAGCGAACAGGAGGTAATTCATGATCTTGCAGAATTCCACCGGTCTCTGATCTCTGTTCTCTAATCTCTTGTTTTCAAGGCTTGACATGCGTGAACAGCGATAGCTTGCTCACATCGTTGAACACGGTGAACGCAATGAAGGCCACAATGACCACAAAGGCTGCCGTATAAATCCGCTCCTTGACTGCAAGACTAATGTTGTGGCGCAAGCCGCTCTCAATCAGAAGAAGCAAAATCATGCCGCCATCGAGAATGGGGAAGGGGAACAGATTGAGGATGCCCAACTGGAGGCTGATCTGGGCAGCCAACCCGAACTTGGGATACCATCCATCCATCTCAGCCGCTTCACCCGCCGCTTGCGCAATGCCCACAGGCCCCATCATCTGCGTGACCGAAATCTTGTGTGTAAATAGCCGTTGCAGCACTTCGCCCACGAGCAGCGAATTGTTCTCGAAGAAACCGACAGAACTGCTGAAAGCCGCGGGCAGAGACATGGGCTGTTCGCGGATGGGAATCCCCGCCGCCGCAAAACCCAGCTTCCACTTCGTATCGAGCTTGGTCGGCGTCACGTGAATCTGCACGGTCGCACCGTTCCGAAGCACTTCCAGCGTCATGGGCTTGCCCTGCGCCCATTGCATGTAGGCCAGCAGTGTGCTCACGTAATGGAATGCGTGGCCGTCGACGGATTCGATCTGGTCACCGGCCAGCAATCCGGCGCGCGCGGCGGGCGTGTCTGGTTGTATCTCCGCCACTCCGATCGGGCCTTCCCTGTATTGCGGCGAAATCCCCGTATCGCTGAAATCAAAATTGGCGCTCTTGGCGCTGCTCGGTATATGCAGGCTCAGCTGGATTGGCCTTCCTTCGCGTTCGACCGTCACCGGCACCACCTGATTTGCATTCACCAGCGCGTGGTCATACACAATGTCCCAATTGGGGTTCGTAACGTTGTCGAATCGCGTGATCACGTCCCTTGGTTCGAACCCAGCCACTGCTGCCGCCGACCCTGGCGTCACCCATTCCATGGTTGTGGTTTTCATCACGGATGCCGGGACCTCGTTGATCCAGGCATAGTAGATGGTCATCAGCACCAGGGTGAGTGCAAAGTTGGCCATGGGTCCGGCCAGCCCGATCAGGATTCGCTGCCAGCGCGGATGCGAGGTAAAGGCGCCAGGGTCTTCCGACAGATCCGCGGCAGCGGCGCCGGGCGCCTCGAGATTCTGCTCGGGGCTTTCGCCCGTCATCTTCACAAAGCCGCCCAATGGCAACAGGCAGACCTTGTAGTCCGTATCCCCGTACTTGAATCCGAACAGGCGTGGGCCAAAGCCAAAGGAGAACGCCTCAACGCGTACCCCGCACAGCTTGGCCATGACAAAGTGTCCCGCCTCGTGCACCACGACCATGACGCCGATGAGGACGATGAATGCTGCGGCTGATACCAGAAACGCGTGCATAGTTGTGTGGTTTTTCCCTCGGCGATAGCAGTTCCAAGGTACCTGTACCCCGGAGCAGCCCAATTCAAGTTGCCACGATCAGTAAGGAGCGGCGACCTTGAAAAAATCCAAAATCGATTCAGCTACCTTGGTACCGCCGTAAGCGCGATCTTGCGCCCTTCAAACTTAGGTGAGCATTGCCTTGGCCCGTTCTCGCGCTTCCCGGTCGGCGTTCAGCACCTCAGCAATCGTTGCGGGATGCGCCTCCGGGGTCGACTCGAGCACTTTCTCAATTGTACGCGGGATGCCGGTGAAAGAAATACGACGTTCGAGGAAGGCTCCCACGGCTACCTCGTCAGCCGCGTTCAAAGCAATACAGTGCGCTCCACCCTTTTCGGCTGCTTGAAACGCCAGCCGCAGGCAAGGGAAACGCTTGAAGTCCGGCCGCTCAAATTCCAGGTGGCGCAATGCCGCCAGATCGAAAGTGAGTGTTGATGGCGGCCGCTCCGGCCATGCCAGGGCGTACAGGATCGGCAACCGCATATCCGTCACCGATATCTGCGCCAGGATCGACCCGTCTACGTATTCAACCATCGAGTGTACCGTCGATTGCGGATGGATGATCACCCGCACCTGGGCCGGGGTCACGTCGAAAAGCCGGCATGCCTCGATCACTTCGAGCCCTTTGTTCAGCATCGTGGCCGAATCGATCGTGATGCGCCGCCCCATCACCCACGTTGGATGCTTGAGAGCCTGCTCGGGGGTGATTGCCTCGAACTGGTCCAGCGGCAGTTGACGGAACGGCCCGCCCGAAGCCGTCAGCCAAATAAATTTCACTTCGTTGTGCGCGCCCACGCGCAGGCACTGGTGCACGGCGTTGTGCTCGCTGTCGATCGGCAAAATCGGCACCTTGCGCTCGCGCGCGGCAGCCGTCAGGATCTCGCCGGCTGCCACCATGCACTCCTTGTTGGCCAAGCCCACCGGCTTTCCGGCCAGGATTGCCGCGTGCGTCGCCTCCAGCCCCGCCACGCCCACAATGGCCGAAACCACAAAATCCGCTTCATGCAGCGTTGAGCAGGCGATGGTGCCCCCGGTGCCATGCACCGCTTCGATCCCGCTCACTCCGTCTTGGCGCAACCGCCTGGCCAGTTCCCCGGCCAATTCCTCCGTTGCCAGAGAAATCATCTTCGGCCGCCAGCGCTGCGCTTGCGCAAACGCTTCGTCCACATTGCGCCCCGCCGCCAATGCAGCCACGCCGTAGCGCTCAGGGAACTGCTCGACGATGGAGAGGGTGCTCTGTCCGATGGAACCTGTCGAACCGAGAATGGCGAGTCGTTTCAAAACAGCTTCTAGCCTCTAGCTTCTAGCCACTAGCTTTTGGAGGTGCTGAAGAATAGGATTTCACATTCTGCGCCGGTCCATCCCATTGAGCGGCATCAGTCCGCGGCTCACCAGGCGCTTCAGGCCTTTAGCTACAAGCTAGGAGCTAATAGCTGGAAGCTGCTTTTCAAAACCTCTGATGAATCACCTGCGCATACCACAGCACCGGGGCGGCCAGCAGCAAAGCATCGATGCGGTCCAGCACGCCGCCGTGTCCGGGTAGCAGGCTGCCTGAATCCTTCACTCCCGCCGACCTTTTCAGCGCCGACTCCGCCAGGTCGCCCACCTGTCCGGCCAGGTTGATGATCACCGCCAACAGCAGCCAGTACCAAAGCTCGTTCGGATACGAAATCACCGCCGAGGGGCACACGCGCTCCATCCAGGCAAACACACCCGACTTCCACGGCGCCTGCAGCAGATTGGCCAGCCCGACAAGTGCCCAGGCCATCAGCACGCTCCCGACCACTGAGGCAACTGCTCCCTCCCAGCTCTTTCCGGGGCTCAGCTTCGGCGCCATCTTATGGCGGCCCCATGCCCGGCCGAAATAATATGCCGAGGTGTCGCCGGCCCACACCGCGAATAGCAGCAGCAACAGGAGCGAAGGGCCGTTCTCCTGAGCGCGTAACGTGGGCAGGGCAAGCAGCGCCAGGCCGGTGTAAAGCAGGCAGAAGATCGCCGCCGCGGCAGACGCAATCACCGCCTCAACCGGCTTGAAGAACGTGCAGTACACGAGCAGGCCCAGTCCCAGAATCCCGAAGAGTCCCGGAATCAAATCGGGCCATTGAAAGTTCACGACAAACAGTGCCGCAAGCGCCACCAGCGTCGCAACCCGCGGCGGATTCGCCCCGCAGCGCTGTGTCAGGCTCATGTACTCCCACCCGGCAAGCAGCGAAACCACGGCAACGGCCAGCGAGAACATCCACTGCCATCGCGGTCCCAGAAACACCAGAACCAGGACGACTGGAATCAGGACGACTGCCGTAAGTACTCGTTTCATTCAGGGTTGAGAATACACTGCCGGGGCGAAACGACACAGGTTACAACGGATCAGGAGTATTGATGAGGAGGTAAACACGTTGGTCCCTCTTGCAGGCCCGAGCGCGGCCGCTGCGGATGAATGGGAATGTTTCCAGTCTCGCACGTTCTCCGCGTCACTAGCTCGCGGCAATCTTTATGCTCTCGAAATCTTCTTCCACCTCGCCGCTGTCTTCGCCAATCCCGCCATAGCGGCGCTCCCGGCGCTGGAAGTCGGCGATTGCCTCAAGCAAATGAACGCCGCGGAAATCGGGCCAGTATCGATCCGTAACAAAAATCTCGGTGTACGCGATCTGCCACAGCAGAAAATTGGAGATTCTCTGCTCACCTGAAGTACGAATCAGCAGGTCGGGATCGGGCATCTGTGCCGTGTAGAGATGGCGGTGAACATCTTCCTCAGTGATGTGGTCGAGGCTCAGGTGCTTGTTCTTCATCTCGGCTGCAAGACCGCGAAATGCGTCCACCAGCTCAGACCGCCCGCCATAGTTCAGCGCCAGCGTCAGTGTTGTGCCGGTATTGCGCGCCGTTGCCTCTTCTGCCCAGCGCATCTTGTCCTGGACTTCAGGCGGCAAATCGTGGGTGCGGCCGATATATCGCATGCGGACGTTGTTTTTCCTCATCCGTTCCAGATTGCTGTCCAGATAGGTCTTCAGCAGGCGCATCAGAAAGTTGACCTCTGCGCGCGGCCGCCGCAGGTTGTTTTCCAGTGAAAATGCGTAGAGCGTCAACCAGGGTAAATTGATCCGCGACGCGGTCTCCGTCACCAACTGCACGGCCTTGGCGCCCTGCTGGTGGCCCACAAAGCGCTTGAGCGACCGGCGCCCGGCCCAGCGGCCGTTCCCGTCCATGATGATGGCCACATGCTGAGGCAGGCGCTCCGGCTTCAGCGCAGCGTATACAGCCCGCTCCTCCGCCGACAGCTCATTGACGCGCGACGCTGGAGATGGAGATAAGGACTCGCCTCTAGGTTGCATTTACGGTTTCCACGCGGGAGCCCACAGGGCATCCCCAAGTGGCGCCGACGGCGTTCACGCTCGATAGGACCGAAGGGTTCGAAAACGCGCGAACGAAACTCCGGCCGGTATAAAACCTGCCCGCGGCCGGATCCGAGGAGTCACACCATCGACCGTAGCACAAGCCACCAAGGGCCGCAATTACCCTGGGCGCCGCTGGAAAGACCCGGCCGCCGGCGCGCTGAATTGCCGTTGTCCGGGACGAGATTCTGTGTGTTTGCCGCCCTATGCTGAACGCCGCCGGCCCATCGCCGAATCTCGCACCGCACCCAGCAGGAGCGTCCGGTGCAATGAGTCCAGATGCGGCAGCAGCGAGGCGATCTCTCCAAGGAACGGATCGTTCAGGATGGACGTAACTTCTTCTTCGCGCCGGCTGCGAGCGTCGCGAACCAGCATGCGCACATCGACGCCGAGGGCCCCGGCCAGCCGTTCCAGCGATCCCAGCGTGGGAATTGCCTTGCCATTCTCGATTTTGGAGATGTAGGTCCGCGGCACCTGCATCCGCCCAGCCAACTGGCGCTGGCTCAAATGGCGCGCGCGGCGCATCTCGCGCACCTGCACGGCAACCTGCAGGCCGGCCCGCTCGCCATCCGGCGCCGGCTGGCTGCTCACCAGTTGCGGCGCCAAAGGCAGAGGCTCCTCGTTATCGAGGGGACGCCGGCACTTTCTGCATAGGGAATTGCTGGTTCTATACTGCATCAGTCTGCAGTAATCACACCGCACCACTTCGCGTGTTTCCACGCTGACCAAGGTAGTCGCCATCGGGATGCGCGGAGTGCCAGAGCTTGGACCCCGAGGGTGCATGGTTGCACCACATCTGGTGCTACTGTCGAGGATGTGAACCATAACTGTCAAGTAGAAATTTAGGGACAAACCGAACAAAGCCCCACGAGTCCCCAGAAAACCCTACAGAAAACGAACCAGAATCGTCAACAGGAGATTTCAATGAATGGATCTCAACCGCAATTCAGGCGCGAACAGGCCTGGCAACTGCTCACCGAGTGGACCCAAAGCGAGAGCCTGCGCAAGCACGCTCTCGCCGTGGAGGCCTGCGTAGTGGCATGCGGCGAGCGGGAGGCTGAGAGGCTTGCGCTTGACGGCCAGGCCCGCGCCTCGCTTCTGGAGTTGTATTCCACCACGGCGCTGCTCCACGACTTCGACTACGAGCGCCACCCCACGGCCGAGGAACACCCATTCGTCGGCGTCCGCGAGCTGGAGCGACTTGCGTGGCCCGAGGAGCTGCGCACCGCCATTCTCGGCCACGCGCAATACTCCGGCGTTCCACGCGCATCACACCTGGCCAGGGCCCTCTTCGCGTGCGATGAGCTGGCCGGCTTCCTCACCGCCTGCGCGCTCGTCAAACCGTCAAAGTCGATCGTGGATGTCGAGGTTCCAAGCGTGAAGAAAAAGATGAAGGACAAAGCCTTCGCCCGTGGCGTGCACCGCGAAGACATCGTGCAGGGCGCTGCCGAACTTGGCGTCGACCTCGACGCTCATATTGCGTTCTGCATTGAAGCAATGAAGAAGAAGGCAGGGAAACTGGGATTGTGACCAGAAGCACGATGATAGCGCGCTGCCTCACCTATACTGCTGCACATGAAAAAGCTTGTGACCTGTCTGTTATCGGTCGAGCTTTTGTCTCCGGCACTTGCTAAAGGTCCTCCGCCAGCAGCCGTGCCTGAAAGCACTCCAAAGATCATCAAGTTGCCATCGGCCTCTTACCCCCCGATCGCTTTGGCGGCGCGCGTCTCCGGGCGTGTTGAATTGAGTATTAAGCTAGGGTCGGACGGCACCGTTGAATCTGTGGAAGTCGTCGGCGGCCCAGCAATGCTCAGATCGGCTGCAATCGAGAGTGCTCGTCAGATGCAATTCGAGTGCAACGGCTGCACGCCTGGTGCCAGACAATTCAAACTCTCTTTCAGCTATGAACTCATCGGCGGGTATTTTTGCGACGCGCCTGACAAGTCCTACCCAAGAGTCTCCGAGGCAAGTGGAATTGTTACGTTCACCGGCCAACCTTCCGGAACTTGCGACCCAGTTGCGACGCGGGTTCGCGCTGCGAAATGTCTCTATTTGTGGAGGTGTGGCTGGCGATAGCCCTCGGGCTGGTTCTAATCATCTGGCATGCAAACTACCTCCGCCAGTGGCCATCCCCGATGATCTTTTTGGCCCCAATTCTTCCGTTGTACCGGTAAAGCCAGCACTCCAACCTGCGCCCGTCGCTCAACTCCACCATTTGCCGCTCGCGGACAAACTCGCTCGAACCATGCGCTTTTGGATCAAAACCCTCATAGCCATCAAGCAGCCCCAGGAAGTTCTTATCCTCCGGCAACTCCATCACCGTGCCGGCAATTCGGCTCTTCGCGCGAGAATCAGGCACCGCGCCGGGATAGCGGCCCAGATCGTACAGCGCGCCGCGCACGAAACCCTCCCCCACCGGCCGCAGCTTTGCGGCTAGTGCCGCGACTCCCGCCGGTGCGCGCCCCGGCTGCAATGTGCCGTACGCAAAGAGATATTCGCTCATTTTAGCGGTATGCTTGACAAGGGTCGCTTCCCGGCCCCCAATATCGTCCAAATCCATGGAGGTCCCTGCGTATGAGATCCCCCGTTTCGCTCGCAGGCGTTCTTTGCGTCGTCGCTATTCTGTCCGCGCTACTCTCGTTTCAGCCAGCTCACGCGCAGGATGTCATCACAGTCAATCAATGCCCGAATTCGCCACCGCCTCCGGTCACGCTCCAGATCGACTGCACCCACGTCACCGATCCTTCAGCTAAAGCACTCTGCCGCCCCTTTGCCGAGAACCAGGCCTGCAAGGTCTTCTTCGGCTACCGCAAAATTACAGGGATCAACCTCGAAGATTACTGCCCCACTTTTACCTACACGCTTTACGACAAGAATCAGTGGCCGAAGGAGCTCGGCGACGCAGGTGGTTTTTCACGGCGGTGTGGCGCCGATCTCATGACGGATGGCATCATCCAATCCAGCATCGGTCATTACGACGTGCACGAGATCCTGCACGTGTATCAGGATAATGTGCTCGGCGCGCTGCCCGACGGGCATATTCTCTTTGGTCCCGCGATGGCCGAAGCGCAGCGCCTGATCGGCGACAGCAAGAGCTACTGGAACACGATGGGGCGCATGAAGGTTCAAGTTGCCCGCACGACTGACGCACAGTACGCAGGACTTTCGCCGGATGCAAGCTGCGTCAAGGCCGAGTTTTATATCGAAGACAGCCTGTATGTGAAAGACATCCACAACGTGGAGCTGTTCTACCGCAAGCTTGAGCGTGGTGGCACCAAAGACACGGCCGGCCGCCAGGCGCGCTTCAATCGCATGTTCGACGCCGTGTCAGGAGGAACGGCGCGGCCCTACCTTCTCGCCCACGGCTGTGCTCCGTTTTAGTCCGCCGAGCGGATTTCCGCGGTCCTCCAGCCCTAGGTCCCTGCCTTTTCGTTCCCGTGTTCGCGTGTTCCCTCGATCCCCGTCTTTCGCAATTCGGCAACGATTTCCCTCGCCGCCGCTCGCGCGTCCGCTTCTTTGTCCGGCGGAAAGCTGATTGCGCCTACCCGCGCGTGCCCGCCTCCACCATAGCGCTCGCAGACCTGCGCCAGGTTCACCATCTTCACCGGGTCGGCTTTCGTCCACGGATTCGATCCCACCGCGACCTTCGTCCGAAAACTCGACTTCGACAACCCGATCGAATAGGTTGCATTGGGATACAGGTAGTACGGGATAAACTTGTTGAACCCTTCCAGCGGGTGGTCCGTGATATCGAAGAAGATCGTCCCGTCGCGCTCTTGCGCACGGCTGCGGATGAGTTCGATCGCCTGCCCGTGGCGCTCGAGCAGCGGCGGCAGCAAGGGCGCCACAAAGGGCTGATTCAAAATCTCCGCGAGCGGCATCTCCGTCAGCAGCGGAATCAGTCGCGGGATGAATGCCGGATCCTGCGTGGCCTCGATGATCAGCGTGAGCTTCATCGCCGGCGCAGCCATCTCCACCGCAGCTTCAGGGCTTTCGTACTGCGCTCCGTCCACAATATCGGCCCAGTGAATCAGCTCCGCGACGGGTGCGGTGTCGAAGCCGTAGCGCGTCGAGGCAATGTGCGCCAGAAAGCTTGTGCACGAAGTGTAAGTTGGGTCAAAGAATTTACGCGCAGCGCACTTCGGATCGCGCTGGCACGCAAGGAAATTCTCGTGATCCTGCGGCGTCAGGAACGCTGATTGGTGGTGATCGAACCACCACGTAATCCGCGGCGAGGCCGAGTATTTGAAATCCACAATCGCATTCTCGTCACCGGTAAACTGCGCCTCGTCAAAGAGTGCGCCCGCACGATGCACGAGCCCGTGGTTGTCGTAGCTTGCCTCCGGCGCAATGCACTCCCGATGAAATCGCGTAAACAGCGATGCCGAGCAAGCGCCGTCAAAACATTTGTCGTGATAGAAGACGCGAACCCGCAAAATCGGCATCCTCCTGCCGCCAAGACTTGAAAAAGTGGAACTGTACAGCATCAAGGCCCCGGCCCATTGTGTCAAGGCGCGCGTCCCATGCGGGACGTCCATGCCTCTCATCTATTGAACAGTGCAGGCTTTGCAAATCAAACGCGGTGCTCCCGACCACAGGTCTGCGTGCGGCCCATCGTGTACCCTCAAAAAAGCCACCCCGAATGACCACGGCCGATGCTCATGCTCGTTACCCGCTGACCCAGGGCGTCAACCCGTGGCTAGTCACGCTATCAGTCATGCTTCCGACATTCATGGAAGTACTCGATACAGCGATTGCGTCGGTGGCCTTGCCCTACATCGCCGGCTCGCTTTCGGCCTCCAACTCCGAGGCAACGTGGGTCCTCACCAGCTATCTCGTCGCCAACGCCGTCATTCTGCCCGCCTCGAATTGGTTTGCCCGGCGCTTTGGCCGCAAGCGCTTCTTGCTCACCTGCGTCATCATCTTCACGGTCGCTTCGTTCTTCTGCGGTGCGGCCCCGTCTCTTGCTGTCATTCTGCTGGCCCGCGTGATGCAGGGCGCGGGCGGCGGTGCGTTGCAGCCGCTGTCTCAATCCATCCTGCTTGAAAGCTTCCCCATCCAAAAGCGGTCAATGTCCATGGCCGCATACGGCCTGGGCATCGTCATGGCTCCCGTGCTTGGCCCCACGCTCGGCGGCTGGCTCACCGATACCTTCAGTTGGCGCTACGCCTTTTACATCAATATTCCCGTCGGCATCCTCGCCGTCATCATGATCACCCGCTTCGTTCACGATCCGCCCTACATCAAGCACGCCAAGGTCAGCGCGTTCGACAACATCGGATTCGGTCTCCTCATTGTCTGGACCGGCTGCCTCCAGGTCGTCCTCGACAAAGGCCAGGAGGATGACTGGTTCGGCGCCATCTGGGTCCGCTGGGCGGTCGCCGCGCTCATCATCGCCTTCCTCCTTTGGGTCTGGCGGTCGTGGGCGAACCCCAAAGGCCTCGTCAACTTGCACGCACTCAAAGATCACAACCTCCGTACCGGCTGCATCATGATCGCCCTCCTGGGCATGTGTCTCTACATCACCATCGCCATCCTGCCCCTCTACTACCAGGAGATTCTCGGCTACACCGCGTTCACCGCGGGCCTGGTTGTCTTTCCTCGCGGCGTCGGGTCATTCATTGGCTCGCCGGTCATCGGCATCCTCGGCTCGCGCATTGACAACCGCAAGCTCCTCTGCGCCGGTTTTATTGGCTTCGCTGTCTGTGCCTATATCTTCAGTACGGTCGACCTCGACATCGGCCCCTACACGCTCTTGTTTCCCATCACCCTCACTGGTTTCGCGCTCAGCTTCGTCTTTGTTCCGCTCGCCACCATGACCACAGCGACCATCCCCAACCGGGAAATGGGAAACGCGACAGGCATCTTCAACATGCTGCGCAACATCGGTGGATCTGTCGGCATCGCCATGGCGACCACTGCGCTCATTCGCCGCGCCGCCTTCCACCAGAGCTACCTCGCCGCCAATCTCGTCCCTTCCGGCGCCGTCCTGCAGCAGAAATCCTCGATGATTGCCGCCTACCTCAGTCACCAAATCGGGCCGCCCGGCGCGCGTCCCGGATCCTTCGACTTGCTCTATGGGCTCATGCAGCAGCAAGCCGCCATGCTCGCCTATGTCGACGTCTTCCGCTGGACTGCCGTTCTCGCCCTCGTTTGCGCCGCCTGTACCTGGATGTTCAAAAAGCCACAGAAGCACTCCAGCCCGCCGCCCGGCGCGCACTAATTTCAGTCGGTATAAGGATGCGTGTGACCTGCGTATATCGGTGCCCCCTCGTGCACTTCATCCCCGCTCAAGCACCTTTTGTCACTATCCCCCGTCCAATTTGCTAACAACAACTTCGAGCCGCCGTATCATTCCCCACAGAGGTCGCCATGCAATCCCTGCTTCAGGACATCCGCTACGGCATCCGGTCGCTGGCTCACTCTCGCCGGTTCACCATCGCCGCCATCCTCACCCTCGCCCTCGGCATCGGCGCCAACACCGCCATGTTCAGCGTCATCCACTCCGTGCTTCTCGAGCCGTGGCAAATCAAGGATCCCTCGCGCGTCCTCATCGTTTTTGAGCGCCAGGCAAACGGCAACATCAACAACTTTTCCACGCAGGATTTTCTCGACTGGAAACAGCAGGGCGGTCTGCTTGCACAAATGGCCGCGCACGTTGCGTGGCAATTCAACCTGAGCGCAGCCGGCCAGCAGCCTGAGCGCATCAACGGTGTCAAAGTTTCGCAGGATTTTCTCCCCGTACTCGGCGTCCGTCCCTTCAGGGGACGCTTTTTTTCTCCGGAAGAGGACACAGCCGGCGGTCCTCACGCCGTCATCATCAGTTACACGCTTTGGAAGAATCGCTACAAATCCAATCCTGCCATTGTTGGCACGGCCATCTCGCTCGACAGTACTCCCTATACGGTTGTCGGAGTCATGCCGCAAGGCTTCAATGGTTACGCCGGCCAGGATCTGTTGTGGACACCTCTGCAATTGAGCCGCGATGGCGGCATCGGCTCCTCATCGAACATTCACTGGCTTCTCGGATTCATACGCCTGCCCGCTGGCCTGAGCCAAAAGCAGGCGCAGGTCGAACTCAACGCCATCGCCGATCGTCTGCACCACGACAACCCGACCGCCGGCCTCGGCTTTGGTGTCGACCTTGAAACCATCACCAGCGCGTTTTCCGGCAATGTTCAGCCCGCCCTGGTCATGCTCATGAGCTGCGTTGGCTTGGTCCTGCTCATCGCCTGCGCCAACGTGGCCAACCTCCTCCTCGCTCGCGGCGCGGCTCGCCGGCGCGAGATCGCGGTCCGTACCTCACTCGGCGCATCCACTGTTCGCATCATGCGCCAACTCCTTACCGAGAGTATTTTGCTCGGGCTTATCGGCGGCCTGGCCGGCATCGGCGTTGGCTTCGCGGCGCTGCGCCTGGTTCTCGCACTTCATCCGCCTGCCGTCCCCCGCATGGACGCCGTCTATATCGACCTCACCGTCCTCGGCTGCGCGCTGCTTGCCTCGCTGTTCGTCGGGGTTCTCTTCGGTCTTGCGCCGGCCATCAGCGCCGTGCGTGGCAACGTGAATGATGGCCTTCGCGAGCGCGCCGGATCTTTTTCACGCGGATTTGCGATTCAGCGCGCTCTGCTCGTCATCGTCGAAACCGCGCTAGCCTGCATCCTTCTCACCGGTACCGGCCTCGCCCTATCCAGCCTCTGGTCTATCCGCAACGTCGATCTCGGCTTCAATCCCGCCAGCGTCCTCACCTTCCGCATCGCTGTGCCCGGCACTCTCACCGGTCCGCAAATCACCGAGTTCTATCGTCAAATCGCCGACCGCGTTCGTACCATTCCTGGCGTCGACTCGACGGTCATCGCGCGCAATCTGCCCTTCAGCGGCGGAGATCCATCCATGCCCATCACCGTCGATGGCAGGAATCCTGCGCCCGTCCAGGGCGAACTCGTCACTCGTTATCGCGCCGTCGGTGAGGGCTACTTCCATACCCTCCAGATTCCCCTCATCCAGGGACGCGACTTCGACAATGGCGACAGCGCTTCTTCCCCCTTCGTGGCCATCGTCAGCCAGTCGCTTGCCCAAAAATACTGGCCCGGCGAAAGCCCCATCGGCAAACGTCTCAAACCCAACTTCAAGGGCAGTTCCTGGTGCACCGTCGTTGGCGTTGTGGCCGACGTCCGCCACTGGGGCGCTGATGTTGCCATTGAACCCACGGCCTACTACCCCTACACGCAGATTCCCGACAGCATTCGCTCGCTGCTCGAGGCCAACATGAGTCTCGCCGTCCGCAGCAGCCTTCCGGAGCGCTCCGTGCTGCCATCGATCCGCGCCGCCGTCTCCCAGGTCAGCAGCACCACGCCCATCTACAGCGTCGAATCGATGTCCGGGTTGGTCGCCGACGCCGGTGCACTGCGGCGCTTCGATCTTTCTCTACTCGACATCTTCTCCGTGCTTGCGGTCCTGCTCGCCGCGGTGGGCGTTTACGGTGTTACCGCGTACTCGGTATCGCAACGCACGCGAGAGATCGGCGTTCGCATGGCGCTTGGCGCGCTCCGCCGCGACGTCCTCCGCCTCATTCTTGGCCAATCCGCGCGTCTCGCTCTCGCCGGTGTCCTCATCGGCGTTCCTGCTGCCATTCTGCTGCGCCGCCTGATGGCGAGCCTGCTTTACGGCATCGGCGAAAATAACCCGCTGGTTCTTGCCGCGGTTCCCATTGTCATGATGCTCGTCGTCCTGCTTGCCTGCTACGTTCCCGCGCGCCGGGCCGCAGGCATCGATCCCCTCCGTGCCCTCCGCGAAGAATAGATCCACCCTGCCGGGGAGACTACCGTTACTGGACGCACACTGAGACTCGCTGTGTCAGTTCACAGCGGTTGGGACTCGCTCCCACCTCTCAGCCTGGGCCCACGAAGATTCTCCGCGAGACAACTGACCACAATCCCCTTGCCTCCAACCCTGCGAGCGCTTATCTGCTGTTGCAGGTTCCCGCGTTTAAAAATCAGGCAGGGGCGGGAGGTTTTCGCGATTTCCCTCCCTTGCCGGCGGCGAAGGAGAATCGCACTGGCAGCCGTCGGACCCTGCCTGTAACCCTGAGCTTACGCGGCTTTCCCATCGTCTTCGCGTCCACGCGCGCACATGCGGAACTCGCAGTACCGAATCCGTAACAGGCCGTAAACCCACTGTTGTCGCAGCGCCCTTTTTCAAAGCAACCAGCCGCCTGCATCTTGCCTCAAATCTTGCAAGGGCACGCGTGTGCCGACCCCGGCCACACGATATTTCCAAAATATCTATTTCTGGTAAAGAGTCATGCCACAGCCGTCTCGTGATCTACAGCAAACCGAATCCGCCATCCATACTGTGCTTGAAAGCCTGATCGACAGCCAGGAGGCTCTCGTCGCCATCGGTGAAAAGCTTGAAGACCGAAATCTGAAGTGCTTTTTCCTCACAGAATCGCTCACCCGCGCTCAGTTTCGCGGCGAACTGGAATCGGTCCTCAACCAGGAGGGCATCAGCAACCTGCGCGAAAGCGGCACAACTGCGGGAGCTTTGCACCGCGTCTGGGCCAGGCTGAAATTCAAGTTAGGCGGGGGCGATCACACTTTGCTTGTCACCGCCGAGCAGGGCGAAGATGCGGCCAGAGAGGTCTACGATAACGCCATCCAGGCAACGCTTCCGCTCCCATTGCGTCAGGTGCTTACCTCGCAAGCCGCGCACATCCAGGAAACGCACAACTTCATGAAGGCCGCACTCGACCGCATCCAATAGCGCGGCAACAGCCGGGCCGTCGCGCGTTCCAGCCAACTCGCGTGCATCCCGCGCTGAATTCTGAACACGGCAGGTCCCATCACCAAACCAGGGGCGCAAACCTCTTCTGCTCTTCGTCGTATTCCTCAACCCGCCCCGTGAGAATGTCGTAGTACCAGCCGTGAACCGTAAGCCGTCCCTCCGCTATGGCCCGCACCACGGCAGGTTGCGCGAGCAGGTTTTTGCGTTGCGCTACCACGTTGCCGCGGATCAGCGCTGCCAGCTCAGCGCCGTCGCCATCGGCCGCATTCAGCGGCTGCTTGTGCGCAAATGCCGACTCCACGTGCTCCAGCCACCGCCGCGCT
>Ga0116223_10000048_pt1 | contig 145754 bp, 120 predicted proteins | sample Sb_taG_3_FD_90092 | JGI IMG/M metagenome (GOLD analysis project Ga0116223, IMG submission 90092) | Peat soil microbial communities from Weissenstadt, Germany - Sb_50d_a_PC metaG | ecosystem: Environmental > Terrestrial > Soil > Wetlands > Peat | place: Germany: Weissenstadt | collected... | reverse complement strand
GCGAAATTCGGGCGCCAGCCTGATCCGGCTGCCGCCATTCACAGCACAACTATCCCTTTTGTTTGCAGCCCGGCTCCCTTGATCCAGCTAGTATTTTGGACAGGAGTGGTTGTCAACCCGCCCCCGTCCGCGCCGTCGCGCAACGCCTCTGGCGCCAGAGACGTTCCCGAAGGGGCCGCCTTCTGCCCCTCGGGACGCTCTTCCTCGCTTCCCTCTTCGTCTGCACTGCCCAAGACCGCCTGGCCATCCCCGGCGCCAACGGTCCCGGCAAAGGCAAGCGCATCGTTCTCGTCAGCGGCGACGAAGAGTACCGCTCCGAGCAGGCGCTGCCGCAACTGGCCCGCATCCTCGCCCTGCGCCATGGCTTCGATTGCACCGTGCTGTTCGCCATCGATCCCGCCGATGGCGCCATCAATCCGAACTACACCCGCAACATACCCGGTCTCGAAGCGCTGGATTCGGCCGACCTCCTGATCCTCTTCACGCGCTTCCGCGACCTCCCCGACGCCCAAATGAAGCACGTCGTGGACTACGTGGAGTCGGGCCGACCCATCCTCGCCATCCGCACCGCCACCCACGCGTTCGACTTGAAGAGCAGCCCCACGTATCAGCGATTCAGTTGGAACAGCAAGGAATGGGATGGCGGTTTCGGCCGCCAGGTATTGGGCGAAACGTGGATCAATCACCACGGACGCCACGGAGTTCAAAGCACTCGCGCCATCGCTGCCCCGGGCCAGGAGCGCCATCCCATCCTTCGCGGAATCTCGAGCGGCGATATCTGGGTTCCCACCGACGTGTACGAAGTCCGCCTGCCGCTTCCCGAAGACGCGCGGCCCATCCTGCTCGGCCAGGTGCTCGAGGGGATGAACCCTTCCGACCCGCCGGCTCCCGGGAAGCCCAACGATCCCATGATGCCCGTGGCGTGGACCAAGACCTGGCGAAGCCCCCAGGGCAAACCCGCTCGCACCTTCACCACCACCATGGGCTCTGCCCAGGATCTTCTGAACGAGGCGTTCCGCCGCCTGCTGGTGAACGCCTGCTACTGGGCTCTGGGGATGGAGAGCCGCATCCCTGCCCGCGCCGATGTCGAACTGTCGGGGACCTACCAACCGCTCCCGTTCCGTACCAACGGATTCGCCAAAGGAGTCAAGCCTGCCGACCTCGAAGTCCACTGATCCGGGCGCCGCGCCGGCGCGTGAACCCCGCGGCGTCCGCCTCGCGCAGCAACCCCGCGATCCAGGCCAGGAACATCGTCGCCACCATCGCCGTCGCCGGGTTCACTTCCTCAATCGACCAGCGGTCGGCCTGGTCTCCCAAAAAGACCATCTCTCCATTGTGGCGGCCATACCAGCCTCCGAAATGATCCCGGTCCCACTGCTCGTAAAAGCTCCGGCGCATCTGGGCCTGGTTGGCCGTGATCAAACCGTTTTGGACGGACTCTTCGATCGACCTGCTGCTGGCGGCCAGCATGTGTTTCCCCATCCAGTTCGGCCACGCGCCCGGCGCCAGTTGGTACGACAGGGGCTGCATCCCTGTCCCCGTAAGCTCCATGCTGAACACCTGGTTCTCCGCGCTGTTTTCGGCGTTTTCGACTTGCGCTTGGAGGAACACCCCCAGGGCGAAGTCGGTGACGCACCCTGCGATGAGAAGCATTGCCGCCAGTCGCCGCAGGTGGAAAAAGCTGGCCGAAAGAAACGTCAGGCCGAGCGCCATCAGCGTCTGCAGCGTGACGTGCGCGACGCCGAAACACTCCCTTTCCCCCTGCACCGCCACGCCGGCCACCAGGCAGAACGGGATCAGCATCAGCCAGAACACGCTCTCCCGGCGGCGCTGCCGCATGGCCTTCCAGAGCAGGTACAGCACCAGCGGCCCTCCCACCGCCCCCATGGCGAAGATCGCGTTGGTCTGATAAATCAGAAAGGCGCTGTCTCTCAGCCATCCGGCCCGGCTGGGCTGGTCGAGAAGCTCCAGAGGTGCGTCCGTCCGAAGCGGAAACGGCGCCAGCGTGTCGAAGAAATTCGCGGCCGCCTTTTTGAGGTTGCTGCCCTCGTACTTCTCCGAGGAGGTCACTGTCGTGTTCGACAGGAACGTCACCCGCCACCCGTAGACTGCGATCGACCAGGCAAACCAGCTCGCCAGCAGGAGTCCGCCGCCCGCCACCGCGGTGGCCAGTTCGCGCCACTTTTGCCGGCGGCGCCAGAACAGGAAGAGCACGTAGTGGAGCGCCACGAACACCAGGTATGGCCCCGTGGAGTAGTGGACCAGCATCCCCGCGGCCAGCGCCGCGAAGGCCGCGGCCATCCGCACCCGGTCGTTCTTCCGCCATCCGGCCAGGTAGAACCATAGCGACAGAACCACGTAGAATGCGGCCAGTTGTTTGGTCCACGCGTACGTGGCGTTCTCCATCACCATGGGGTTCAGCGCGAACAGCGCCGCCAGCAGCACGATTCGGCGCCGGCCCCGCCGCTGGAACGCTGCCGAGATCAGGTAGCACGGGAACCACAGCAGCAGGTTGAGGAAGGTGAAGGTCGCCTGGAACAGCTCGAACCGGTCCGCCGTCTGGGCCAGAAAGAACGACGCCAGGAGGTTCATCATCGGCGGGCGTGATGGAATCTCACCGCCGGACACGACGGGCATCGTCGCCGGCATATGGTGCAGAAAGAAGAGCGTTCTTTGAAAGTGCTCCTGCCAGTCGCAGGCCCATCCTCCGCCGGAGTAGTTCCGGATCATCGCCAGCAGAGCCAGCGTCCAGATCAGCAGGCACGCGAACCCTGCGATCGCCCGCCGCGGCTCCGCCGATTTCGCCAGCCGGACGGCGTCGCGCCGCGCCACGACTCCCGCGGCCAGACACACCAGCGAGACCGCCCAGAAGCTCCACGGGCCGGGTAGGTTCAACCAGTAGAGCGCTGCCGACGCCAGGTAAATCAGGATCAGTGACAGCCCGATCGCGCCACAGAGCTTCTCCAGAGGGCTCCAACGCAGCCTTCGGACAACCAGGAATCCTGGCGAGAAACAGCAAATCACCAGAAGAACCAGCAGAGGCGCGAGTCGTATCACGGGAGGCCGACGTGGGTCGGACCCACCAGTATGCCATGGTGGGGCATGCTTCAGCTTGCCCGCCATTCGGTGGTACAACAAAACTGAGTCCATGACAAAGTCCGTGCTGATCTCCGGCTCATGCGGCCTGATCGGGTCGGAGGTGGCCCTGTTCTTCGCGCGCCAGGGATTCCGTGTTGCCGGCATCGATAGCAACCACCGTGCGGTGTTCTTCGGCCCCGACGGCGACACCGGCTGGATGCGTCGCCGCCTGCACGAGGAGATCCCCGGCTACCGCCACGAGAACCTCGATATCCGCGACCGCGAGCGTGTCCTCGATCTGGTTGGTGAGCTGAGGCCCGGCCTGTTGATTCACACCGCCGCCCAGCCCTCGCACGACAAGGCCGCCGAGATTCCGTTTCTGGACTTTGAGGTGAACGCGCTGGGCACGCTCCACATGCTGGAAGCCGCCCGGCGCGCCTGCCCGGAGTCGCCTTTCATCCACATGTCCACCAACAAGGTCTATGGCGACCGGCCCAACACCATCCTCCTCGAGGAGCTGGAGACCCGCTGGGATTACGCCGATCCCGCTTTCCGCCACGGCATCGCCGAGAGCTTTCCCATCGACCAGAGCATGCACTCCCTCTTCGGCGCTTCCAAAGTGGCGGCCGACGTCATGGTGCAGGAGTACGGCCGCTACTTCAACATGCCCACCTGCTGTCTGCGGGGTGGCTGCCTGACCGGCCCCAACCACTCCGGCGTCGAGCTGCACGGCTTCTTGAGCTACCTGGTCAAGTGCAACGTCGAGCAACGCCAGTACACCGTCCGCGGCTACAAGGGAAAGCAGGTGCGCGATAACCTCCACTCCGAAGACGTGGCGCGCTTCCTGTACGAGTTTTGGAAGGCGCCGCGAGTGGCCGAAGTCTACAACCTGGGCGGGGGAAAGGACAATGCCTGCTCCATTCTCGAAGCCTTCCGCATGGTGGAAGAGGTCACCGGCCGCAAGATGAGCTGGCGGTACGTCGAGGAGCACCGGTCCGGCGACCACATCTGCTATTACAGCGACCTGCGTAAGATGAAAGAACACTATCCGGCCTGGACTGTTTCCAAGCCGCTCCCCTCGATCTTTCAGGAGATCGTCGCCGGCCGGATGCGGAAACTGGCCACCAAGGCATGACTCGAATCCTCATCACGGGTGTTTGCGGGTTCGTGGGGAGTTCGCTTGCCGGGCATCTCGTCGAGAGAAGCGAAGGCGTTGCTGTCTTCGGGATCGACAACCTCGCTCGCCCCGGCTCCGAGACCAACCGCGCCCGCCTCGGCCGCATGGGCGTAACCGTCGTCCACGGCGATATCCGGGTCGCCAGCGATTTCGCGGAGTTGCCGCAAACCGATTGGGTGATCGACGCCGCGGCCAACCCCAGCGTTCTGGCCGGCGTCGGCGGCCCGGGCACCAGCCGCCAGGTCCTGGAACATAACCTGGCCAGCCTGGTCAACGTCGCGGAGTATTGCAAGGCCCACCGGGCGGGCCTCATCCTGCTGAGCAGCAGCCGCGTGTATTCCATCCGCAAACTCGCCGGGTTGCCGCTCGCGGTAGAGGATCGGGCGTTCCGTCTGGACTCATCCAAGCCGCTGCCCGCGGGCGTTTCCGAGTGCGGCATCACTTCGGAATTCTCCACCGAGTCTCCCGTCTCGCTCTACGGCGCCACCAAGCTGGCTGCCGAAGTGGTCGCGCTCGAGTACGGCTCGGCGTTCGATTTTCCCGTGTGGATCGACCGCTGCGGCGTGTTGGCCGGCGCCCGCCAATTCGGCACCGCCGATCAAGGCATCTTCTCCTACTGGATCCACTCGCACCTCGCGCGCCGGCCGCTGCGCTACATCGGGTTCGATGGCGCCGGCCACCAGGTCCGCGATGCTTTCCATCCCCGCGACCTGGCGGAATTGCTGGAGGCGCAGATGCGCACCGCGCGCGGTGACGGCCGGCGCATCTACACCGCCGGCGGCGGCCCTCGAAACGCCATGTCGCTGGCGCGGCTCACCGCCTGGTGCGACTCTCGGTTCGCTCCGCACGCTCCGGTCCCGGACCCGCGCCCGCGCCGCTTCGATGTTCCGTGGATCGTCATGGATAATTCCGACGCCGCGCGCGACTTCCTCTGGCAGCCGAGGACGACCCTCCCCGAAATACTCGCGCAAATCGCCGAACACGCCGCGCGTCATCCGGAGTGGCTGGAGTTGAGCGGAACATGAGATCCCAACCGCCGGCGCCGGTGGAACCGCTCCGCCTGCTCTCCGTGGTGATCCCCGCGCGCAACGAACAGGGGTGCATCGCCGCCACCGTCGAGCATCTGCACGTGGAGCTGCGCTTGCGCCAGATCGCGCACGAGATCGTGGTTGTCGACGACGGCAGCACCGACGCCACCTGGGACGTGCTCCAGGATTCGCTGGCGCGCGTGCCCACCCTGAGGCCCTTGCGCAACACCGGGCAGAACGGCTTCGGGCGCGCCATCACTCTCGGCTTCGACCACATTCAGGGCGACGCCGTGGTGGTCATGATGGCCGACGAGTCCGACGACTGCCGCGACGTGGTCCGCTATTGGGAAGTCCTCAACGAAGGCTGGGACGCGGTCTTTGGCTCGCGCTTCATCCAGGGCGGCGGAGTCATCGACTACCCCCCGCACAAACTCCTCCTGAACCGCATGGCCAACCTGTTTCTGAAACTGCTGTTCAACATGCGGCTGAACGATACCACCAACGCCTTCAAAGCCTACCGCCGCGAAGCCATCGAGGGTTGCCGCCCGTTCCTCTCGCCGCACTTCAACCTCACCGTGGAACTGCCGCTCAAGACCATCGTTCGTGGATACTCCTGGACCGTCATCCCCATCACCTGGCACAACCGGCGCGCGGGAGTTTCCAAGCTGGCCATCCGCGAGATGGGAAGCCGCTACCTGTTCATCGCGCTGTATTGCTGGCTGGAAAAGTACTTCAGCTCCGGGGACTATCGGGTCAGCCGCTCCGCTCCGAAAGAGACGACGCTGCCCTGAGCGGATGCCGCCCGCGCCTCTGCCCCGTTACTGCACCGTCCACGATCCCATCGACTGCCAGCCCGAGTTGTTGGCGCCGGTCGTGTCCCGCGCGGCCATGTAGATCACCTTGTTGCCGGTGAACGTGCCGCCGAACGTCACGCTCAGCGTGAGCAGCAGCGTGTTTCCGTTCCCCGTTGCCGACGAGCTTACCCCGTTGATGGTGCACTGGCTGTTGCCCAGCGTGCCCGTGCCGTTCAGCGCCAGTCCCGGCAACAGCCCCGAACCCACATCGTTTTCCAGGTACAGCACGTTCAATGGCTGGCTGTAAGCCAGGTAGCACGCCTGGCGGCCGTCCAGAAAGGTGTTGATCAGAATGTTTACCACCCCCAGGTCCGCGAAGCCCTTCGTGTCGCTGAAAGTGAAGGTGAACGTCTGGCTACTGCCCGCGCCGCGGGCCGGGCTCACTCCGGTCACCGATGGGAACGTTGTGGCGCCGGGCACTGCCCACACCCCCAGGGCCTGCCACCCCGAGTTGTTGCCCTGTAGATCGCGCGCCGCCATGTAGGTCACCTTGTTCCCTGCGTAGCCCGAGCCGAAACTCATGTTCAGCGTCAGGGTCAAGATGTTCCCGCTGCCCACCGCCGAAGAGCCCGCTCCTGTCACCATGCACTGGCTGTTGGAGACGCTCCCCGATCCGTTCAGCACCAGCCCCGGCAGCAGGGCCGTGCCCGGATCGTTCACCAGGTACAGCACCGCCGACGTTCGGCTGTAAGCCAGGTAGCACGAATTGCGCCCGTCGAGGAAGTTGTTGATCAGCACGTTCACCACGTCCAGGTCCTGGAAGCCGCGTGGATCGCTGAACGTGAACACCATGGTCTGGCTCGAGCCGCTGCCGAAAGCCGGACCGGCCGCCACAGGCGATGTCGCGGCAATCGCTCCCTGGGCAAACACCCAGGCCGCGCCCAGAGCCGAGGGGTTGAGCCCCACGTCCGCGCCGTCGAACGGCCCACCCGCTATCGCCGTGCTCCCATCCGTCGAGAGCGCCACCGAGGTGCCCAGGCTCTCGGCCGTTCCTTGCGCGCCGGCGCCCGTCAGGTTGCTCCCCAACTGGAACCACCCTACGCCGGTGCGCCTGAAGATCCACACCGCGCCGCTGGGCGCCTGGTCGGCGGGTCCGCCCACGATGGCCGTATTGCCGTCGCCGGACAGGTCCACGCTGGTGCCCGCGGTCCCGGCGCCCACCTCGTCGCCCGGCACGAGTTTCCCGCCTTGCTGGCTCCACACCCCGGCGGTCCGGGTGAAGACCCACACGGCTCCGACGCTGCCGTTGTCGTTAGGCGCGCCCACCACGATCGTGTTCCCGTCGGTCGAAGCCGCAACGGAGCTGCCAAAAAACGGATTGCTGCCCACGGCGCCGGCCGCCAGCAGCTTTCCGCCTTGCTGCGTCCAGACTCCGCCGCTCTGCGTGAACACCCACACGGCTCCCACGCCGCTGTTATCGTCGCGTCCGCCCACCACTGCCGTATTGCCGTCGCCGGAGAGCGCCACCGAGACGCCTTGCTCCGCGAGGCCCACCGCCGCCGTCCCCACCAGCTTGGCGCCTACCTGCGTCCAGACCCCGCCGCTGCGCGTGAAAATCCACACCGCGCCGGCGCCGAAGTTGTCGTTGGGTCCTCCCACGATGGCCGTGTTCCCGTCGGCCGATATCGCCACGGCGCTGCCCTGCCTCACGCCGGGAAGGTCGCCGCCCGAGGCTACCGCGCCGGTGCCCACCAGCTTCGTGCCCTGTTGGCTCCAGACCCCACCCGCGCGCGTGAAGATCCACGCTGCCCCGGCGGAGCCGTTGTCGCGGGGACCGCCCACGATCGCCGTATTCCCGTCGCCCGAGAGCGCCACCGATGCGCCCTGCAGCGCTGTCCCCACCGCTCCGGTCCCGACCAGCTTCGTGCCTTGCTGGCTCCACGCCCCGTTGCTTCGTGTGAAGGCCCACACAGCCCCAACCAGGTTACTGTCCTGAGGCCCGCCCACGATGGCCGTGCTGCCGTCGTTGGATAACCCAACCGCCGCCCCTTGTTTTACGCCGGGGTCGGCCCCAATGGAAGCCACCGAGCCGCTCCCCACCAGCTTCGCCTGCTGGAGAAACTGCGCCCGGGCGCCCGGGACGACGCCCGGAACCAGCCTCAATAGAACCGCCGTGATGAGAATTCCTTTTTGTAACCGCATAATCGCCCTCAGTTGTCGCTCGCCCCAGGGTATCCCCGAACTTGCCTGCTCGCAAGGAATTGTGTGATTTGCTTCACGCCACGCTCCACCGTGAGAAACCGCCCGCCAGGCGATTCAGACCCGATTATCACGGCAATGCCGGGGAGTCCGCCAAGGCATATACTATTCGCTACCGGCGTAAACGGAGTCTATGCCGCAGTCCATCGTTCGATCCATCCCGCTGGCCGGCCTTACCTTCTGCGCCGCCTGCCTGGCCCAGTCGTTCGATCCCGTGCAGCGCGTGGCCATCGAGCCGCGCGTTCGCGCCGCCGCGCCGGAGGCCATCCGCCACGCCACCTTCCGGCTGGATGTGAAACTGATCCAGATCCCGGTGACCGTCACCGACCTGAGGGACCGTCCCGTCCTGGGCCTCGCGAAAACCAGCTTTCGCGTGTTCGAAGACGACGTGGAACAGCAGATCGCGGCGTTTTCCATGGGAGACGCGGCCATCTCCGCCGGCCTGGTGTTCGATTCCAGCGGCAGCATGCACAACCACATCGGCCAGTCGCGGGAAGCCGTCGCCCAGTTCCTGAACACCGCCGTGCCCGGCGACGAGTTCTTTCTGGTGAGGTTCAGCGACGATCCGCAGCTCGTAACGCCCCTGACGCCGGACCCCGCCGAAATCCTGCGGGGACTGCGCTCCGTCCAGCCCCGCGGCTGGACCGCCATGAACGACGCCATCGTTCGCTCGCTCGAGGAGATGCGCCGCGCCGCCAACCCGCGCCGGGTGCTGCTGGTGCTGTCCGATGGGATGGACAACAACAGCCGCTATTCCGACGGCGAGCTTCTCTCCCTGGTGCGCGAAGGCGGCGCCGGGCTCTTCGCCGTCGGGCTGTTCGAGCGGGCCCACTTCCTGGAGAAGATGGCCGAGGAGACCGGCGGCAGGGTCGTCTGGGTGCGCAAGATCGCCGAACTGCCCGAAGCCATCGAGCGGCTCAGCCTGCAGATTCGCAACCAATACCTGCTGGGCTATTTTTCCGATCACGCCACCAACGATGGCCGCTACCACAAGGTGCGGGTCGAAGTGCAGCCCCCGCCGGCTTCGGCGCCGCTGCGCGTGTCGTGGCGCCGGGGTTACACGGCGCCCTGACCGGTCAGATCCCCGCCCCGGGATACCGCTTCCTCATCCATTCCACGAAACTCTGCGGCGCCGCCATGGTGGAGAGCCGCCCCTGCCGCACCAGCGCCCAATCGTCGAACTTCTTCGACTGCTTGATTTCGGCCAGCGGCGTCGGCGGGTCCAGCCGCCCGTCGAACTCCAGATCCACCACCGCCGACTTCGCATTCTTCGGATCGTCCCGCGGGTCGGACCGCACCGTCGCCAGTCCGACCACCCCCGACACGCCGCCGCTGTGATAAATGAAGACGCGGTCGCCCGGCCGCATTTCGCGGATCGCGCGAACCGCCTGCGGGTTGGTGACGCCATCCCAGGTGGTCTTCCGTTCCCGCTCCAGGTGATCGATGGAATAAGTATCGGGATCGGTCTTCGCCAGAAAGTATTTCATCGCATTATTGTTCCACGAAATCGAATACCGCCGCCTTCCGCGTTCCCATGTTCAAACTGTCGATGCCGATGCTGGCGCCGACGGCTGCCATTGATTACCATGTCAGGTAGGATCGTACTCGTGCGAAGGGCTGGCTTCGTGCACAGTCTTGGGGGGAGGATGGGCCGCGCCAGCATCATCCTGTTTACAGGCTTTCTCAGCACAACTCTGTTCGGCCAGGAGCAGCCGCGCATCACTCGTCCCGTTGACGAATCGGCAGTCGTCCGCCTGCCGCGGACCACCCACCCACTCGCTACGCCGGCCAACGACGCCGGCCGCGTGCCCCCGGACCTTCCCATGGAGCGCATCCTGCTCCAGCTCATGATCACTCCGGAGCAACAGGCGGCGCTCGAACGGCTCCTCTCGGACCAGCAGGATCCCGCGTCTCCCCGCTATCACCAGTGGCTCGCGCCCGAGCAGTTCGGGCAACAGTTCGGCCCGGTTCAGGAGGACTTGACGGCTGTCACAAGCTGGCTAGAAAGCCGCGGCTTCACCGTCGACAACGTCGCCGGGGGGAGGACAACGATCGAGTTCAGCGGATCGGCGGGCCAGGTGGAAAGCGCGTTCCACACCGAAATCCACCGCTACCTGGTGAACGGTGAATCCCACATAGCCAATGCCACCGATATCGCCATCCCCGATGCCCTGGCCCCTGTCGTCGCCGGCGTGGTCTCGCTGCACGATTTTCCGAGCCGGCCCCTGCACAATGTGGCGGCGCCCGCCGGCGCGGCTCCCCGGTACAATCTGCCACTCGGCGCTCACGCCCTTGCGCCTTACGATTTCGCCACCATTTACGATCTTCTGCCGCTGTGGAATATGGGCTTCGACGGCACGGGCCAGGCCATCGCCATTCCCGGCCGCACGAATATCGTTCCGAGCGACATCACCACGTTCCGCAGCACCTACGGCCTCCCGGGCAACAACACCCAGATCATCGTCAATGGACCGAACCCCGGCATCCTCGGCGCAAGCGACGAAGCGGAAGCCGACCTGGACGTCGAATGGTCGGGCGCCGCCGCCAAGGGCGCCGCCATCAAGTTCGTCGTCTCCAGGAGCACCAACGCGACCGATGGCGTGGATCTCTCGTCGTCGTACATCGTGAACAATAACATCGCCTCGGTGGTGAGCGTGAGTTTCGGACAGTGCGAGGCGTTCTTAGGAACGGCCGAGAACCAGTTCTTCGGCGCTCTCTGGTCGCAGGCCGCGGCGCAGGGCATGTCCGTGTTCGTGGCGGCAGGCGACGAGGGCTCGGCCGCGTGCGACCCCCAAAACAGGCCGGCCAGCAACGGCTTTGCGGTAAGCGGGTTTGCCTCCACGCCATACAACGTTGCGGTGGGCGGAACCGAGTTCAACGACACGGACTCGCCCGCGACGTGGTGGAACGCGTCTAACGATTCCCATTTCGCCTCGGCGAAGAGCTATATACCGGAGCTGGTGTGGAACGAGAGCAGTTACTCCATGTTCGGGGCCGCGAACCTGGCGGCCAGCTCCGGCGGCGTGAGCGCAATCTACGCGACGCCCTCCTGGCAGACTGGCGTGGGAGTTCCCGCGGTAGATCCCGGCACCACCAACCAACACCATCGATACCTTCCCGACGTTTCGCTGAACGCCGGGTCCGTACACGTCGGCTACGAAATCTGCCAGGAGGGCCAGTTTTCGCCGGTGGGAGGCACGTCGGCCGCCTCGCCTTCCATGGCCGGAATCATGGCGATCGTCAACCAGTACACGGGAGGGCGCAACGGGAATCCCGACCCGCATCTTTATGCCCTGGCGGCGAGGGTCCCTTCCGTTTACCACGACGTTACTTCCGGCAGCAACGCGGTGCCTTGCCGGGTTGGCTCGCCGGATTGCAATCAGACCTCCCCTTTCTCCATCGTCGGACAAATGGCCGGCTACACTGCCGGCCCCGGCTTCGATCTGGCCACCGGCTGGGGTTCGGTCGATGCTTATGCGCTGGCGGTCAATTGGGCGCAGCCCGGAATCGCGACCCATTTCGCGGTCTCCGTGCCGCTATCGGCCGGGTCGGGCGTTCCCTTCAACGCAATCGTGACGGCGCTGGATGCCTTCAACAACGCGGCGGCTTCCTACACGGGCGCCGTGCACTTCACCAGCACCGACAGTGCCGCGACTATGCCGGCGAACGCCACGCTCTCCGCCGGAACCGGGACGTTTTCCGTCGTTCTGAAAACCGCCGGCAGCCAGACGATCACGGCCAGCGACGCCGGCAACTCGTCAATCGCCGGAACCTCGGCCGCCATTTCCGTGAGTGCGCTCCCGGACCTCGTCATCACCTCCCTGACCGCGGCATCCGCAGCCATTCCCGGCGGACAGATCTCGACGAGCGTCACCGTGCTGAACCAGGGAGCCGGAGCGGCAGGTCAATTCGTCGTCGAGTTCTATTTCTCCGCCGGCTCCGCCATTTCCACCTCCTCCGTGGACACCGGCTCGGGCTGCACGGTGGCGGGTCTTGCAGCGGGGGCATCGAAGACGTGCACGGTCCTGGTCGGGGTTCCCGCGAGCCTGGCTGCCGGGATCTGGTACCTGGGCGCGATCGCAGACCCCGCCAATGCGGTGGTTGAATCGAACAAAAACAACAACTCGCGAGTCGCCGATTCGGGGCCGGTCAGCGTGAGCGCCAATCCGCCCAGCCCGGTCTCCGTGAGCCCGGGCGCCGGCAGCGGCGCCGCCGCGGTCACGTTCACCTTCTCCGACCCGAATGGCTGGCAGAATCTCGACGTGGTCAACGTCCTGATCAACAACGTGCTGGACGGGCGCAGCGCCTGCTACCTGGCCTACAGCCGCCCCTCCGGCGTGCTGTATCTCGTCGGCGACGCCGGCGGAGGCCTGTCACCCGGATTGGCGCTGGGCGCGTCGGGCAGCGTGAGCAACAGTCAGTGCGCCGCCGCTTCCGCGGGCTCTTCCGCCAGCGGCAGCGGCAACACCTTGACCCTGACCTTGAATCTCACCTTCACCGCGAGCTTCGCGGGCAACAAGGTAATCTACCTGGCGGCGCGCGATCTCGAAGGCGGCAACTCCGGATGGCAGGTCTTGGGAACCTGGTCGGTGCCGGGCTCGACGACATTCCCCGCGGTGGGCGGGGTGACTCCCGCGCGCGGCGCCGGGCTGGCCGCCACTTTCACGTTCACCTTCAGCGACACCAAAGGCTATCAGGACCTGGGGGTGGTGAACGTCCTCGTCAACGACTCCCTGGATGGCCACAGTGCCTGCTACCTGGCCTACAGCCGTCCTTCAGGCGTGTTGTATCTCGTCGGCGACGACGGCGGAGGACTGTCACCGGGATTGGCCCTCGGCGCCTCCGGCAGCGTGGGCAACAGCCAGTGCAGCGTGACCTCCGCGGGCTCTTCCGCAAGCGGCAGCGGCAACACCCTGACGCTCATTCTGAACCTGACTTTCAGCAGCTCCTTCGACGGGAACCGGGTGATCTATATGGCCGCGCGCGACTCCACCGGCGCCAACAATTCCGGCTGGCAATCGATGGGTTCGTGGACGGTGCAGTAAGACAGCCGCGATCTCATCGGCACTTGGCCACGGTCAACGTGATGTCGTCGTGCTGTTCCTCGACGCTGAACCGCCGGACTTCGTCGACCACGGCGGAGATGATGTCCTGCGCGGGCAGATGCCGATGGCGGCGCAATGCATCGACCAGCCGGTCTTCTCCGAATTCTTCGCCCGCGGCGTTGAACGATTCGGTGATCCCATCGGTATAGACTGCGAGGGTATCCCCCGGGCGCAGGCTGCGTTCGTCGATCACGCAATCCCAATCGCGGAACAGCCCCAACACGACGCACGTGGACTCGAGCCGCTCCAGGGTGTTGCCGCGGCGAAGGAGAAGCGCCGGCAGGTGGCCGCAATTGGCATATCGCAACCGCCGCCGTTCGTCGTCATATTCGCCGAAAAAGAGCGTGGCGTAGGCGCTCTCGGCCGTGTTCTTGTGGAACACCTGGTTGACCGATCGCAACAGGTCGCGGGGCTGGTCCAACGCCATCTCGCACTGAATGCGGAGATTCGCCTGGAGGTTTGCCATCAGCAGGGCAGCGGCTATTCCTTTGCCCGCAACGTCGCCGGTCACCAGGCCGAAGCGCCCTCGTCCAAGGTCCAGGAAATCGAAGTAGTCGCCGCCGACCTGCCGGGCCTGGATGCACGCACCCGCGTATTCGAGGGTTCGGATGAGCGGCGGGGTTTGCGGGAAGAGCCTGGCCTGGACCTGTTTGGCAATTTCGAGTTCCTGTGCGGCGCGGCGTTCCGCCTCCAGCTTCTCGATCGTGGCGCGCCGTTCGGTTTCGATTTCCCGGGTCACCTCGTCGAAGCCCACCAGCGCGAACGAATTCCCATCCAAGTCTATGAAGTGCGTGAACACGCCGCCCCAAATCAAATCCTGCTCTTCGCCACGCGGCCGCGGCACTGCCGGCTGGCGTCCATACTTCACGCGTCTCAGCCGCGGCGTGTATTGAAACTCAACGCCGCGCTTGCGCCATTCGCTGTACTTGGCGAGGACATCTTCGGTGACGAAGACAATCCCGGTGGGCCGTCCGATGAGCTTCGACGCGCGGGATTCGGGTTTCGGGGCGATCAGCGCCAGCAGTGCGCTGCCGTCGGGAGGGGCGACGGCCACCCACCGGTCACCGGTTTGAAGCTGCGCATCGAAGGCCAGATCGAATCCGAGCTGATCGATGTAGAATCGCAAGCTCCGATCCTGATCTCGAACGTAGATGTTGATGGCGTGAACGCGAAGATGGGGGCTGCGCCCATCGCAACCTTTGCCGGATCCGCCCATTGGTAGTGATTATAAGCGCGCGAGAGCCGCGCGGGCGCCGGGTCACTCGGTTGCCCCCTTGCCGCGATCAGTTGCCTACGGCGAACGTCGAACAGTTGCCGGTTTGCAGCAGGAAAGTAAACTGGTTCTCCTTGGCATGCCGCCATAGGACGGCATCGGGCGTCGCACCCATGCCCAAGGAGGCAACGTGAACCGAGCCGGGAAAGAGATCGGCGAGATCGGCCGCCAGACGCGGAGCAAGGTTCTCGTCAACGGGAAGCCTCAAGAACAGTGATCCTTTCGGGAATACTGGCGAAGAACTCGTACACCGCTTGGAAGTCTTCCTTCTCCAGATATGGGAAGTCCTTCAGGATGTCCTCTTCGGTCATCCCCGATGCTAAATAGGAAGCCAGATCGTAGACGGTGAACCGCAGGCCCCGGATGCACGGCTTGCCGCCCATCTTGCCGGGTTCGACGGTGATGCGTGGATTCAGATCGGTCATGATGTCCCGCCAATAATATCCCACTCCTTTCACACAGCCGCTACGCAGGCTGATTTCCGGCGCCGTTTCCCGGTCCATCGCCGACCGCCTTCAGGTACACCACCGCCAGCGGCGGAACGGTCATCAGAATGGAGTACGGCTGTCCCTGCCAGGGAGTCGGTTCGGCGGGAACGCCGTCGGCGTTTCCCATGTTGCCGCCGCCCCAGCCGGCCGCGTCGCTGTTCAGCACCTCCCGGTACACCCCGGGCTCCGGCACTCCCATGCGATAGCCCTCGCGCGGCACCGGCGTGAAATTCGCCGCCACGACGATCGCGCCGCCCGCCGCCTTGCCGCGCCGCAGGAAGGTGACGATGCTGTTGTCCACGTCGTGGAAATCGATCCACTGGAAGCCTTCCCACGTGAAGTCCACCTGGTGCAGGGCGGGCTCGGACTTATACAAATGGTTCAACGCCGCCACGTACCGCTGCAATTGCCGGTGAGAATCGAAGTCGAGCAGCATCCAGTCGAGCTGCGATTCGTGGTTCCACTCGTTCCACTGGCCGAACTCGCTCCCCATGAACAGCAGCTTCTTGCCGGGATGCGCGTACATGTACCCGTACAGCGCCCGCAGGTTGGCGAACTTCTGCCAGTAATCGCCCGGCATCTTGCTCAGCATGGCGCCCTTCCCGTGGACCACCTCATCGTGCGAGAACGGCAGGATGAAATTCTCCGTGAAGGCGTAGAGCAGGGAAAAGGTCAGGTGGTGGTGATGATAGCGGCGGTGGACCGGGTCCTTGGACGCGTACTCCAGCATGTCGTGCATCCACCCCATGTTCCATTTCAGATCGAAGCCCAGCCCGCCGAGATACACCGGCCGCGAAACCATGGGCCACGATGTGGACTCCTCCGCGAAGGTCAGGGTGTCCGGGTACTCCTGGTGGACCACCTCGTTGAAGCGCTTGAGAAACGCCACCGCGTCGAGATTCTCGCGCCCTCCGAACTGGTTCGGAACCCATTGGCCCGGCTCCCGCGAATAGTCCAGGTAGATCATGGAAGCCACCGCATCCAGGCGCAGGCCGTCGATGTGGTACTTGTCGAGCCAGAAGAGCGCGCTGGAGAGCAGGAACGAGCGCACCTCGTTGCGCCCGTAGTTGTAGATGAGCGTGCCCCAATCCTGGTGCTCGCCCATGCGCGCGTCGGCGTGCTCGTAGAGGTGCGTGCCATCGAAGAACGAGAGGCCGTGGCCGTCCTTGGGGAAGTGCGCCGGAACCCAGTCCACCACGATCCCCAGCCCCGCCTGGTGCGCCCGGTCCACGAAATAGCGGAAGTCGTCGGGCGTGCCGTAGCGTGAGGTGGGAGCGAAATAGCCCGTGGCCTGGTAGCCCCACGAGCCGTCGAACGGATACTCCGTGATGGGCATAATCTCGAGATGCGTGTAGCCCATCTCCACGGCATACGGCACCAACTGGTCGGCCAGCTCGCGGTAGGTGAGCCAGCGGGTGCCGTATTTCGGATCGAGCTCGCGCTTCCACGAGCCCAGGTGGACCTCGTAAACCGCGATGGGCGCGTCCAGCCTGTTGCGCTCGCGGCGCGCGGCCATCCACTGCCGGTCGCTCCAGTGGTAGCGCTCCAGGTCCCACACCACGGAGGCCGTTTTCGGACGCAGCTCCGCGGCGAATCCGTAGGGATCGGTCTTGACTGCCATGTAGCCCTGGTAGCGCGTCTTGATTTCGTAACGGTACAGCTCGCCTTGCTGGAGGCCCGGAACGAAGAGTTCCCACAAGCCGGAGGAACCGCGGAAGCGCATCGGATCGCGGCGTCCGTCCCACTGGTTGAACTCCCCGATCACGCTGACACGCTCGGCATTCGGCGCCCACACGGCAAAACACACGCCCGCCGCGCCGTCATGTTCCAAAACGTGCGCGCCCAGCTTCTCGTAGAGCCGGAAGTGGTTGCCCTCGTTGAAGAGGTGCAGGTCGAAATCGGTGAGCACGGGCGGGTAACGGTAAGGATCTTCGATCTCGTAGACGCGCTCGTCCGGCAACGTAATCGACAGTCGATAACGAAAGAAGATCTCCTCCCCGGGAAAAACGGCCTCGAAAAGGCCGTCGGGATGAATTCGCTCCATCGGATGCGATTGGCCGTCCCGCTGGAGGGAGACGGCTGCCGCCTGCGGCTGGAAGCTGCGGATCACGATGCCCGGCTGGCCATCGGCGGCGACGGGATGCATGCCGAGGATATCGAATGGCGCGCCGTAGTAGCCTCCGGCAATCGCCGCGGCTACGGCCGGTTCCACGGTGCCGGTCGAAGATGGTGTGGGCGCTTCAGGTTCGGTTGTTGGCATTCTCAATGATGATGCTACACCTCCCACGGGGCGCGCCGCACGGCCGGGTACCCCGGCCCCCTGCCGGATGCTGTACCATCGAATATTCGCCGACCTGTTTTCTGCTGGTCTTGCGATCCCCAACGAGCCATATGGGAGACGTCTTGAACGCGATTCGACTGGCGGTGCGCGCCTTTCTCCGCCGCGCCCGCCAGGTGTTCCGGCGCGTTCCTCCGCTGGCTCTCGAAGAAGGCGATCTCCCGACCCTGCGCGGCGAGACCATGCTGGCCCTGCTCGCCGTCGGGCCGCATCGGCTGCACCTGTACTGGGAAGCGGCGCAGGCCGGAAAGGCCGCCCTGCGCATCTACGATGTCACCGGCACTCCGCTCGACGGCCCGGCGGCCGAGCACGGCTACTTCGAGGTGGAGGTCGATCCATCGGCAGGCAACTGGTACGTCGACGTGGCGGAGCCCGCGGCGGCATACTGCGCCGAACTGGGATTCCGGGGCGGCGACGGCGAGTGGGTGGCGGCCGCCCGCTCGAACCAGGTGACCATGCCGCGCGGGGAGCCTGCCGAACCGGATGCGGCGCCCGCGCCAGCCGCCCCCGGCCCGGTTCAGGCCAACGAAACGCAGTTCCAGGTTTTTCCCGGTTCCTCGGCGCCGCCGGAGCGGTAACCAGCCATGGAAACCGGCTGCCTGGCTTTGGTCCTCCATGCCCATCTTCCCTTCGTGCGCCACCCGGAGCACGAGTATTCGCTCGAAGAGAACTGGCTGTACCAGGCGATCACGGAGACTTACGTCCCGCTGCTGCTGATGATGGACGGACTCGTGGAAGACGGCATCGATTTCCGCCTGACCTTCTCGCTCACCCCCACGCTGGCTTCCATGCTCGGCGATGCGCTTCTTCAAAAGCGCTACCGGAAGCGCCTCGACCGCCTGATCGAGCTGGCCGGCAAGGAGATCGCCCGCACGCGCGCGCTGCCCGAATTCAACCGGCTCGCGCGCATGTACCATAAGCTGTTCCAGCGTGTCCGCAAGGCGTTCGCCGGCCGCTACCGCGGCGACCTGGTCAGCGCCTTCCGCCGCCTTCAGGACCTGGGAAAAATCGAGATCCTCGCCAGCGCCGCAACCCACGGTTATCTGCCGCTGCTCTCGGTCCGCGAGTCCGCCGTCCGCGCGCAGGTCCGCCTGGGCATCGAACACTACCGCCGCGCCTTCCACCGCGGGCCGCGCGGATTCTGGCTGCCCGAGTGCGGCTTCTATTCCGGGGTGGACCGCATTCTGCGCGAGCACGGCGCGGATTTCACGATCCTCGAATCCCACGGCGTGACCCGCGCCATCCCCCGTCCGCGCTACGGCGTCCACGCGCCGGTGGCCTGCGAATCGGGCCTCGCGGCATTCGGCCGCGATCCGGATTCGTCCCGCCAGGTGTGGAGTTCGGTGGAAGGCTATCCCGGCGATTTCGATTACCGCGAGTTCTACCGCGACATCGGCTACGATCTCGACCTCGGCTACATCCTGCCGTACATCCATCCGGACGGGATCCGCATCGATACCGGCATCAAGTACCATCGGGTCACCGGAAAGGATGTGCCCAAAGAGCCCTACGTGCCGGAGCGAGCCGAACTGAAGGCGGAGATGCACGCCGGGCATTTTCTGGGCGAGCGCATCCGGCAGGTGGAAGACCTGGCGCCGCTCATGGACCGCAAGCCGCTGGTGCTCGCGCCCTACGATGCCGAGCTGTTCGGCCACTGGTGGTTCGAAGGCCCGCGCTGGCTCGACCAGGTGATCCGCAAGGCGGCGCGGCAGGACACCATCCGGCTGGTCACGCTCTCCGAGTATCTGGACGAATACCCGGTCCAGGATCGCGCCGAGCCTTCGCCTTCGAGTTGGGGGCAGAGGGGCTTCAGCGAAGTGTGGCTCAATCCCCAGAACCACTGGATCTATCCGCATCTCGATTCCGCCGCGCGCGCCATGGAGGAGCTGGCCTCCGCGCGCGCCGATGCACGAGGGCTGACGCGGCGCGCGCTCGACCAGGCCGCCCGCGAGCTGCTGCTGGCGCAGGCCAGCGACTGGGCCTTCATGATCAACTACGGCACCACCGGCGAATATGCCACTCGCCGAATCAAGAGCCACCTGCTGCGCCTGGAACGGCTCCGCGGCCAGATCGAAAGCGGCGCCATCGACCGGGGCTGGCTGGCACAGCTCGAGAGTCAGGACAACATCTTCACGGGGATAGATGTGCGCGCCGATTTTGCGCGTCCGCTAGCACCGCTCCACATCGCGATGGCCGCCTACTCGCTGTGCCCCGCGCTAAGCGGCCTGGCCGTGGGCCTCGAACGCCTGGGCCACCGGGTCAGCATCGTGCTGCCCGACTCCGCGGCGCCCGCCGCGAAGATCGGGAGCGACACCCCGGTCCACCTCGGCCACTACGTCGTCTTCTGCCGTTCCGTCCTGGAACGGCTGCGGCGCGCGGAGCCGCCCGCGATCCTGCACGCGCACGGCTGGCAGTCCGCGCTGGCCATCGCGTTTCTCGAGGCACAGCCGTGGTCCTATCCGGAGCTTCAGCGCGTCCGCACCGTCCTCACCGTCGAGGACGCCGCGGACCAGGGAGTGTTCGAAGCGGACCAGTGGCCGCTTCTCGATCTCGGCCAGGAATTCTTCACGCCGCGCTACCTGGAGTATTTTGGAAAGATCAACCTCCTCAAAGCCGGTCTCGTATTCGCCGACGCCATCACCACTGCCGGCGCGTCCCGCGCGCGGGAGCTTCAGACCGCCGCGAAGGGCCACGGCCTCGAAGGAGTATTCCGCCAGCGCGCGGCGCGACTCGTCGGCATCCCGGCCGGCGACGCCGCCGGGCGCTACGTCGCGCTCTACCGGCAGGTGATGGAATGACCGCGCGCAAGCGCCGGGTCTGGCTGCTCGCGGCCGTCGCCCTGGCGCCGTCTGCCTCCGGCGACACGGGCAGCGCGGCCTGCGCGGACTGTCATCGTGAAATCTACGACCGCTATTCCCGGACTCCCATGGCCGCCAGCAGCGGACCCATCGGCGGCGGCCTGGCCGCCGAGCAGTTTGCCCGTGCGGAGTTCACGCATCAGCCCACGGGTTTCCGCTACCGCGTTTACCGCAAAGGCAAACAGTATTTCCTGGAATACCGCAAAACGGACGGATCGTCCCAGGGCACCAAGCCGCTCGCCTGGTTCGTGGGCTCGGGCGCGACCGCCCGAAGCTACGTGCTGGCCGACGACGGCTTCCTTTTTGAAGCGCCGGTCGCATACTATGCGCAGGGCTCGCGCTGGGACCTCGCTCCGAATTACGATCGCTACGCTTATCCCTACCTCACTCGCCCGGTTCAGCCAGGCTGCCTCACCTGCCATGCCAGTTTTCTGAAGCCGCTCCCCGGCACCCAAAACCGCTTCGCCTCGCCCCCCTTTGGCGAGCCGGGAATTGCCTGCGAGCGGTGCCACGGTTCCGGCGAGCGGCACATCGCTCTAATGCGCGCCGGGCGCTCCGAAGGCGGCGCCGGCATCGTCAATCCGGCCACGCTGCCCGCCGAGGCTCGCGACAGCATCTGCGGGCAGTGCCACCTTCCCGGCGAAGTGCGGGTCATGCGGCCCGGCCGCGACTGGCGCTCCTTCCAGCCGGGCGATCGCCTCTCCGCCTCGATGACCGTCTTCGTGCGCTCCAGCGCCGGCCCCGGCATGACCGTCACCGGCCACGTCGAGAAGCTGGCGCAGAGCGCCTGCAAGCGGTCCGCGGGCGACCGCCTGTGGTGCGGCTCCTGCCACGATCCGCACTCCGTGCCGCGCCCTGCGGACCGTGCCCAATGGTTCCGCGGCAAGTGCCTCGCCTGTCATGAGGATTCCGCCTGCACCGAAACGCGCGCCGCACGCCTGAAGAGAGCCGACGATTGCACCGCCTGCCACATGCCGAAAAACGCCGTGGTGGACGCCCAGCACGTGGTCTACACCGATCACTCGATTCCCCGCCGCCCCCGCCGGTCGCCTGCGGCCGTCCGCGCGGAGGCCGGCCTCGTCCCGTTCGGCGGCGGCCCCGCCAACCCGCGCGATCTCGCCCTGGCCTACGCCATCGCCGCGCCGCGCGACTCCACCGGCGCCTGGCGTTCGCACGCGCTCGCGATGCTCCAGCAGGCGGAGCGCGAATCGCCGGACGACGTCGAGGTCCTGATGTATCTGGGCGAACTCTATCGCAATGGCAGGCAACCCGATCTGGCGGTTCCGCTCTTCGAGCGCGCCATCGGCCTCGATCCCGGGCAAGTCACCGCCTCGGTCGGTCTCGGCGGCATCATGATGGAGCGCGCCCGTTACGCCGACGCGATCCGCCTGTGGGAAGACGCGCTGGCCAAAAATGCCGGCCTCGAGCTGGTCCGCACCAACCTGGCCATGGCCTACTGGCGTTCCGGCAATCTCCAGGCCGCGGAATCGCACCTGAAAGAAGCCGTCGATCTGAACCCGGGGTTCGATGTCCCCGCCGGCCTGTTGAAGCAACTGCGGCGCCCCTGAGTTCCGGCCGCCGCCGGCCGCCCCACGCCGCGCGGTGCTATGATTCAGACAACCAGATCGGTAAATATGGAGCCGCTCGATCCGCCGGTCGCGGTCGTCTCCGCGCCATCCGCGCAAGCCGGGATTCTGCCGGCAAACCTGCTCTTCCTGATCTCGCTCGTTCTGGGGCTCACGCTGGGCAGCGCGGCCCAGGCATGGCGCATCTGGCCGGGCCTGATCCTGACCGAACTGTTCCTGATTCTGCTGCCGGCGCTGCTGTTTGCCCGGGCCACTGGTTCGCTCGCGCCGGCCTTGCGGCTGAAATGGGTCGGTGTGCGGCCGTGCGGCATGGGGCTGGTGATCGGCGCGGGCCTGCTCCCACCGGCCGTGCTCGCGGGATGGCTGGGCCAGAAAATTCTGGGATACAGCATTACGGTGCCGGATTCGTTTCTGCCCACCGGCATCGGCGGCACGCTGGTCTACGTGCTGGCATCCGCCGTCTCGGCGCCCTTCTGCGAGGAGATGCTGTTTCGCGGATACATCCTGGCCGCCTGGGAGCGCATCGGCTGCCGCCCGCGCACCGCGATCCTCGCCGTCGCGGCGCTGTTCACCGCGTATCACGTGTCGCCGCTGCGCGCTCCCACGGTGGCGGTGCTTGCGCTGGCCCTGACCTATGTCGCCTGGCGCACCGGTTCGGTCTGGCCATCCATCGCCGTGCACATGGGCGCCAACGGCACGGTCGCGCTCCTGGTCGTCGCCGGGCACGGTGCGGCGCTCGACAACCCGAGTTCGCGGATGGCCCTCCTTGCCGGAATTCCGGCGGTAGCCGCCGCAGCCTTTTGCCTCTGGCGCATCGCCGCCGTTTCGCCCGGCCCGCGGGACCGCGAACCCGTTCCCGTCTCCACCCAGAAGAGCCAATGGTGGCCGCTGGCCGTCGCCGGAGTGATCGTCCTGCTCGCGGGCGCAGGCGAGTTCGTCATCAACAGGTTTCCCCAACTGCGCTGGGCGCACGAGGTGCGCGTCGAAGCGCCTTGGACCGCGCCGGTTACCTGCTCTTATGAGATCTACGCCGCGGGCGCGCACATCGGCGATGCCGAGTACCGCATCACTCCGGGCTCCGATTCGGTGCTGCTGTACGCTACCGTGACATTCCGCGCACGTAACGATCTGACCGGCGCGCCGATGGACCTGCGGTTCCATGCCGCGTGGGACCGAACGAGTATGGTCCTTCGCCGCTTCAATGGAGCGGTTACACGGGATGGCCGGCCGGAAGCCTTTCAATCCATCGAGGATGATTCGCCATCCAGCCGGCCCTCATTTGCAGGCGGATTGTATAACCCCTACGAACTGCCGTGGCGCCTCTCCGCAGCCGTCATGCTCCAAAGCCGGAAGCCGCGCCGGCCTGCATACGTGGACCTATGGGAGGCGCCCCTGAAATCGGTGAGTAGTTCGTCGAAGCGGAGCATACGCATCCAGTCGGACCCGGAGACCGGCTCGCCTCGAACCATCCGCATAGCGATCGGATATCATGCAAGCGCGTGGTACGACGTGGAGGAGCCGCACATCCTGGTCCGGTACCGGGAATCGGGCACCGAGTGGATCCTGGTGACGCGCCAATAGTGCGGCTTTTCACTTTACTTTGCCGCGCAAAGAACAAGCCTCTCCCTTCTTTACCCGTGAGCCGGGTATTTCTTCCCGCATCCCGGTGCGAATGGTAACCCCGGATCTCGACAACCCGATGGAAACACGAGTTTGGAACAGCAGGTGCTCAGTGATCGTCGAGCGTCACTCGACAATTTCGAATCCGAGAGAGGAAGAAATATGCGAAGAAGTGTCACATTGTTCGCTCTGCTGGCCGTATTCTCGATGTTGGCGTTCGCCGAATCCTGGCAGGGAAGGCTCATCGACGCCAGTTGCTACGATCAGCAAAAGAGCGCCGCTACCTGCGATCCGACCAGCTCCACCACCATGTTTGCGCTGTTTGCCGCTAACAAGGAGTACAAGCTGGACGAGGCCGGCAACGCCAAAGTCGCGGATGCCCTCAAGAGCCAGGCCGATCGTTCGAGCGACCCTACCAAGCCTGCCAGTACTCAGGTCATGGCCAAAATCACCGGAACCAAGGACGGTGATAACACCTTGAAAGTGGAAACCGTAGAAATACAGTAGAACGCTGGGGAGCCGTCCCGAACCGCTGCCGGGGACGGCTCCGCCCCGCCCTACCTCCGTAAGCGAACCAACTGTTTCCTCGCATCCACAACTGCCGGCAGGTCCGGGTCGCCGTCTTTCCAGATGGCCAGTAGTTTTTCGTAGTATTGCCTGGCTTGAGTGTCGTCGCCGGCCTGCTGGTAAATCCTGCCAAGCTGGTAATGAGCCAGTATCCAGTCTTCCTGCGACTCAGCGCCTAGACGCGGTGTTTCCACCAGCTTTTGATAGTTTCGAGCAGCTTCTTCCCGGTTCCCGAGTTTCCAATACGCATTGGCCAAAGACTCCATGATCGTTGGGTCGGGAAACAACCGAGAGGCCACTTCGAGAATTTCTGTCGCGTGGGCCGGCCTGGAACCGGCGAGTTCCACCTCGCCTTTGAGCGTCTCGATGAGTGCCTGATCGCGCCGTGTATCCCGGTTTACGGAAGACATTGCACTGGTATCGCTGAGGGCTTTCTCCGCCTTCTGCAATACCAGGCCGGCTTCCTCGAGTTTCCCGTCGCGTGCATACATCCTGGCCAAATGAAAGGACCAGTCCGGCGACACGACGGCCGTGGCGTGTATCTGGCCGGCGGCATGCAGTTCGGCTTCGAACGCCGCCACCATGCCCTTTGTCCGGTAGACGCGCGCCAGGTACATCCGGTCCCGCAGTTCGCTGAGCGTCGCCTTTAATGCCTGGTTGACCAGGATGGCTTCTTTCAGGTGCGGGATCGCCTCCGCATACTTGCCCTGATACATTCTCAGCAAGGCCAGCGAGCGATGCGCGCGTGCCTTACTCGGATCGTCGCGCAACAGCATCTTGCGGAATGCTTCTTCGGCTCGCGGCACCTCGCCCAACGTGATCAGCGTGAAACCGTACTCGTGGTTCACAAACTGCCCATATAGCGCGTTCGGCTCCAGAGCGAAGGCCTTTTCATAGTTCGCGACGGCTTCCCCGGGCTTTCTCAGACCTGAGTAGGCAGAGGCGATATTGATATAAGCGCCCGATGACTTCGGGTCGATTTCCAGCACTTTCTGGAAAGCCTGGATGGCCGGCTCCGACCGGCCGGTAATCATTCGCGCCCAGCCCAGGCGATACCAGCCGTCGAACGAATCCGGATACTGGGCCACGAACGATTCGTATTGGCCTATGGCGCCATCGCGATTGCCCCGCCAGTCCTCGACCACGGCGCGGATCCAGAGTTGTTCCTTGAGAGTCAGACGATCCAGAAGCTGCAAAGCCTTCTTGAAATGTTCTTCACCCAGCGGGCGGTTGCCGTCGATGTAGGAGTCGACGCCCAGATCCGCATGGGCCAGCGCGAAATCCGGGTCGAGCTTCACGGCTTCCTCCAACAGATCCTCCTCCCTCTGCCCGGGTTTCGGGAACCGCGACGCGGCAAACAGTTTCAGCGCCTCGAGAGAAGCGGTGGTCGCTTTGGGCAGCGGAAGGTTCGGGCCGGCCATGCCCGACAGGGATTCCCCAAGCTTCTTGCGTACCCTCTTCGCCAAATCGTCCAGCGCCCGCAGCACCTCGTTCTTGTTGGCGGCGCGGGACACTTCCGTCAACGCGGTGAGCTGCGAGTTCGGGTCTATGAGCCGCGCAGTCAGGGAATAGGTATCGCCGACTCGTGCGATGCTGCAGGCCAGCAGGCCTTTGATGCCCTCCCGTATGGCGATCTCCCGGGCGAGCGTTTCGTCGATCCTCTGCGGCCGTTCGCGCCCCATGCGGCGCAGAGTCTCGTTGACCCGGCTGCGTGGAAATACGTTGACGTATTTCGATTGCTCGATGTCCACCGTCAGTGCCGTGTAGAGCGACCCGTTGAATACGTCGTCGCCGGTCTGGTTTTCGAAGTCCGCGATCAGAATCCAGTCGCGCGCGCGAAATGCCAGGACGGGCTGCGGCGAATAGAACGTCCGGTAAGCCCACCAAGATGCCGCGGCAACCAGCAGCGCCAGCGCCAGCACCAGCACCACAGCCGGCCGACGCGCCAGCGCGCGTACGTGGGCCAGGGGCGCCATTGAGCCAGTCTGCGTCTCGGACCGCACGGCGGCGATTTCGTCCAGAACCTCCCGCGCGGAGGAATACCGTTTGTCCCGGTCTTTGTCCAGCATCCTCCGCAGGATGTCTTCCAGGTGCGGAGGAATGTCATGGCGATATTGCGCGATCGGGGGCGGCGTATCCTTGAGGATCGCGCTGGCGGTGTCCAACGGCGACCCTTTCTGAAACGGATGCGTCGCCGTCAGGATCTCGTAGAAAATGACTCCCAGAGCGAAGAGGTCGGAACGCGCGTCCACCGGATCGTTCCGGAGTTGCTCTGGCGACATGTAGGCCAGCGTTCCGGTAATCATCCCTGGCTGCGTGAGGAGAGTGGCCGTTTCGGCCCGGTCCGCCTGGCCCGGCGTCACCCGCTTGGCCAAACCGAAATCCATGACTTTCACGTGACCGCTGGAACTCACCATGATGTTGGCGGGCTTGAGGTCGCGATGCACCGTGCCCTGCCGGTGCGCGCTCGCCAGCGCCTCCGCGATTTCCATCACGAGGCGAAGAGCCTGGTCCAGCGCCACCGGACCGGACGCCAGCATCTCGCCGATGGTGGTTCCCTCCACGTACTCCATGGCGATGAACTGTTGCCCGTCGGTCTCGCCGATCTCGTGAATCCTGCAAATGTAAGGATGGTCCAGGCCGGCCGCCGCTCGCGCTTCTCTGAGAAGCAGTTTCCGGGCCGTCGCGTCCGGGGCCAGGTCCGGGGAGAGGAACTTGAGGGCGACTTTCCGCTGCAGGATCGTGTCCTCGGCCAGGAAAACCTCACCCATTCCACCTTTGCCTAACGGCCGAAGAATCCGGTATTGAAGGACTCTCTCGCCGTCCGGCACACGGTTGACCGGGTTTTCGTCCCCCGGAGTTTCCATTCTTGGCCTCGATCGCCCATAAGTATACATCCAATGGCCAGTCACAGCACTTCGCAAAAAGTTCAACTCCCTATCATGCAGTAGCTTACAGCCAAACCGCCGCTCCGCGCCGCCTTCCCCGCGAGCCTCGCCTTATACAATATGGATAGTGAACCCGCAGGGGCCGGCACTCTATGAGACAAGACGATCCACATAACCGAAGAGCCGCCGCGCCACTCCCCGGCCGCCGGCCGGTGTACCAATCCATTCATACACTCAGAATCTCCTGTCATCCCGTCACCGCGTCACCCCGTCACTCGCCGTCACTCCCTCCGGAGGTATTGATTCTAAAGGCGCCCAGCCCCATGTCCCTCGCACACGCGGCCACCCTGAGAATCTCCTGTCACCCTGTCACGCCCCGTCACCGCGCCGCCCTGACTTACAATTGGAGAGTCATGAAAGCGATTGCAGTCCTGGCCGCCGTTTGTCTGTGCGGCCTCGGCCAGACCTCCCGGGCCCAACCGCGCGATTACCCGGTGAAGCCCGTCCCCTTCACCGCCGTCCACGTCAACGACGCGTTCTGGGCGCCCCGCATCGAGATCAATCGCTCGGTCACCATTCCTTTCGCTTTTAAGAAGGACGAGGAGACCGGCCGCCTCGACAACTTCCTCCGCGCCGCCAAGGCACTCCGCGGCGAGCCCTTCGACAACCACAAGCCGCCCGGGTATCCCTTCGACGACACCGACGTCTACAAGGTGATCGAAGGCGCATCCTACACCCTGAGCGTCACGCCCGATCCCCAGCTCGACGCCTATGTGGACGGCCTCATCGCCAAAATCGCGGCCGCCCAGGAGCCCGACGGCTACCTCTACACCGCCCGCACCATCGACCCACTCAATCCGCACCAATGGGCCGGCAAGGAGCGCTGGGTTCTCGAACGGGTCCTGAGCCACGAGCTATACGACCTCGGCCACCTCTACGAAGCCGCCGCCGCGCACTACCAGGCCACCGGCAAGCGCACGCTGCTCGATATCGCGCTCCGCACCGCCGACCTCCTCGACCGCACTTTCGGTCCCGGCAAACAGGCCATCTGGCCCGGCCACCAGATCGTGGAGATGGGGCTCGTCAAGCTCTATCGCGTCACCGGCGACCAGCGCTTCCTCAACCTGGCGAAGTTCATGCTCGACGCGCGCGGGCCCGGTCCCGAGCAGGGAGCCGGCGCGCCGTACACGCAGTCGCACCTGAAGGTCGTGGACCAGACCGAGGCGGTGGGCCACGCGGTTCGCGCCACCTACATGTACTCCGGGATGGCCGACGTCGCCGCGCTCACCGGCGACATGGCCTACGTCAACGCGCTCGACAGGATCTGGGAGAACGTCGCGGGCAAGAAGCTCTACATCACCGGCGGCATCGGCGCCACCGCCGCGGGGGAGGCCTTCGGCCGCAATTACGAGCTGCCCAACATGACCGCCTACAACGAAACCTGCGCGGCCGTGGGCAACGATTACTGGAACCACCGCCTCTTCCTGCTGCACGCCGACGGCAAGTACATCGACGTCATGGAGCGCACGCTGTACAACGGCCTGATCTCCGGCGTCTCGCTCGATGGCACCACGTTCTTCTATCCCAACCCGCTCGAATCGAATGGCCAGCATCATCGCGATCCGTGGTTCGGCGTGGCCTGCTGCCCCGGCAACATCACCCGCTTCATGGCCTCCGTCCCGGGATACGTCTACGCGCAGCGCGGCGACGCCCTGTGGGTGAACCTCTACATGGCCGGTTCCGCCGAGATCAAGCTCGACAACGGCCGCACCGTCAAAGTCGTGCAGGCTACGCGCTACCCGTGGGACGGCGCGGTGAAGATGACCGTGACTCCCGATCAGCCCGCGCCGCTCACCATCAACGTGCGGATTCCCGGATGGGCGCGCAACGAACCCGTGGCCGGCGATCTCTACCGCTTTGCCGATAAGAACACCGACGCCGCCGTTCTCAAGGTCAACGGGAAGCCCGTGCCGGTGAAGACCGACAAAGGCTACGTGAGCCTGACTCGCACATGGAAGGCCGGCGAGACCATCGAGCTGACGCTTCCGATGCCCGTCCGCCGCGTGCTGGCCAACGACCAGGTGACAGCCGATCGCGGACGCGTGGCGCTTCAGCGCGGCCCCATCGTCTACGCGGCCGAGTGGGTGGACAATCCCGGCGGTAAAGTGCGCAACCTGATGCTGCCCGATTCGGCGCGGCTCACCGCGGAGTTCCGGCCCGGCCTGCTCAAGGGTGTCACCGTCGTCAAGAGCAGGGCCGTCGCGCTGGCCTACGACGCGCAGGGCAAGGTCACCCGGGCCGAGCAGGATTTCACCGCCATCCCTTACTACGCCTGGGCCAACCGGTCCGCCGGCCAGATGATGGTGTGGATTCCGAACAGCGAGGCCAGCGCGAGGCCCGCGGCGTTCCCCACCGTTGCGACGACTGCCAAGGTCTCGACCTCGCGGCGCGCTCACGGCGGCAGCGCCGACGCCATCCACGATGGCGAAATCCCGTCCGCGTCGAACGACGGCAGCTCGTACTTCGATTTCTGGCCCACCCTGGGGACCACCGAGTGGGTGCAGTACGATTTCGCAAAACCGGCATCGGTTTCCGAATGCGAGCTGTACTGGTTCGACGATACCGGCCGCGGCGCAGTTCGCGTTCCGGCCTCGTGGCGTCTCCTTTATAAGGATGGCGACGATTGGAAACCGGTCGAAACCGCGGACGCGTTCGGCGTCGAGAAGGACCGCTTCAACAAGGTGACATTCAAATCCGTGACCACCGCCGCGCTTCGCGTGGAGGTCACCATGCAGCAGAATTTTTCGGTAGGCTTTCAGAAGTGGAGGGTCAAATGAGCATCGATTCCAAGCCGCGACCAGAAGGCGTGAAAAAATCAAAGAAAGCCGCCGATGAACACGGATTAACGCCGATAACTCCCTTGTCTTCTATCCGTGTTGATCCGTGTTCATCTGTGGCCAAATTCTCTCCCGGCTTCTCAGGGAGCGGACGCATCAGCCGACGCAGGCTGGCCCGCATAGTCACCGCAGCCGCAGTAGCCCCCGCGCTATTGGCGCAGCAGGCTCCGCCGCAGCTGAATCCGTCGATTCAGACTCCGCAGCCCCCGATTCCGCCGCCGCAGCGCCGCGGGCCGCCTCCCGAAGTACCGCCGTTCCAGGCTCCCATCGAATTCACTCGCAAGGACGTGCCGGCCAGAGCGCAGCCCTTCAAGATGACCCAGGTGAAGCTGCTGCCCGGCATCTACGCCGACGCCGCCGAGTGGAACCGCGGCTACATGTCGCGCCTCGCCGGCGACCGCCTGGTCCACAACTTCCGCCTGACTGCAGGCCTGCCCTCTTCCGCCCAGCCCTTCGGCGGGTGGGAGATCTACAAGGACCCGGCCGCGCCCCACACCAATACCGAAGGCGAACTGCGCGGACATTTCACCGGACACTTCCTCTCCGCCAGCGCCCAGTTGTTCGCCTCGGCCGGCGATAAGGATGCCAAGGCCAAGGCCGACCAGATGGTGGACGATCTCGCCAAGTGCCAGCAGAAGCTGGGAGCCGGCGGCTACCTCGGCGCTTTTCCCACCGAGTGGTTCGATCGCCTCGACGCCCGCCGTCCCGTCTGGGCGCCCTTCTACACCATCCACAAGATCATGGCCGGCATGTTCGACATGTACAACATCGCCGGGAATAAGCAGGCATTGCAGGTGCTCGAGGGAATGTCCAACTGGGCCGACGAGTGGACCGCCTCCAAGTCCGAAGAGCACATGCAGGACATCCTCAACACGGAATACGGCGGCATGGGCGAGGTCCTGTACAACCTCGCCGCGGCTACCGGAAATGACCGCTGGGCCAAGGCCGGCGACCGTTTCAGCAAGAAGCGCTTCTTCAACCCCCTGGCCTCGCGCCGCGACGAGCTGCGCGGCCTCCACGTCAACACGCACGTCCCGCAGGTGATCGCCGCAGCCCGCCGCTATGAGATCTCGGGCGACCTCCGTTTCCACGACGTTGCCGATTACTTCTGGTCGGAAGTGGTCGCCGCGCGAAGCTACGTCACCATGGGAACCAGCAATGGCGAAAGCTGGCAGGCGCAGCCGCGACAGCTCGCCGCCGAGCTGAAGATGAGCGTCGCCACCGCCGAGTGCTGCTGCGCCTACAACATGCTGAAGCTCACCCGCCATATTTACGCCTGGACCGCCGACCCGCGCTATTTCGACTACTACGAGCGCTCGCTCATCAACCACCGCATCGGCACCATCCTGCCCGACAAGGGCTACACGCAGTATTACCTCTCGCTCACTCCCGGCGCGTGGAAGACGTTCAACACCGAGGACCAGTCCTTCTGGTGCTGCACCGGCACGGGCGTGGAAGAGTATTCCAAGCTCAACGACAGCATCTACTGGCACGACGATCAGGGCCTGTATGTCAACCTGTTCGTTCCGTCCGAGCTGGATTGGACCGAGAAGGGTCTCAAGCTGCGGCAGGAGACGAAATTCCCCGAGCAGCAGGGCACCAGGCTGACGGTCACCTCGGACAAGCCCGTTCAGATGTCCATGCGGCTCCGCGTTCCGTCCTGGCTCGAATCGGCCCCCACGGTGAAGCTGAACGGCAAGCCGCTCGACGCATCGGCCGCTCCCGGCAGCTACCTGGTGGTGAACCGGACGTGGCGGAAGGGCGACCACATCGAAATGGAACTGCCCATGCGGCTCACCGTCGAGGCGATGCCAGACGATGGGAAAACGCAGGCGTTCCTCTACGGCCCCGTCGTGCTGGCCGGCGACCTCGGAAGCGACGGATTGAGCGAGAGGAACATTATCGGCCCGAACGCGCCGCGCCTCTTCCGCCCCAACGCCAACGTCAATCGTCCTCCCGATGCGCCGCCGCCCGTGCCGCAGATCGAGATTCCGGGCTTCCGCGCCACCAACGCGGATCCATCGAAGTGGATCAAGCCCGGCGACAAGCCGCTCGCCTTCCACACGACCGGGCAGCAGAAGGACGTGGCGCTCGCGCCCATCAACAGCATCTTCGGCAAGCGCTATTCGGTCTACTGGCAGGTCACGTGAGCCGGGAAGTGGCCGCGATCCTCACCACCACCGTCGGCTCCTATCCGATTCCCGATTGGCTGGCCGCGCTGCCGAGCGAGCAGGCCCGCCTGGATGCCACCCGCGTGGTCTTCGATACCCAGCGCCAGCTCCGCATCGATCTGCCCACCGATGGCGAGCTGTACCGCTTCGACGTCAGTCATCCCGATACCAACGGGATGATCGAGTACTTCGTCCGCCCCATGGCGGGCATCCGCAGCGCGATCGGCCGCGGCGATCACGAGGCCTTCGCGCGCAAGAACACCATGCGCTTCCGCCGCAAGGCCGCGGGCGTGGTGGAATCGGCCCTCGGCGAAGGCTCGCTTGACCTGCTCGCGGATTGCGAACTCGCGGCCGGCGTCTCGGGCGGCCCGTTCAAGTTCACCGTGACCAGCCCGTACATGCTGGCCCGCACGCTGCTCGACAATCACTACGGCGCCTTCGAAGATCTGCTGATGGGGGTTGCGGACGTGCTGGCCTGCCAGGTGGCCGGCCTCCCCTGCGATTGCCTGCAAATCGACGAGGCCAACATCCCCGGCAATCCGCCGGACGGCCCGCTGGCCGCGGCAGCCATCAATCGTGTCCTCGACGCCTTTGCCGGCTGTTGCGCCGTGCATCTGTGTTTCGGCAATTACGGCGGGCAGACCATCCAGCGCGGCGACTGGCGCGCGCTCACCGGCTTCCTCAACCTGCTGCACGTCGATCACCTGGTGCTCGAGATGGCGCACCGTCCCGCGGAAGACCTCGAGGCGCTGAAAGACATCGACCCGCGCATCCGCCTCGGCATCGGCGTGGTGGATGTGAAGGTCAACCGCATCGAGACTGCCGAAGACATCGCGCGCGGCCTCGAACAAGCGGAGCGCGTGCTCGGCCCCGGGCGCATCGGCTGGATTCATCCGGATTGCGGCTTCTGGATGCTGAAGCGCTCCGTGGTGGATCGCAAGATCGCCGCGCTGGCCAAGGGCCGCGACCTGTACCTGGGCCTCGCATGATCCGGCAGGTCACCAGTGGCCCAGCCATCAGCCACCCTACGTATTTCCTGCAAAGCTCGTTCTTCCCGGGCGGCCGTTCGCTGTTCTGCACGTCCTACCGCACCGGCTCGCCGCAGTTGTTCGAGGTGTCGCTCGTATCGGGTGAGATGCGGCAGCTCACCGCGGGCGCGCCCATCCATCCCTTCTCGGCGGCCCTGCATCCGGATGGCGAGACGCTGGTGGTCACGCGCGGCGGAGGGCTCTGGGCCATCCGCCGCGACACTCTGGCCGAGCGCTCGATCGTCGAGATCCCCGGCGCGCAGTTGGGCGAGCCTTCCATCGCGCGCGACGGCGAGTGGCTCACCGCGGCCTTCAAGCAGGGCTCGGCCTGCGGCCTCGTGGTAGGCCGCCAGGACGGCTCCGGCTGGCATGCGATTCCGTTTCCCCGCACCGTGATCCATCCGCAATTCCATCCGCTGGAGCCCGAGTGGATCGAGTTCTCGGGCGACCCCGCGCCGCGGATGCACCGCGTCCGCCGCGACGGGTCGGGTCTCGAATGCCTCTACCAGCACGGCAACGACATGTTCATCGTGCACGAGACGTTTCTTGGCAACACCGGCGACCTGGTCTTCACCGTCTGGCCGCGCGCCCTGTGCCGCATGGATTGGACCACGCGCGAAATCCGCACCATCACCGAGTACAACGCCTGGCACATCGCGCCCGACCGGCGCGGCGAGCGCATTCTGTGCGACACCAATCATCCCGATGAAGGCCTGCAGATCATCGACGCCGCGACGGGCGCACGCCGCCTGCTCTGCCTGAGCGAATCGAGCAACCAGGGCACGCAGTGGCGCAAATCCTGCTACGCGCTGGCCGAGGATTTCGCCGAGGCGAGCCGGACTTTGAGCTGGATGGAAAACGCCGGCGACACGGTCTACGGCCCGCAGTGGACGCATCCGCATCCTTCGTGGTCGGCGGACGAGAGCATGGTCGCCTTCGCCAGCGACCGCACCGGAGTGACTCAGGTTTATGTGGTTACAACCTGAGCACGATCTTCCCGAACTGCTCTTTGTTCTCCATCCGTTCGTGCGCCGCGCGGATCTCGGCCAGGGGATACGCTCGGTCGATCAGCGGCTTCAACTGCCCGCGAAAGACAAACTTCAGCACCTGGTGCAGCTCGCCCATGCTGCCCATGAACGAGCCCAGCAGGCTCCACTGCTTGCTGAACAGGTAGCGCAGGTCGATGCGCGCGTCGTAGCCCGTGGTGGCGCCGCAGGTCACGAGGCGCCCGCCCGGCGCCAGCGACTCCAGGCTCTTCGGCCACGTCGCCACGCCGACGTGCTCCACCACCACGTCCACCCCGCGCTTGCCGGTGATCTTTTTGACTTCAGCGGAGATGTCCTCGCGGTAGTGATCGATGGCGTGCGCCGCACCGAGTTCCCGGGCCTTCGCCAGTTTCTCTTCGCCGCCCGCCGTGGCGATCACGCGGCACTGAAACATCCGCGCGATCTGGATGGCCGCCATACCTACGCCGCTGGAGGCCGCCAGCACCAGCACGTCTTCGCCCGGCTGAAGCCGCGCGCGGTCCATCAGCATGTGCCAGGCCGTGAGAAAGACGAGCGGCGTGGCGGCGGCGTCTTCGAAGCTCAGTTCGTCGGGGATCTGGATTGCGCTGTACTCGGGCGCGGCCAGCAGTTCGGCGTTGCCGCCATCCACCGCGTAGCCGAACAGCGTGTAGCGGCGGCAGAAATTGTCGCGGCCCGCGAGGCACTGCTCGCACTGGCGGCAACTGAGCCCCGGCGCGAGCAGCACGCGCCATCCCGGCTTGACGCGCTCCGAAAGCTCGCCCACCTCCACGATTTCGCCCGCGATGTCGCTGCCCAACACGTGGGGCATGGCGATCTTCAATCCCGGAATGCCCGCGCGCACGAACAGGTCCAGGTGATTCAATGCGCAGGCGCGCACCCGCACCAGCACCTGGTTCGCTTTGATCTTCGGCTCGGGCGCGTCTTCGTAGACCAGCGTCTCCGGGCCGCCGTGCTGGTGAATGCGGGCGGCTTTCACGGTCCGCTATTCCTTGACCACCGCGAACGTGATTTCGATGCTTCGCGGCGAAATCGCGCGTGTCTCGGCGCGCACGCTCCCCTTGAGGGCACCTTTTTCCGACAGCAATTCCGAAAGGATGGTTTGAGCCTCGTCCATGCAGCGTTCGTCACAGGGGCTTTCCAGGGCCAGGCGAGCCTCCCGGACCTGAAGCCGGCGGGTAATCTCTTCGGCCTTCACCTTCTTGAATCCCTGAAACCGGATCGACCTCACGATGGGGGCCGGCTCTTCCTGCTCCTCGGCGGCGCGAATGCCGTCCTTGGCCAGGTCCACCAGGCCGCTGTCGGGATAGACCGCAATCAGCGTTTCGAAGGTCACCTTGGCGGTTCCGGGGCTTCCCGCTTTCAGGCGCTCCTGGCCCTCCTGGAGGAGAAGCTGGGCGTCGCGGTCATCGGATCCGTTCTGCGCCGCAAAAAGGCCCGCGGCGCCGAGCAACAACAGGCAGCAGAGAGTCTTCATCAGGTCCTATTGTTGCATTTTTTGGGCCTTTTGCGCCTCATTCGAAACAAAAGCGCTTGCCCGAGCGGGCCTGTGAAAGGGACCGCACGGTGGGCGGGCGGTTCACAACGCCACAACATTCGGCGCTTATTCTGTTTTGGCGCCGTTGGGTGTATCCTGGGAGAGTCGGGGGAGGCACACATCGTCAAGTTCTGCGTGCTGGCGAGCGGGAGTTCGGGCAATGCCGCCCTGCTGGCCACCGAAAATACGCGCATATTGGTGGACGCCGGCCTGAGCATGCGGGAACTGGGAAAACGGCTGGCGGCCAGGGGCGAAGACCTCGCCAACATCGACGCCATCCTCATCACCCACGAGCATTCCGACCATGTCGCCGGGCTTCCCGTGCTGGCGCGCAACCGGAACTGCCGCGCGGTGATCTGGATGACGCGCCTCACCGCCCCGGCCATCGATTGGGGCGAAACCCAGCCGCGCCTGGAGCCGTTTCAGGCCGGCGCTTCGTTTCAGATCGGCGACATCGAGGTCCAGAGCTTCTCCATTCCGCACGATGCCGTCGATCCGGTGGGCTACTGCTTCGAAGCGCAAGGGCTGCGCATCGGGATTGCGACGGACCTCGGCTACATCCCCGAATCGGTGAAGTACCACCTGCGGCGCGCCGACGCGCTGCTGCTCGAGGCCAATCACGATCTCGACATGCTCAAGGTCGGCCCGTACCCGTGGTCGGTGAAGCAGCGGGTGATGAGCCGCGTGGGCCACCTGTCGAACCTGGTCATGTCCGACTACCTGATCGAGGACCTCAGCTCCGCGACGGCCCACCTGATTCTCGGCCACCTGAGCGAGCAGAACAATCATCCCGAGATCGTGCGGATGATCGCGATGCAGGCGTTGGAGCAGCGCGGGTTGAACGCGCGGCTGGCCATCGCCGGCCAGCACAGTCCTTCGGAAGCCATTCAATTCTGATCTGCCATGATTGCCCGATACACGCGGCCCGAGATGGGCCGGATCTGGAGTGAGCGAAACAAGTTCCAGCAGTGGCTGGAAGTGGAGCTGGCGGCCTCGGAGGCGCTGGCCGAAATGGGAGTGGTTCCCGCCGATGCCGCGAGCCAGTTGCGCGAGCACGCGGGCTTCGAGGTGGCGCGCATCCTGGAAATCGAAAGTGTGGTGAAGCACGATGTGATCGCCTTCACCACCGCGGTGGCCGAAACCATGGCCGCCGCCGGACAGGCGGAAGCGTCGCGCTGGCTGCACTACGGGCTGACTTCCAACGACGTGGTGGACACCGCGCAGGCGCTGCTGCTGGAGCAGGCCTCCGCGATCCTGCTGCGCGACTTGGAAGATCTGCGCGCCGTTCTGAAGCGCCGCGCGCTGGAGTTCCGCCACACCGTGCAGGTCGGCCGCACCCACGGCGTGCACGCCGAGCCCATCACCTTCGGCCTGAAGCTAGCCATCTGGCACGAGGAGGCGGGGCGCAACCTGTGCCGCCTACGGGCGGCCGCCGAGGACCTGCGGGTCGGCAAGATCTCGGGCGCGGTGGGCACCTTCGGGCACATCTCTCCCGAAGCCGAGGAGCGCATCTGCGCGCGGCTGAACGTGAAGCCCGCGGCGGTGGCCTCGCAAGTGATCCAGCGCGACCGCCACGCCGCGTTTGTGTCCGCGCTGGCGCTGGTGACGGCGCTATGCGAGAAGATCGCCCTCGAAGTGCGGCACCTGCAACGGACCGAAGTGCGCGAAGCCGAAGAGTATTTCGCCCGCGGGCAGAAGGGCAGCTCGGCCATGCCGCACAAGCGCAACCCGGTGACCTGCGAGCAGATCTGCGGCCTGGCGCGGGTAGTGCGGTCCAATGTCCAGGCGGCCTTCGAAGACGTGGCGCTGTGGCACGAGCGCGACATCTCGCATTCCTCGGTGGAGCGCGTGATCCTGCCCGATTCCACGATCCTCGCGGACTACCTGCTGGACAAGACCACGCGCCTGGTGGACCGCCTGCTGGTGTATCCCGAGCGCATGCGCCGCAACCTGGAGATGACTCGCGGCCTGGTGTTCTCCGGCCAGCTGCTGCTGGATCTCGCCGCCGCCGGCATGCTGCGCGAGCACGCCTACCGCGTGGTGCAAGCTCATGCCATGCGGGCCTGGGAAGAGGAGGGCGACTTCCGCGCGGCCATCGAGGCCGACCCGGAGATTCGCGCGGTCCTCACGCCCGGGCAGATCGCCGAGGCGTTTTCGCTCGAACGCCAGTTGCGCAACGTGGACCAGATTTTCGCGCGGGTGTTCGGAGCGGCTACCGCGCCAGCCACTTGAGCAACACGGGCAGCGAGTGCAACTGGTCCACGTGGTCGGGCGCCGAGTTCCCGGCGTAGCCGATCAGCAGGAACTTGCCGGCGCGGGCTTCGGCCAGCTGCTGCATGCCCATGGGTCCCCACTTCAAGACCGCCTGGCTGCGGAGGCCCAATTGCGCCAGCAGGTAATCGGCGGTCTCGGTGGTGCTGGCGAAGGTGCCGGGGAAGATCTCGGAGTGGGTCACGATCATGCGCTTGCGGCCGGCCATGGCGTCGCGCCCGAGTTGGACCCAGATGTCCAGGTTGCCGGTGCCGAGTTTCGATTCGAGCGGTCCCGGCTTTCCGTCCGGGTAGTCGGTGTGGATGCCGTCGATGAGGAGCGCGGCGTCCGTCCGCGCATAGCTGTCGGGCGACCGCAGGATCTCGCGGACCGCGCCGCACCCGGCGCTCCATCCGCCCAGAATCACACGGCCGAACCGCATCCCCGCTTTGGCCTGGGCTTCCTCCAGCAGTTTGAGGAAGCGCGCCGGATCGCTGAACAGCCGGGCGTAGGCCGCCGAGCCGGAGCCGGCCTGGACGCTGACTACCGCCACGCGGTTGCGCGAGGCGGCCACTTCCGGCAGCCATTGGCCGCCGTGAAAGAAGAACAGGATAGCGACGTGCCTCGCGGGCTTCATCCCGGCGGGGAGGAACAGGGTGCCGAGGTCGAGCTTCTCCCGCCGCCCGGCCGGAGTCTCTTCCGGGAGGCGTTGGTGCGCCCGGGTGTGTTCCACCATGGGGGAAGGGTTCTGAGCTTGCTGCGCCTGCGCGGCGCCGGCCATGACCGCGCACGCCACCAGCAGGCGCCCTGGGAGGGCGCGATGTAGAAGTGCGGGCACAGCTATGATTGAAACACGAGGACAACATGAAAAAACTGATCGCCGTGAGCGCTTTCGTGGTGGCTGCATGGGCGCAGCAGGGATGGTATCCGCACGAAGGCGGGCTCATGAAGTACCGCGTCAACATCCGCTTCGGCGAGGAGCCCGACACCATGCCCGACGGCTGGAAGTTCGGGCGCGTCTCCGCCGTCGCGGTCAATGCCAAGGGCGAGGTCTACGTGTTCCAGCGCGGACCCAAGGCAGATCCCATCGTGGTCTTCGACGGGCAGGGCAAATTCCTCCGCGGCCTTGGCAAAGGCATGTTCGGCAACCCGCACGGCATGCGCTTCGACCACGAGGGCAACCTCTGGGTCACAGACAACGGCGACCACCAGGTCATGAAATTCTCGCCCCAGGACAAACTGCTTTTCACGCTTGGCATCAAGGGCAAGCCCGGCACCGACGCCAAGACCTTCAACCGCCCCACCGACATTGCCTTCACGCCCAAGGGCGACGCCGTCTACATCTCCGACGGCTACGGCAACTCGCGCGTGGTCAAGTTCACGCCCGACGGCAAGTACCTGCTGGATTGGGGCAAGAAAGGCACAGGGCCCGGCGAGTTCAACACGCCCCACTCCGTGGCGGTCGATTCCAAGGGCACGGTCTACGTGAGCGATCGCGAGAACAACCGCATTCAGATCTTCGACCCCAACGGCAAATTCCTGCGCCAGTGGACGCACCTCGGCGCGACGCAGAACATCTTCATCACGCCCAAAGACGAGATGTGGATCATCACCCACCGGGATAACATCGAGAACCTGACTTACGACACACTGGCCGGCCGCATCATGCACATCGAGCTGGCGACGGGCAAGATTCTGGGCGCGATGGAAAGCCCGGGCCACTGGCTCCACGTCGCGCCCACCGGCGAGATCTTCATCGGCAGCCTCACAGGCAACGTGTTCCGCTGGTATCCGGGCTGGCTGACACAGGGACTCGGCGCGACCGAAGGACTGACGCCGAAGAAATGATTCGCGGCCGTCAGAATTGAAGGCGAGCTACGAGCTGTCCGGTACTCGGCTGGACGGCCACGGATCCCGAGTTGATGTAACCGAAACCCGAGACGGGCACACCCTGGACGCCCACAGGGAAAGGTGGGGAAGAACCGCTCCCTAACGGTCGCGGCTCAGTAACGGAGGACGGTCGAGCTTCTGTGAAGCGGCTCAGAACAACGGCTCGACGGTGTCGGGGCCGGCGCCGGGCGGCGTGTCGAAGACGCGAACGATCTTACGCTGGGGCACGGAGACGATGACTACCTTGTCGCTATCCTGAATGCCGAGATAAGCGGTTTGGCCGTCGCGCGAGAGCGACACCGAGAGCGGCTGGCCGGGGAGCGGGATCCGCGCCGTCTCGAGGCGCGTGGCCAGATCGGCAAATCCCATCGCCTGGCCGGTCTGAAGATTGTAGACCAGGGTCTTGCCGTCCGGAGTCACAAAGACCCGCGCAGGGCCCGTGCCGGTCCGGATCTCTCCCTCCACGCGGCGCGTTTGCGCGTCGACGATCGAAATGCTGTTGCTCTCCATGTTGGTGACGTAGAAGCGCTTCCCGTCGGGGCTCAGGGCGGCCCCCTGCGGGTTCTTACCGGTCGGGATAAGCGCATCCACGGCGCCCGATACCAGGTTTACAACCGCCACCGCTCCGGAACCCGAATCGCTGACCCAGGCCGTGCCATCGGCGAGCACGACCATGTGAGGACTGTTGCCCGCGACGTCGTACTTGCGGACCACTTTCCGCGCCACGGGATCGATGCGCAGCAGGCCGTAAGGATTCTCGATGGTGACGACGATTTCGCCGGTTCGCGGAAGAACCGCGATTCCGTGAGGGCGCCGGAAGTTTCCGAGATCGATCGTGCCGGTCTTGTGGCGCGAGCGAACATCGATGATCGAGATGCTGTTGCCGCCCTCGCCCGGGTCGGTCATCCACAGCATGCCGTTGTCGGTGACGTACAGGAGGCGGCGATCGGGCGAGAAGGCCATCTCATGCGGGAGGTGGCCCACCTGGACCTCGCCGAGGCGCCGGCCCTCTTCGGTGTAGAACCCCACTTTGCCGGCCTTCTTTTCGACGATGGCCAGGGTGGCCTGGCCGGACAACGAGGCGCCGAGCACCAGCGCCAACAAGGCGCATCGGAGAGATGTCATAGCGACGCTCCAGAGGGCGCTGAAGAAACTCGCTGGTGGTCCACCTTTCCAGTGTAGTGCCGCCGCCATCCCCCAAAGCGAGAACATTGATACCATGTTCGGTCCACTTGACGGATGAACGCGGCGGGAAAGCGCCGCAGGGAGAAATCATGGCTTTCAAAAACTCGACAGCTACGTTGCTGATTGGTGCTTGCGCGGCGGTTTTGTGCGCGGGCGCCCTGATCACGCTGGAAGCGCAACAGGCGGCCCCCGGCGGGCGCGGCGGCGGACGCGGGGGAGCCGCTGCGGGCGTCTTCACGGCGGCCGACTTGAACAAGGACGGTTTTGTCACTCGCGAGGAGCTGAGGGCGACCTTTGCCAAATGGCTGTCCGACGGCGACACGGGCAGGGCAGGCTCGCTGACGCAGGATCAGCTTGCGGCCGCGGTGAATGCCGCATTGCCGCCGCCCGCGGCGCCGGCCGGCGGGCGGGGCGCCGCGCCCCAGAACCAGACGCCCAATCCGGCGGATGTGGAGAAAATGATGGCCGCATTGCCCGACAAGGCGCCGGCCAAGCCGAAGTCGCCACGCAAGGTGCTGGTGCTATGCAAGGCGAGCGGATTCGTGCACTCTTCGATCCCGCTGGCGGCGAAGACCGTGGAAGCGATGGGCACCAAGACCGGTGCGTGGTCGACCACGATTACCTACGACTCGGCCGCCATTACCGCGGAGAACCTGAAGCAGTACGATCTCATATTCCTGGACAGCACCACGGGCGCCTTCCTGGACGATCCGAACGATCCGTCGGTGGGGGACGCGCGCAAAAAGGCGCTGCTCGAATTCGTAAGGTCGGGCAAGGGGCTGGCGGGGATTCACGCCGCTGGCGATTCCTACCACGAAAACCGCGGGGGCCGGAGCGGCGCCGCGCCAGGCGGCGGGGGCGGCCGCGGCATGGGGACAGGGCTTGCCGCGCAGATGCTGGCCGCCGGCGACAAGAACGGCGATCAGAAGCTCAGCCGGGACGAGTTGAACGCGCTGGCGGATGCCTGGTTCGACAAACTCGACACGGAAAAGGCGGGCAGGGTGAGCCAGCAGGATTTCGTGGCGCGGTTCGCCTCGGTGATGCCTCCGGCGCCGGCCAACGCTCCGGGCAGAGGCGCGGCGCGCGGCGCCCAGCAGGGCCGCGACACGCAAGTGGGCACGTGGCCCGACTTCGACAAGATGATCGGCGGCTTCTTTAAATTCCACTGGGGGGACCCGCAGCTCATTACGGTCAAGATCGACGACCCCAAGAGCCCGATCACGGCGATGTTTCACGGGCAGGAGTTCGAGATTCACGACGAGACCTACACTTTCGGCATGGACACGTGGTCGCGCGAGAACCTGCACATCCTGACCAGCATCGACTACGACAAGATGAGCGACGCGGACAAAGCGAAGGAAGACTATCCGCGCTCGGACCACGACTACGGCCTGAGCTGGATCCGGCGCGAGGGCAAGGGCCGGGTGTTCTACGAAGCCCACGGCCATAGCGAAAGGGTGTACGCGATCAAGCCGATGCTGGAGCACGTCCTGGCAGGCGTGCAATACGCGCTGGGCGATTTGAAGGCCGACGACAGCCCGAGCGTGAAGCCGAAGAAGTAGAGGGGACCGCTCCCTAACGGTCGCGGGCCGGTATGAGGCCCACGGCCGCGGCGCGCGCTACGAGTTTGATGTCGCCGGCGGAATGCTGCGCCAGTTCGGCGAATTCGCCAGCGAGCTCGCGCAACTTCAATTCCGCGGCGGCGGCGATGGCGCAGGCGGTCATCCAAGTCTCGTTGGAGTGGATCAGGACGCGGATGGCGCCGGCGGCGTCCGTGGCCTCCACGCCGAACGTCGTACGGCCCCGCTCCAGCATCCGCTCGGGATGGTCGAAAATCGGGAGGACGACATTCTTGAGGTCGCGATCGAGAACGCTGTCGAGGTAGTCGACCGCCATCGAATGCTTCTCCTTGTCGCGATGCGACAGTGTGAGGTAAGTCCGATACATCTCCAATGGCGAATGGATCAACCCGAGAATGCGGAACAGGCGGTTGACGGCATCGCGCTGCCTCTCCTGGATGGTGCGCGCGAGCAGCGAGACGGCGCTGCCGCGGCGGCCGAGATAGGACTCGAAGGGGGCCAGCCAGGTGGCGAACTCGTAGATGCGGTGAGCCTCATTCAACGCATGCTGCTTGAGGAACGAGTTGGCGAAGGTGAGCGACGGAGCGCGGTCGCGCAGCCGGGTCAGTCCCTTGAGCGCGGCGGCGCGAACCGCCGGGTCACCGCCGCGGTATGCGGCGATCAGAATATCGACGCTCTTCTGGTGCGGGATGCGCTTCAGCACGCGTGGAATCTGGGCCCGGACCTGGAGCGGAACGGTTTCGTCCTCCAGCATGTCGCCGAGCGTGCCGCAGATGACGGGGCCATACCGGGCGAGCGCTTCGATGGCGGCGCCGCGCGTTTGATAGTTGCCGAGCAGCCTGGCCACGGCGAACAGGTCGGCGCGGTCCCTGATCCGCCCGGCGGCCTCACACGCCGCAGCGGCGACCGCGGGGTCGCGATCACCCAAGAGTTGCGCCAGCGAGCCGGCAGGCGGCTGGCCGAGGGCGCCCGAAACACGCGCGGCAAGTGCGCGGCGCCGGGGATCCGGATCCACTGCCGCGCGGGAGATCCATTCGGGAATGGCCGGGCCGCCGAGCCGTGAATCGGCTGCCAGGGCTTCCACCACGCCTTGGGCAACCGCCGGGTTGCCATGGTCGAGGAATTCCTGGATGCGCCCTTCGCAGTTCGCCGGAACAGCAAGCGCGTAGGTGACGGCGCTCGGTGCGGCGGGTGACGGGTCGGAGTTTTCAATCTCCGCGATGGCCTGTTGCACCAGGGCCGTGGAACCGCATCGGCGGGCCAGGGCATAGAGCGCGGCGCGCACCTCAGGATGGGGACTGCCGGAGAGCCGCTCGAGGAGCGATGCCGCGTCGTACCCGGAGGCGTCGGCCAGCAGGGAGATGGCATAGGCAGCCTGCCGCGGATTGCCGCCGGCCGCGGTGGCCTCGAGCAGACGCACGGTGTCGGCGTCCTGCACCCGGACGCGGGCGCCATCGATATCGAGGCGCCTGGCATCCAGGCGACGCCGGATGGTCCGAACGTACTCGCGCTGCGCGCGCACGGTCAGGAAGACCCACGGGATCGCCATGCCGAACGTCACCAGCGCGATGCCGCGCACGCCGATCGACCACTTGGCGAACAGCAGCAGCAACAGGCCGGAGACGCCGCGCGCGGCGCGGTCCATAAAGACATCGACGAAGGCCTTGATGCGGTTGCGCATCTCCAGCGGCAGCGGCATGTAGAACAGCTCGTTTCCGGTGCGCGCCAGGGTGTAGCGCGTGGAGGCTTCGACGAGCCGGGCCGAGGACGCGGTGGCCACGGACGGCGCGGCGAAGGTGAACAAGGATGCTACGCCGAGCGAAATCGGCATGATCTGCATGGTGCCGCCGACTCCCAGGCGCCGGACGATCGCGGTGGTAAAGAAGAACTGAAGCACGAGCTCGGTGATGTTCAGGTAACGCCCGTAAAACCGGCCGAGAAACGCGGTGAGCAGGTCGCCGTGGAAGGCGGCTTTGGCCATGTACTTGAACTGATAGTCGATGAGGGTATCCACCATGAACTGCATGGTCATGATCAGCATCAACACCTGGAGGTGGCGGCTCATGCCGATATCGCGGACGACGTCGCGCACGGAGAAATCCTCGTGCTCCGCTCCGGCTTCGCGGCTGACCGCGGCCCTGCGCCCGCCGATCGCGATCAGGTAACACACATACGCGAGACCCACCAGCGGAACGCTGGCGAAGAGCAGGTTGTTGGTACCGATGAACTTAACCATCTGGGTGGTGAATTCGCCGCCGAAGATCGCGCCCACGACCATGCCCATGCCGAGCGGTCCGTAGAGGCGCTTGGCCTCGCGCGAGGTGAACAGATTCGTGGCGACCACCCAGCCTTGAGTGACGGTGATGACACTGAACATGCGCACCCAGACCGCAAATACGTACAGGATGATCGACTCGCGGCGGCGCAGGGGGAACCAGATGGCGATGAGACAGAGGATGGAGAGAAACAGGGTCCAAGTGACCGCCGCGTGGAGGGAGGTGCGCGCCGCGGCCTTGCTGTAAACGTAGCCGAGCACGCCGCCGAACAGGGCCATCAGGATGTAGAGATTCGGAAGCTTGTCGATATCGAACTTGTTCAGGAACATGGACTCGGAGGCCGCCTTCAGGATGTAGTAGGCGAACATGACGAACAGCAGGTACAACGCCATGAAGACCGTGCGCCGGATCTCGCCGGGCCTGACGTCAAAGAGGCCGCGCCATGCGCGTATCAGCCGCTCCATCCATTCCTCCAGGGGTGCTTCAGATGCGTAAGCCTACCACAGCGGGGACACCGGGCGCGAATCGGAATTCCGTGGTGGATCGTGAGAAGGCGGAATGTCTCCAGGCGCGGGCGGATGGCGGCGCACGGGTTGGTCACACGCGGAACTTGTAGCCCAGCTTGATGAGGTACTCCTTGCTGGCGCGGGCGCACTCCAGCGGATCCATCGGCGCATTGGGGGTGCGGTCGAGCTCCACCATGACATACTCCAGCAGCGGGGCCTTTTCGAGGATATCCAGGATCACGGGAAGATTGACCTTGCCTTGCCCGAGAGGGCAGTATCCGGCCCAGTGCGGGCCGCCCAGGTAGTCCTTCAAATGGATGCTCTGGAGCAGAGGCTGGAAATCGGTCAGCACCCGGACCGGATCGGAGCCGCCCTTGGCAAGCTGCCCCACGTCCGGGCCGAACTTCACCACGCGGGTATCCACGGCCTCCAGCACGGCGTACACCTCATCGTGCGACTCGACACAGGTATCGGTGTGCTGATGCAAGCTGGCGACCATGCCGATATCGGCGAGCGCCTTGCCAATGTCGTTGAGCGAGGCCAGGATTTCCGGCCTGGCGGCTTTGAAATCGTAGGTGCTCCGGTTGACATGGTTCGGTCCGAGGACTCCGATCCTGCCTCCATACTTGCGGACGATTTTTCCCCAGCGGACGACCTTTTCCACCTCGCTTTTTCGCAGAGCCGGATCGCTGAGATTCACATTGAAGTAAGTGGACGGAAGGGGCATCTGGTATTGGTCGAGAATGCGGCCGAGCCCGCCGGGGGCGGCCTCCAGCGTTTCCAGATTGACGCCCAGCGCTTCGTAGCCCCAGAATCCGAGTTTGGCGCAGTCGCGGATTCCCGGCTCGGCATCCGGCGCACGGGAACCCCAGTTGATACTGGTCTCACCGATCTTGATCTTTCGGGTGGGGGCGCCGGAGGCGAGCGCGGCGAAAGACGCAACGCCCGCGCCGACGCCGAGGGTCTTGAAGAGAGTACGGCGATCCATTCCGTCAGGCACGATGGTTCCCCTCATTTCACAGGTTTTCCGAAGACTTCGACCTCGACATAGTGGCTTCCCTGGGTGCGGTCACTCCCCTGGCTGGCCAGGCGAACGTAGCGGGCTACGACGCCTTTGGCATCGATGAGCTTGCCCTCGGCGGTCTCGACGTAGCGCCGGTCGGTTCCGATACCGAATCCGCTGCTGTTGTCGTTGTCGTTGTTGAACAGGGTGCGGACGTCAGAGATGAAATCGGGATCGTCGGCCACCTGCACCACGACGCCCTTGTAGGAGCGGGCCTCTTTCAGGTAGTGCCAGATCAGGATGGCGTAGATGGTGTGGGGCGCCTCAAGATCGATGGTGACGGTTTGCATGCCGGCTTTGAGCTCGACATAGGTGCCGTCGGTGCCGGCGGTGTTCCCGTCGGTGACCATGTCCAGGTCACCGATGAGCGGGCTAGAATCGCTGCTGGTGACCAGCTTGTGGAGGGCGACATTGGCGGTTCCGGCGGGCGCCAGGAACGGAGGCCGCGGCTTGCCCAGCGCCTTCTCCAGGTTGGGAACGCTGACCGGCTCGGGCGTGCCCTCGAACAGAGGCTTGGGCAGCACGATGGGCAGAGGCTGCAAGCTCATCGACTGGGCGGCCGCGCTCGAAGCAAATGCCGCGAGACAGAGGGAAAAGATGGCTAGGCGAAATCTCATTGCCGTCCTCCGCGCGCTCCGCGCCCACCCCTGGGCCCCGGCGCGCCGTTGAGCCTGTCCATGGCGGTCTTGGCCTCGTTCCCAACGGCCGCGTCGTTGAGCATCGACTGGGCAATCGCGAGGGACTCGGGGCAGGGATAATTGGGCAACAGCGATAAGACCGCGATCTTCTCGGCCGGCTGTCTGGCAAGAGCGGCCGCATCGCGAAGCAGGCCCGCGCTCTCGGAATTGGCACGCTGGGAAGGAAGCGCGACGAGCTTCAGGTAGCCGCGCAACGCCAGAACCTGAAAGGCCTGGTTGGGATCGCTTTTGGCAACCGCCAGCAGGTCGGGAAGCGGAACGGTGGTCTTCCACAACGAAAGGGCCAGAATGGAACCGCGGACGATATCGGGCGTGGGATCGCGCAACGATGCGCGCAGGAGGGCGAGCGCCTGTTCGTTGGATGTCTGACCCAACACCTCGAGCAGGGAGACGCGCGCATCCATCGCGGTAGCCCCCTTGTAGGCGGCGATCACGGGGGCGATTTGGCCCGGCGTGGATCGCTCCAGAACGAGAGCGAGGGCCTGGCCCGAGTCCCTGCGGTCGGCCGGCTTGGAGGAGTTGGTCACGAGGCTCACGAGTGCGGGGATCTGCTGCGGCCCGGCGACATTTCTGGCGGCACGGAGGGCTTCCCGGTGCACATCCGGATCGTCGTCCTGAATGGCCTTGACCACGACATCGGCGGCGGCGGTAGCGCCGCGCTCGCCTGCCGCCAGAATCAGCTCGGCCTTAGTCTTTCCCCTGGAGGCGGCAATGGAGGAGGCCAACGCCGAATCGATACCCGGGCCGTGCAACCTGGTAAGACCGCGCCGGGCGGCCGCCTGCTCCGCCGGTTGGCCCGACGCCGCGACATCGGCGAGGACCGCGATACTGGAGTTGTCTCCCAGCACACCCAGGCCATCGAGGGCGGCCGCCCTTACTTCCACGGCAGGGTCTTTGGCCGCGGTGGCGAAGAGCGGCCGCGCCGACTGGTCGCCTCGCACGGCGAGAGCCGAGAGCAGTCTCACTTTGCCGGGCGGCGCGAGCTTGGGGAACGCGCGCACCATGACGGCGGTCACATCGGCTCCGGGCATTCCGTCGAGCAGCCGGATGGCGGCGCGCTGAATCAGGGGCTCGGGCGATTCCACCTGAGCCGCCAGCGTGGGAACGGCCGCCTTCCCGCTGACCGATGCGATTCCGGTGAAGGCGCCTATCTGCACCTCGGGCGTCTCCTTGGCGGTAAGCAACTGCTTGTAGATTTTGAGCGCGCTCTCCTTGTCCCCTTGCGCGGCGGTGCGGTCGGCGCACTTCAGCCAGGCCTCGGATACGCGGCGCGCAAACGTGCCGGAGGGTTTGGCGTGCAGCGCGGTGAGGGCATCGAGCGAGGGCCGGTCGGCGATGTCGGCCAAAGCAGCCACAGCGGCCTCCGCGGTGAATCTGTCGGTGGACGCGGAGAGGGCTATCAGGGCGGGAACGGCCTTGGTGTCGCGCCGCTGGGCGAGCGATCCGACGATCCCGATGCGGATGGTTCCCGAACTTTTGGCGAGATCGTCGCGCAGGGCTTGATCGACCGCCGGTCCCGGTATGCGGGCGAGCGCGAAACGCGCCATCTCGGAGGTCGCGGGATCGAGCACCATGGGGGTCAGCACCGCGACCGATGCATCCGTTCCAATGAGGCTCAGCTCGCGCAGGGCGAATTGCTTCGCCGCGCCGGTGACGTCCGATTGCACAAAGGCGAGCAACCGCGCCTCGATCTGTTTCAGCATGGCGGGATTGGCCAGAGAGTCCTGGACGAACTGGGTGAATTCCGCTTCGGGCACGCGGCTCTGCCCGTACTCGAATTTGGCGATGCTGGCCAGAAGCGGCTCCATCTCATCGACAGAGCGCACGGTTTTGGGCGACACCTGCGCCGAGAGCGCCAGCGCCGTTGCGGCCAATATAACGAAAACACTCGTGGTCTTGTTCATACGGTGAACCTTTTATTATCGGGGCGCCAGTTTCGCGCTGGGGGTGCTGTCGGCATCGAGATCTCCCAAAATATACTGAATGCCCGCGAGGAAATGCTCCATCAGAAGCGGCGCTGAAAAATCGGCGGCCTGGTGCCCCAGAACGGTGTAGAAGACCCGGCCCTTGCCGTACTGGCGAATCCAACTGACGGCATAGTCGTTGTCGTCGCGGAGGCAGCCGGCGCAGGTATACTGCTTCATGTCGGTTTTGGCGGCGTCGATGGTGAGCAGGATGTGGAGCTTGTCGCGCGTATAGGGGGGCGTCGGGAAGCGGAAGAACTCATCGGTCCACGCGAAAGACTTGCCGCCGAACGGCGCCGTGAGGGGGCTGGCCGGATCGTCCACCTTGATGGTGACCTTCTCGTCGGAAACGGTGTGCGGGCCGCTATAGCCGCCCAGCATGTCGGCGAACTCGGGCCAATCGAGCGAAGCCCGTCCGGTTCCGTGGTGCCCGCCCAAGCCGCCGCCTTCGCGGACGAAGCGAAGAATCCCGTCGCGGACTTCCTGCGAATTGAAGATCGGCCCGACCGTATTGTTGAGGTACAGGGCATCGAACTGCCGCAGCTTGTCGAAACGGAGGTTGGCGAAATCGTTGTTGAAGACCGCTTCGAAAGCTCCGGTTTTTTGGGCCATGGCCTGGATCGCCACGTTGGCATACGGGAGGGAGTGATGGCCGCCGTAAGCCGCCTGCATGTCCACCACCAGCAGCTTGCGCGGTCTCTTCGGCGCGGCGGGAGCTTTGGAGGGCGCGGCGGCTTCGATTTGCCGGCGCTCGGCGTCGGTCACATTGAACCGGGGCGGTGTCTTTTTGGAGAGATCGTCCATCAAATCGCCCAGCACCGCGACCGTGGTCTTCTCGAGAAATGCGGCGGACTGTACGATCTGGGGCGAGGGATCGGGCGCGGGGGGCAGTTCAATAGCGAGCGCGGTGGGCTTGATGCCGAGGCGGTAGAGTTCCCACAGGAAGGCGTTCATGCCGGCGGCCCCCGCGCCGAGAGCCACGTCGCGGCCTTCGGCGCCGGCGCGATTCAGGTCATGCAAGTGAAGGGTCATGACCCTGTCCTTGACCAGGCGCAGGGCCTCCACCGGCTGGATGTTTTCGCGCATCCAGGCGCCGGTATCGGGGCAGACTCCCAGGCGCTTGCCGCGGCCCTCGAGCGCCTGCATTTCGCTCTGGGGGTTCCAGTACGCCGGCGTGGCGGCCCGGGCGCCGTTGAGGAGGGCGACGTTCACGCCGATCTCGCTCGCAAGCTTGTAGATGGCCGGCAATTGGGCGGCGGGCGGCGATGCGACGACGGTCTCGACCGCCAGCGCCTTGGCGAACTGGAGCAACTTCCGCGCCTCGGCGTCATCGGCGGGAAAGTCCGGCGCGTAGTAGCTGGCCATGGTGACGCCGGACGATCGCAGCTTCTGGCGCACGGCGGCGATGTCCGCGGCGGCGAGATTCCAATCGAGGTTGCGGTCAAGGGCGGGGCTGACCTTCTGGCCCGCATATCCCTCAATGGCTTTCACACCGGCGGCGGACGATTTGTCGATGGCCTCGAAGAAAGTCGACTGGAAGCTGCGGGCCTGAACCGTCACGCGCCACCCGATAATGGTCCAGCCAGGCTGCTGAGCCGGCAACAAGACGCCGACGCCCAGCATCACAGAAACCAAGTACCCAAAGCGATTCATCACTACTCCTGCGCGAACTGCTTACCGACGCCGATCAACGAGGATAGTTGTTAGCCACGGGCGGCTACGCGGTCCCGGTCAGGTCCGGAACCTCTAGGCGCCAGGGTCCGCGGGCGGTCTTGGCCAGCCGGCGGTTGGCCTGCTCGTCGTTGATGAACTCCTCTTTGACAGGATCCCAGTGAAGCTTGCGCTTCAACCGGACGGCGATATCTCCCATTTGGGCGATCATCTCGTCGTGCGCCGCGACGTCGATGGGCGACACGGTGGGCTTGCCGGTGCGGATGGCGTCCAGGAAATTCGTGCGGTGATCGGGGCTGTTGATGACGTGCTGATCATTGGGTCCGATAATCTCGCGCATGAGGGAGTCGGGCTGGGTTTTCATGCCCTGTCGGCTGACCCAGATCCAGCCTTCGCTGCCAACAATCACGTCGCTGTTGTTGGGCCCGAACTGGGGGAACTGCCGGCGCGCGGTGGCGCCATCCATGAACTTGATCTTCACGCCGTTGGCATAGGTGTGCTCGATATCGTAGGTGGCAACGGTATCGCGGATGTCGTCGTAGAGCGTGCCGGCGCCCTCCACGGAGACAGGTGTGGTGTCGTCGGAGTTGTTGACCCACTGCGCGATGTCGAGATCGTGGATGCCCCATCCGCCGCTGAGGTTGCCCAGGCCGTAATCGGAGATGCGCAACCAATACACCGAAGTGCGCAAGTCGCTGTAGGGCACCCAGGGTGCGGGACCGAGCCACATGTCCCAGTCAAAGCCCGGCGGCGGGTCCTTGGGCACCTCGGGCTGCAAGCGGGCTCCGCCGCCCGAAGACGCGACGGCAAAGGTTTTGAGCTGGCCGATCTTGCCGTTGCGCACGAGTTCGCAGGCGAAGCGGAAATATTGGCTGGAGCGCTGCTGGGTGCCGAACTGGAAGACCACGCCGGACTGTTTCACCGCCGCGCGGATGGCCTTGGCATTCTCCACGGTCAGGGCGCAGGGCTTCTCGTAGTACATGTGCTTGCCCAGGCGCGCCGCGGCGATTCCGATGTAGGGGGTCCACCGTTCGCCCGTAGCCATGAGGAGGGCATCGATATCCTTGCGCGCGATCAGCTCGCGGAAGTCGTTATAGGTGGCGCAGGACTTGTCGCCATTGCGGGCATCGACCAGCGCTTTGGCGGCGTTGCGGGCGGTTTCCTGCACGTCGCAGATGGCCACCACGCGGACATCGTCGTGCTGCAAGAAGCCCTTCATGTCGCCGGTGCCCTGGCGTCCGACGCCGATGCAGCCGAGCGTGATGCGGTCGCTGGGCGCCGTGGCGCCGTCGGCTCCCAGGGCCGACGAGGGAATAATGGTTGGGAACCCCAGGACGCATGCCGCGCCGGCCAGTGTTTCCTTGAGGAACGCGCGCCTGCCCGAGGCCTGCGCTTTTTCGCCCGCATTTAAACCGTTTGACATACCAATCCTCTCCACACGGGAGTGCCTGCTTCTAGTCCCGTGACGATATTGTCGCTCAAAATGTTACCCGCGCGTTGAACTGCACGAGCCGCGGGCTGTTGGCCTGGCTGGTAATGGTTCCAAAGTTGGTGGAATTGAAGCTGGTGGAGGGAGCGCCGAAGATGACGAGATTGGTAGGATTTTGCACGTCCGCCTGGAACACCAGCATCATCCGCTCGCTAATTCTGAATTCCCGCCTCAGGCTCACGTTCTGATTGAAGGAGTTCGGATTGCGCAGCTTGTCAATCATGGTCCGTGGGCTGTCCCCGTAGGTGTACGGAGCGGGGTTCAAGAAGGCGTTCTTATTCAGAAACACGGGGACGGGCGATCCCCGAAGATTGGCATCCGCGGGGTTGCCGCCGATTTGAACCGGCCCCGTGAAGGCCGGGTTTATGTTGACGTAGCAACTGCCGGCGCTCGGCAGGTTGCAGCTTCCGCCGATGGCTCCGTAGCCGCCGCCCGCACTGAAGGTGGTGATTCCGGAAACCTGCCAGCCACCGGCCACTTTACCGGCGATGCCGTTGCCGGAGGCGAACCTCCGACCTTTACCGAACGGCAGACGATAGACCAGCAGGACGTGCGCGATCTGAGGAGGGACCGTCGTCTGAGCCTTCTCGCTCCAATAGGAACTGCGGCTGGCGAGGTTGTCGAATGCCTTGGCGAAACTATAGTTGGCGTTGAGCACCAAGCCGTGGGACAGCGTCTTGACGGCGACGACTTGCAGCGAATTGTAATTGGAGTCGCCGACCTCGCCCCACAAATCGCTGACCGAGGAATACTGCGGGAAGGGCAGCAACATCTGGGCGATGGAACCCGCGAAATTCGCGTACGGGAGGTGGATTCCCGGGATGATCGCGTTGGCTTGCGCAATGTTCGTGGGAGTAGCCTGGGCCGTCAGCAGGTTTCCGAGCTGCATATACTGCGGGAGGATGTCGCTGCCCCAGATGCCGCGCGAGCCGCCTCCCAGGTAATGGCCGTTGCTGCCCACGTAGCTCACCGTCAAGGTAAAGGTGCTGGTGAGGGCGCGCTGTATGCCGGCGTTCCAGTTCTGATACCGCGGAGGATGGCCGCCGATCTGCGGGTCTCCGAAGGTAACCGATCCGCCCTGGGCTGTCGAGGTGTTGAACCCGGTGTTCAGGGTCGGATTGAAGAACGGCGCCTGAATGTACGATGGCACGCCGGCATCCCAGTAGAAGGCGGGACTGTAGGTGTCCAGGCTGCTCCAGGATGGGTTGGCCGTGAAGCCGAGGGTTCCGGTGCCCTGCCTGGCGCCGCCGCGGCCGCCTACCGCCCCGCGGTGCGAATAGGTCATGTCGTAACCCGCGCGGAAAACGGTTTTCGCAGTAAAGGCGTAGGCCAACCCGAGACGCGGCTGGTACCCCCCATAGTAGGTCGACACGTTGGTGCGGCAATTGCAGCTATCCGGCCCATTGCCCGCGAACATCAAAGCCCCCAGAAAACCGCCGACGGCCGGATTGGGAAGCGTGGGGTTGAAGAACGACATCCGGTTTTCCACCTCCACGAACGGCGTCATGACGTCGTATCGAAGGCCGAGATTCAAGGTCAGCTTGGGCAACACTTTGAAGTTGTCGGTGACCCACCCGGAGTAGTCCCTGAAACGGGCGCCGGTACCCTCCACGGCATCGTTCTGGAGGTTGGCGGAACTCAACGCCCCCAGCAGGAACGACGCATAGGAGTTACCCGAGGTGGTGACAGGCGTACCGGCGGCGTTGAAGCCCTCAGTCTGGCTATTGCTGAAACTCCAGTTCGCCTGGCTGTCGAACGAGTTGTTCTTGTAATTGATCTGGCCCCATTGTATCTGCCCGCCGAACGTGAACGAGTGTTTGCTCTTGGTCCACTGGACGTTATCCTGCAAGGTGAACGACTGGTCGACCTCGGTAACCGGATGGGCATTCCCCCAACTGCTGGTCGCGTTCGGTCCACCGAACGACACGGTGGGGAACTCCAACGAAGCCCCTCCGGGCGGCAGACCTTGAATCCCGGCCTTCGCCGCATAATCCCCTCCCTGGGTGTTGTTGATCTCGGGTTGGAAGAACCGCGAGATGCCGTAACTGAGCTGGTTCACGACGCTGGGCGTGGCCACATAGGTGTACCGCGCCTGGGCCGTGGTCACGACCTCATCCACCTCGAGCGCGCTGCTTCCGCTGCCGTAGGGGATGGGCAAGGTGGCGCCCCGGGTGTCGTTCGCCTGAGCGCGGCGTCCGCGGCTGTAGAGCACGAGGAACCGGTGCTTGTCCGTGAGGTTGAAGTCCACCTTCTGGGTCGAGCCGTAGTTATTGAACCCGTAGACACTGGAACCGAGGTAGTTGTTGGTGATATTCGCGTTGGTAACCTGCGGCAGCATGGATTGCAGGGAGTTGGAGATGGGCGAAATGCGGCTGGTGGGAATCTGGTTCCCGGGAAACGCCAGCCGGGAGCACGGCTGGTTCGAACAGTTCAGGCTTTGCGGATCGTAGATGGCCGCCGGATAGGCGCTGAAATTACCGGTCCGCTCCGCCGTGGGCGCAATCGTATAGAAGTTGGAATTGTTGCCCGTAAGGTAGCGGAAGTCGTCGAAAGACTGGAAGAAAAAGATGCGGTTCCTGACGATGGGGCCAGCTATGTTCTCGCCAAACTCGTTTTGGTGTTCTATGGGCCGGGTAGAGGCGAAGAAGTTACGGGCGTCCAAATCGGTATTGCGGAAGTACTCGTAGGCGGCGCCGTGGAACTTGTTGGTTCCGGACTTGAGGACGAAGTTGGCCGCGCCCTGGCCGCTGTACATAGCAGGCGACCCGGCCGTCTCCAACTGGAACTCGCTGACCCCTTCGGCGGAAACGCCCAGCAGGACGTTGCGGACCTCACCCTGAATCGCGGGGTTGGTGAGCGGCATTCCCTCGACATACATCTCGCCGGAATTGGCTTGTGCGCCAGCGATGTCCCCGAATTCGTAGGTCCCGGTATTGCTGGGCACTCCGGCCTCCAGACTGACAAACGACGTGGGGTCGCGTGGGGCATTGCCCATAAACAGCGGCATGGCCATATAGACATCGCTCGGCATGGTCTGTCCGACGCGGGCATCTATGGTGTCCAACTGCGGCGGCCTATCTTCAACCGTGACCTGTTGGCTGGCGCTGCCCAACTGCATGGTAAAGTTCAAGCCCACCGTGCCGAGAGCATCCACAGTGACGTGCTGCTGCACCAAGGTCTGAAAACCGGCTGCCGTAACCGTAATGGTGTACTCTCCCGCCGGAAGCGGCGAAATGGTGTAGTCGCCGGATTCGGTAGTTTGCCGCGCTGTTTTGACCTGAGTTCCAACGTTGGTCGCGACCACACTTGCCGCCGGGACCACCGCGCCGGAAGGGTCGGATACGACGCCTCGAACCGACCCCGTGCCGCCGATCTGGCCGAAAGCAGGGATCGCAAGCAACATTCCCGCAACCAGACACAAGGTACCCTTAACGCTCTTGCCCACCTGAGTGCTCCTTTCAGAATCTAAGACCAAAATGGGCCAAAACCGTTGTAATGTCAACGGGTTTTATCGAGAGGCCGCGCCGGCCGTGTGGATTCGGCCGGCGATAAATGACCACATCGGTATCGAGCCGAGGTCCGGAGCCGGCGGCTCTGTACGAGTGTCGATCCGGACAGACCATCTCTCACTACGGCCTGCGAGCCCCTCGGATCATCCGATAATATCACCCGGGCGGAAGGAGATGATTGCGGAGCGTCCGCTGAAACTGGAAGAAGCGCTGGATATCGCGATCCAAACGGCCACGGGGATCCGGGCCGCACACGAGAAGGGCATCGTTCATCGGGACATCAAACCCGCCAATGTCATGGTCAACCGGCAAGGGCAGGTGAAGGTCATGGACTTCGGCCTGGCGCAGCTTACCGCGGCCGCGGCGACTCAAACGGATTTGACGCAGCCGGGAGCGGTTTCGGGCACGCCCGCGTACATGTCTCCGGAACAGGCACAGGGGCAACTCACCGACGGGCGAGCCGATATCTGGGCGCTCGGCGCGCTGCTATTCGAGAGGCTGACGGGGCGGTTGCCGTTTTTAACGAGGGCGCTCCAAAATTGTCGCCCGACGGACGATTCCTGGCATACGTCTGCGACGAGTCGGGCCGGAACGAGGTGTATGTGCGAAGTTTCCCGAAGGGTGAAGGCAAGTGGTGCGTTTCGAGCAACGGCGGGACTTCGCCGCGCTGGAGACGGGATGGCAAGGAACTCTTCAATGTCGAGGGGATCAAGCTCATGGCCGCGAGCGCCGCGACCAGGCCCGCCTTTTCGGCTGGGACGCCGGCGGCCTTATTCGAAAACAGGGGGCTGTGGTCCTTCTATCCGCAATACGATATCTCGCCCGACGGCAAACGGTTCATCCTGATCGAGAGGCTGATCGCCAAAAAACCGTTGGCGATCCACGTGGTCAACAACTGGTTCGAGGAGTTTAGAGGACGGCAGTAAAACCGAACGCAACCAAGGCCAGGCCAAGCGCGACCGGTGACCGGGTCCGGGACGATTTTCTTTTCAGATGGCCAGCGACGGCCCATTTGCGCCGGCGCGGCCGGCGCGGCGGGGGCCGAGGAGGACGCGCTACGGCTACAATATTCTTATGCATCATTCCCCGAGGGGAACCAAGATCGGCGCGTGCTGCGTTCTAGGAGCGGCGCTGCTGCTGGCCCAACCAGACTGGAAGACCGTGGTCAACCTGCCAGCGGTGGACTTCTCGGGCCTGTCGCCGGTGAAGACCCGCGCGCTGCTGCGCCTGCTGCGCAACCACGACTGCGCCTGCGGATGCGGCATGAAGGTGGCCGAGTGCCGCGTCAAGGACCCGAATTGTGCGTGGAGCAAAGGCCTGGCGGCGGCGATGGGGGATGCGATTCGGGCGGGCAAGGACGAGAACGAGGCCATCAACGCCGCGAAGGCGTCGAAGTGGGCCACGGGTCCGCAGCCTCCGAAGCTTCTGGAGGACCCGGTGACCATTCCCACCACGGGGTCGCCGGTGCGCGGTCCGGCGGGCGCGGTGCTGACCCTGGTGGAATTTTCCGATTTTCAGTGTCCCTATTGCCAGGCCGCAGCGGGCAAGCTGAATGCGGTGCTGGAAGCGTATCCGGGGAAGATCAAGCTCATCTTCAAGCAGTTTCCGCTGGACATGCACTCGCAGGCGGCGTTGGCCGCCGCGGCGGCTATCGCGGCGCATCGGCAGGGGAGGTTCTGGCCGATGCACGATGCACTCTTTGCGCATCGGCGGGAATTGTCCCGTCCCTCGATCCTGGCCCTGGCGCACACCGCCGGACTCGACATGCAGCGCTTCGAGGCGGACCTGGATTCCGTGGAGACCAAGACGACCGTGGCGCGCGACATAGACGACGGCGACCGCGCGGGCGTGGAGGGCACGCCCTCGGTATTCATCAATGGCCGGAAATACAACGGCAATCTGGACCTGCCGGCGATCCGGCCGGTCATCGACGAGGAGCTGAAGAACGCCAAGTAGCGGGCGTCGAAGACCGGGCGACCGAGTCAGTTCACCTTGGCGACCGTGGCCTCCACCTGGAGCTTTCGCAGGTTCACCGGATCGTCGATGGAAGCGATCACGGTGGGCTTCCCCAGCTCGACGGCCGTGTCAATGTCCAACTTGGTTTGTCCCACGGTAGGATTGGGCGGATTGGCGGCTCCCTGCGCGGCGCCGTGCTCGGTCGCGGTGCTGAGGTCGAGGCTGCCGTGCATGGCGACCTTGCCGTTCATTTCGCTCACGACGCATTCGATATTCACGCCGACATCGATGTAGGAATACTGGGTGTTGACCATCGGGTTCACGCCGACGCCGGCCACACCCGGCTGGAACGATCCGGTAGCGACAGGGATACGATTTCCGACCTTGAAAACCGCCTTCCGGTTGGCGTCGACCAGCAAAGTGTAGCGGCGGCCGGTCTTGGCCGCGGCGTCGCTGCCGTCGTGAATGTTGAATTCCACCTTGTAGACGGCGGAATCGCCAGAGTCCCTTCTTTCCTGGGCGTGTAGCGGCGTCAACGCGAGCAGAAACGACGCGGCAGCGAGCGCAACGGGTGCGTGCATTTTGTGTGGTCCTCCTGATCGATCAGACGCAGGGGATTGCGGAACCGTGGATGGATGTTTTCCCGGGTGCGCGGAACCTTCGACGGTCAGCGCGCCGGTGGATTGCGCTCGATCGACATCAAGTTGAACGATCCGGGCAGCACCGGACCTCTGCCCCTGCCCCCCGCGGGCACGGGCCCAAACTTCGCGGAAACGAGGAACACGCGGTGATTGGTGGGGTCGAGCCCCATATTGCGCGCCCCCTGCGGGGTCTCAACGCTTTCGGCGACGTGATATTGGTCCGGAGAGTCCTGATGAATCACGGTGAGCGAGCCGTTGGCATTGGAGGCAAACGCGTCGCCGGAGGCCGCATCGAAGCCGGCGCCATCGACGCCGGTTCCGATCGGGAGAGTCGCAACCACCTTGCCGGCCTGATAGTCGGAGACCGCCATCACCCCGCTGCGGCATCCGCTGAACAGCCGATGGTGGGCAGTGTCAATGGCCATGGAGACCGGCTGCTTACAAGGGGCGGTGGACCAGCGCCGGGTAACGGCCGCGGTTTTGGCGTCGATCTCCACCACCTCGCTTATGTCGGTGAGGTTCGCGTACACCTTGCCGTCGCCGGCGGAAGCGCCGTATTCCGGTTTGCCGCCGAGTGGAATGTTGGTGATCAGGGTACCCGCCCGCGGGTCGATCACTGTGGAGCTGTGCGCGTCGCCATTCAAGGTGAAGACGCGGTTCGACGAGCTGTCGTAGACGATGGCGTCGGCATCTTCGGCGGCGGGGATCCGGCCGAGCACCTTGAAGGTCTTCAGATCGAACATGACCACGGACTGGTCGTTGCCCGAAGTGGCGAACCCATGGCCGGTGGTTTCCGCCACCGCGGTTCCGTGCGCGCCCTGGATGCCGGTGACTTCGCCGAGCAGCGTGCCGCTGTCTTCATCGACGACCATCACGCGATTCTGGCGGGCGATAAACAGACGGTGATTGGGCGGATCGGGCACGATGTAGTCCCAGCTCCCGTCCCCGCCCAGGGTGTAAGTGTGGGTCACGCGGTAAGACGGGGACGGCTGCGCGAGGAGGAACGTCGTGGCAGCCAGGGTGAGGACGAGCGCGATGTTGCGCATAGTTGCTCCTTCAGCCTGAAGTATATCGAAGCCGGCAATCCTTGGGCGCCGGATCGCGCCGGCAGCGCTTGCCGGGTGAAATTGGCGAAGCTCCCCGCTACTTGCAGGACGGAACGGGGAGCGGCGCGGCCGGCACGGCTCCGAGATTCTGCTTCGCCAGTTCGCCGTTCAGATTGGCGAGATCCGTTTTCATGAGTTCGTTCCAACCCTGCGCGGCAGTGGCCAGGTCGCGGCAATACCCTTCGTAGGCGGCCTGCATTACGGGGGTGGGGGCGGCGTCCTGGCCATCCACGACGGAGGCCAGCGAGCCGATGGAGCGGTTGAGCGGAGCGAATGCCGGCGCCTGGCGTGCTCCGCGGCCGCCGCCACCGCCACCGCCGAAGCCGGTCTCGGAGCCTTGCAGACGCAGGGCTTTCTGATCGAACTCCTGAAGCGCTGCGATGGCGGCATCGCCGGCGCGCTTTTCGAGTTCCTTCCGATCGCCCGCCAGGGTTTGGCGCAGGGCGACGGCCTTTCGATAGAAGTCGTAGCTGGACGCTACCAGGTCGAGGATCTTGCGTTCCAACGCGAGTTGCCGGGCCAGCGCATCATCGGTGACGTCGACGCGCGGATCCATGGCGACCACCAGCGGCTGCTCGAAGGTGCGGCCGTTCACGGTAAGGCGAACGCGGTAGGCGCCCGGCGTCACCATCGCGCCCAGAGGCAGCCCGGGCGTGTTCTGATACAGCGCGGAGATGGGATATTCGTGGCGCAGCACGGGCGGAGCGGCATAGCGCAGGTCCCAGACGAAGCGGTTCATGCCGGCGCTCCTGGTGAGCGGTTGCGGATGTCCGACCCAGTATTCGGGCACGTTGGGCGGCGGTTCGGCAGTGGCCTGCTCTTTCCTGGTGGAATACTCGCGCACCAGTTGGCCCGCAGTATCGTAGATGCCGAGCGTAATATCCTGCGACGGCTCGGACGCCAGGAAGTAATCCAGGATCGCGCCCGCGGGCGGATTCTGGCCGGCGGGCATCTCCGGCGGCAGCGGCGTGTCCTGATTCAGATCCAGGCGCACGCGGAGCGCCTTTTCGGGCTGGAAGAGAAAGGTGGGCGCGCTGGAAACGGTGCGGTCGATCTGGCGAAGGGGCGTGACGTCGTCGAGAATCCAGAAGGCGCGGCCGTAGGTGGCGGCCACGAGGTCGTCGCCGTGCACCACCAGGTCGCGGACGCTGGTGGTGGGCATGTTGAGTTGCAGGGAACTCCAGTGATCGCCTTCGTCGAAGGAAAGAAACGCGGCGTTTTCCGTTCCCGCGTAGAGCAGGCCCCGGCGTCCGGGGTCTTCACGGACCACGCGGGCGAAGGAGCCTTCGGGGATGCCGGCGGAGGTTTCCTGCCAGGTCTTGCCGAAGTCGTGGGTGCGGTAGAAGTGGGCGCGAAAATCGTTCTCGTCGTGGCGGTCGACGGCGGCGTAGGCCGTGGCAGCGTCGAAGTGGGAAGCTTCCAGCATGCTGATCTGCGAGAGCGGCCCAAGTCCTGGCGGCGATACATTCTGCCACGCCGCGCCGCCATCGTGGGTGAGCTGGATGATGCCGTTGTTGGTGCCGGCCCAGATCTGGCCGGCGGTGAGCGGCGACGGCGCGAAGGTGTTGACGGCGGCGCGATTGAGGGGCTGGATGGTCTCCTGCTGCTCCTGCGCGCGCGGCCGCGCGGGCACCGGCGGAGTGGCCGCGGCGGCGGTATCGGCAGCGGGCGCGGGGGTCTCGGGCCGCTTGGTGAGGTCCGGGCTGATGGCCTTCCAGTGGATGCCGCCATCGCGCGTCTCCAGGAGTAACTGCGCACCCATATAGAAGATGTGCGGGTCCTGCGGTGAAAAGCCCAGCGGCGGGTTGGTGGTCATGCGGTATTCGTTGTCGCGCGTGACGCTGGGCGAGACGGTGGCCACCTGCCGGTTGGTGCGGTCGATGCGGACCACGCCGCGGCTCGGCCCGCCGGCGTAGACCAGGTTGGGATTGAGCGGATCGGGAACGATGTAGCCGAACTCGTATCCGCCTACCGGGTCCCAATCCATAAAGGTGATTTCGCCATAGTCGCCGCGGCTCAACGTGCCCACAGAGCCGCTGTCCTGCTGCGTGCCGTAGACCCAGTACGGGTAACGATTATCGGTGGAGAGATGGTAGATCTGGCCGGTGGGCTGGTTGTACCAGGAACTCCACGATTTTCCGCCGTCCATGCTAATGGTGGCGCCCTGATCGCTGGCCATGATCATGCGGAGGGAATCGGCCGGGTCGATCCACAGCGCGTGGTTGTCATCGCCGCCGGGCGCTCCTTTGTAGGAGACGAAGGTGTGGCCGCCGTCGTCGGAGCGGTAGAGCGAGGTCTGGGCGACGTAGACCACGTCGGAATTCTTCGGGTCGAGGAACACACGGCTGAAATAGCCGCTGCCCTGAATGCGCGGGTCCTGGGTGATCTTGCTCCAGTGCGCGCCGCCGTCATCGGAGCGGTAGAGCCCGCCGGCCGCGCCGCCGCCACCGCCGCCACCGAATCCGCCGCCAGCGACGATGGCGAAGACTTTCTGTCCACCCGCCGCCACAGCCACGCCGATGCGGCCCAGGCGCCCGGCGGGCAGCCCCTCGGTGAGCTGCGTCCAGTTTTCGCCGCCATCGGCGGTCTTGTAGATGCCGGCGAAGCCCGAGGATTCGATCGCGGCCCGCGCTCCGGGCGCTGTGTAATGCTCCCACATGGCGGCGTAGCCGATCTTCGAATTATCGGGCGCGAAAACCAGGTCGACGGCCCCGGTGACATCGTCCTTATGCAAGACGTTGCGCCAGGTCCGGCCGCCGTCGGTGGATTTGAAGACGCCGCGCTGATTGTTCTTCGAATAGGTGCGGCCCAGCGCGGCCACCAGGACGACGTCAGGATCGCGCGGATCGACCCACAGGTTGCCGATGTGCTCGGTCTCGTCGAGTCCGATGTGCTGCCACGTCTTGCCGGCGTCGGCGGATTTGTACACGCCGTTCCCCATGTTGACGGAGCCGCCCACCATGCTGACGTCGCCGGTTCCGAAGTAAACGATATCGGGGTTAGAGGGCGCCACGGCCACAGCGCCGATGGAAGAAATGGGGACCGAATCGGAGACAGGCGTCCAGACCACGCCGCCGTCCACGGTTTTCCAAAGGCCGCCGCCGGGTGTGCCCATGTAGTAAACGGCGGCGTTGCCGGCGATGCCCGCTACGGCGGTCACGCGGCCGGCACGGAAGGGGCCGATCTGCCGCCAGCGCATGGCGCGGTACAGGCTGGTGTCGAAGGGTTGTGCGGCGAGCGAAACACAGGCAGCGAGAAGGAGCGCGCAGGAATAACGGGACGGCATTTTCCGATTGTCCTACGAATCAGGGAAGGGCAGGGCGGCCTTTTTCTCTCTAATGCGATCGACGCAATCCGCCGAAGGTATGGGTGTGAGGCCGCTTTTCTGTGTGCTCGTCTGTCTGCTGGCGGCGGGGAAAGGTCTGGCTCAGACCGAGCCGCGCGAGAGAGTGGTGGAGAGCATCGTGCCATGGCTGGCTTACAGTTCTTCGTGCTGGTCGGCGGTGGAGTTGCAGAACATGGGAAACCGGGAAGTTGCCGCCGAGGTGGAGGCGCACAAGAGCACCGGCGCCCTGGCTCCGCTGGTGGGACACAGCGGAATCCAGGTGCGTCTGAGCGCGGGCGAGCACGCCGAGTACAAGCTGCAACTGCCGGAGGAGACCGCCGGCGCGTGGGTGCGGGTGCGCGAGAAGGTTCCGTCGCCCGAGCTCTCGCCAGTCCTGGCGGTGAGCGGCACCACCGAGTGCCTGGCCGCCGATGAGCTGCACACCACCGTTCGCGACGTGGCATGGCCCACTCGCAACCCCTGGTTTTCCGGCGCCGTGAACGGCGGTGACGACGGGATCATCGCGCTCATCAACACGTCGGAGCGACCGGCCCGGGTTCAGGGATGCTATTCGTCCGGGGTGCTGTACTCGGTTCCCCAAAAAGACCGGCCGGCGGACGAGCTGACGCCGGTCTGTTCGGAGACCATCCTGGAGCTGGTGCCGCCGTTCGGATCGCGGCAGTATCCGGTGGCCCGCGGCGGGAACTCACACTTCTCCCTGACCGCCCGGGGCGACGCGATTGTTCTCGAAATGCTGCGGCCGGCGGGGGCCAGCGTTCAGATGTACCGGGTGGACTCGACGGTGACTTTTGGGCAAGAGGTTCCTGGCCGATGAGGCGGAGCGCCGACGTGGCGACCGCCTCAAATCGAAGCCAAGAAGGGCTTCAACACTTCCAGGGTGCGCTGCCTCTGATCGTGGTGGAGGTTGTGTCCTGCGCCGTCGATGTGGACCAGCTTTCCGTTTTTCAGCACCTTCGCGGCTTCTTCGTTTGCCTTCCTCGTCTCCGGCGGGGCATCCTGTTTGAGGATCAGCGCCGGGACGGTGATTCTGGCAAGCGCGTCCATGGTGCTCATGCCGCCTCCGCCTCCGGGGCCGCGCCCGCCGGCGGCCGCGTACGAACCGTGATATTGCTTTTTTGAAACCGCCCAGTATGCGCAATCGAGCGGATCCCATTTCGGCGTCTGCTGCCGGCACTGCGCCACAAGGTCGTCGAAGGGCCGGTTGTTCTGTGCCACCAGGGCCTCCGGAGTGCCCCCCATGACTAAGGGTGCGGCCGCACCGCGGCCGGCGGATCCCGAAGCAGGCGCGGCACCCTGGCCGCGGCCAGCAGATCCCCCTGCGCTCGCGGCGCCGGCGCCACGGCCGGCTCCCGCGGGAGCGCCAAGGCCGGGGTCAAGCAGGATAACAGCGCGCGGAAGATCGGTGTACCTCGCCGCAAGCCGGATCACGGTGGACGCCCCCATCGAATGGCCCATCAATATGGGCCGTTCCAGCTTCATCGCGTGAATAAAGCCAGGTCTTCGACGCCGGTGTCCCCCGTATCCGCCGCCGTGGGCGGGTCCGACAGGCCATGGCCGCGTGCGTCCGTCATGTAGATGTCGTAGCCGGCCTGGAGCTCGTTCGTCAGCGTGGTCCAGGAGAGCCCGATGTCGGTAGCACCGTGGGCCATTACGATTACCGGCTTACCGGGCGCGGGGATCGCGTGGTAGTAGTGGATGCGGATTCCGTTGGCGTACACATAACCGTCCGTCCACCCGTCGGGGATGCCGGGCGGTGTTGCGGCAGTCGCCGCGGCGATCATAGCGGTGAGCAGGACCGCATGCGCCATAGTTTTTCGAAGAGACATCCGGATTCCTCCTTCACTGTGGTCGAGACTGTCACACGTTCACGATAGCGCAAACGGCGCATGCGAATGGAACGGCTTGACCGCCGCGCGCGGCTGCACTACACTGTTTTCAGTTCATGCACACGTGTGCACAGAGCTGACCATGAAACCCCGGGAGGATGCTCCTGCCGCCGTGAAACGTGCCTCCATCAAGGACATCGCGCAACTGGCCAATGTCTCCCACTCCACCGTGTCGCGCGCCCTCAGGAGCAGCCGCCTGATCAGCGAGGCGACCGCCGGGCGCATCCGGCGCATCGCCCGGGAAGCCGGCTATGCGCCCAGCGCGGCGGCGCGCAGCCTGGTCACGCGGCGCAGCGACGCGATCGGAGTGGTGGTGACCAACATCGCTGATCCTTTCGTCGCGGGAGTCGTCAGCGGCATCGAGGAAGTGGCCACCGAGAAGGGCTATTCCGTCTTCCTCGCCAACTCGCACGCCGATCCGGAACGCGAAGTCCGCGTAGCGCAGTCCCTCGAGGAGAGACGCGTGGACGGCATTATCGTCACTTCGTCGCGCGTGGGGGCTATGTACGTGCCGCTGCTCTCACGCATGCGGGTTCCGATCGTGCTGCTGAACAACCAGCATCCGAGCGAGTTCGTCCACTCCGTGATGATCGCCAACGCGGAGGCCGCTCTGGAGGCTACCCGGCACCTCGTGGGGCTCGGCCACCGCCACATTGCCTACCTCGGAGACCGTTACGGACACCAGTCCGAGACGGAGCGATTCTCCGGGTACCGGCGCGCGCTCGAGGAGGCGGGGCTGGCGCTCGAGCCGGAACTGGTGGCGCAGGGCGACGGCAAGCCAGAAGGCGCGGGCCCGGCGATGGCGCACCTGCTGGCACTTCCGCATCCTCCCACCGCCGTCTTCTGTTATAACGACCTCTCCGCGCTGGGCGCGATGCGGGAGGCGTTCGCCCGCGACCTGCGCGTGCCCTCGGACCTTTCCATCGTGGGCTTCGACGATCTCTACATCAGCCGTTACCTGAATCCGCCACTGACGACCGTGCGGCAGCCGATGCATCAGATGGGACGCATGGCCATGGAGACGCTGCTGGACCTGCTGGCCGGCGGCCGGCGCGACCACAACCTGAAGGTGCCGGGGGATCTGATCGTGCGGGAGTCCACGGCGCCGCCCAAGGAACGAATATGACCGACCTTCTGATTCACCCCGAGAGATTCACCGGCCGGACCGAAGATTTCGGCTACGAATACCTCTCATTTGAAACCCGCGCGCTGGGATGCGGCGAGGAGTTCGGCGGCGAGACCGCGGGCCGTGAACTGGCCGTCGTGCTGCTCGGCGGCCGCTGCTCGGTGGAGTCTTCGGCGGGCAACTGGACGAATATCGGGGCGCGCGCGAATGTGTTCGAGGGCCGCCCGTTCACGCTCTACCTGCCTGTAGCGACCTCCTTCCGCGTCACCGCCGAGAGCGATTGCGACCTCGCCTTCTGCTATTGCCGTGCCGAAGAGCGTTTCCCGGCGAAACTGGTAACCCCGGACGAGGTCCGCGTGGAAATTCGCGGCGGAGGCAACGCCACGCGGCAGATCCACCACATGCTGACGCCGGACTTCCCCGCGCAGCGCCTCCTGGTGGTCGAAGTCTACACGCCAGCGGGCAACTGGTCCAGCTATCCGCCGCACAAACACGACGTGCACAACCCGCCCGGCGAGGTGGACCTGGAAGAGATCTACTACTACCGGATCGATCGGGCGGAAGGTTACGCGATTCAGCGCGTCTACACCGCCGACCGCCGCCTGGACGCCACTCTCACGGTGCGCGACCGCGAACTGGTGCTGGTTCCAGAAGGCTACCACCCGGTGGTGGCGGCGCACGGCTACAACGTTTACTACCTGAACGCGCTGGCAGGCTCGGCCCGCTCGATGGCGGCCTCCGACGACCCCGACTACGCGTGGGTGCGCGAGACGTGGCGCGAACAGGATCCGCGAGTGCCGCTGTTCTGAGGAGACTATGGACGTCGTCATACTGGGCAGAATCGGTTACGATCTTTACTCGGAGGAGCCGCATGTGCCGCTGCCGCAGGCGCGCCGCTTTTCCCGCTATCTGGGCGGCTCCAGCGCCAACATGGCGGTGGGACTGGCGCGGCTGGGCGCCCGCACGGGCATCGTCAGTTGCCTGGGCAACGACAGCCTGAGCCGCTTCCTGATCGAGTTTCTCAACCAGGAGAACGTGGACACGAGCCACGTGCAGATCGCACCGGGATTCCTGCCGTCGCTGGCCATCACCGAGGTCTCGCCGCCCAACAGCTTCCCGCAAGTGTTCTACCGCCACGACGCCGTGGATACGCAACTCGACGCCACCGCGGCCGATCTGGACTACGTGGCCGGCGCCGGAATGTTCGTCACCAACGGCACTTCGCTGTGCTGTTCGCCGTCGCGCGAATCCACGTATCGCGCCCTGGAGCGAGCCAAACAGGCGGGCTGCCGGGTGGTGTTCGACGTGGATTACCGCCCCATGTCGTGGAGAAGTCCCGAAGAGGCCGGGCTGGCGGTGCGGCTCGCGCTGCCGTTCATCGATATCCTGATCGGCAACCAGATCGAGTTGACGCTGGTGGCCGGCGAGAGCGATCTCGAAGCCGCGTCGAGGAAGCTGCGCCGGGCGGGCGTGCCGATTCTCGTCTCGAAACTGGGGGAGACAGGAACGCGCGTCTGGACGGGCGACGATTCGGTATTCCTGCCGCCCTATGCCGTGGACGTGGTCTCCACGATCGGCGCGGGTGACGGGTTTGCCTCGGGCTTCCTCTACGCGCTGATCAAGAACAAGCCGCTGACCGAATGCCTGCACTACGGCAACGCCGCGGCGGCCATCGTGGTGAGCCGTTTGAGCTGCTCGGAGGCCATGCCGGCTCTCACCGAAGTGGAAGCGATGATCTCGCAGAGCCGCGCCCGCGCGGTGCCGTCGCGATAGGGAATCGCCATGTTCTCCGCCCAACAGTTCCTTCCCGCCGCGGTTCTCGAAAAGCTGACCGACACGCGGGTCCACGACCCCGAATTCGTCGCGCGCTCCGCCCGCTGCCGCATCCGGCGCACCCGGCTCGCGCCCGGCGGGAAGCTGAACATCCTGGCGGCGGATCATCCCGCGCGCCGCGTAACCGGGGTCGGCAACGACGCCCTGGCGATGTGCGACCGGCACGAGTATCTGGCCCGCATCCTGCGGGTGCTCGCCGGCAGCCGCGTCGATGGGGTGATGGCAACCATGGACATTCTGGACGATTTGATGATCATCGACGGTCTTCTGCGCGAGGCCGGCGGAGCGCCGCTGCTGGATGGCAAGCTCGCCATCGCCAGCCTGAACCGGGGCGGCCTGGCCGGTTCCGCCTGGGAGTTGGACGATCCGGTCACCGGCCCCTCGCCGGCCGTGTGCCAAGAACGTTTGCTGGATGGCGTCAAGCTTTTGCTGCGCGTGGACGACAACGAGCCCGCCTCGCTCCGGACGCTGCTGGCCTGCGCGGTGGCGATCTCGGAGTCGTCGTCGCGCGCCCTGCCGGTGTTTCTCGAGCCGCTCCCGGTCAACAGGGCGGAAAAGGGCTACACCGTGGTGAAGACCGCCGAGGCGTTGGCGCGCCTGGCGGGAGTGGCGTCCGCGCTCGGCGACAGCAGCCGCTACCTGTGGCTGAAGCTGCCCTATTGCGAGGGCTACGGCGCGGTGGCGCGGTCCACCACGCTGCCAATTCTGCTGCTGGGCGGCGAATCGGCGGGCGACGCGGCGCCGTTTCTGGGGCAACTGCGCTCGGCTTTGGCGGCGGGCAGCAACGTGCGCGGCGCACTGGTGGGGAGAAACGTGTTGTATCCGGGCGCCGAAGATCCGCTCGCCGTGGCGGATGCGGCCGGCGGGATCATCCACGAAGGGTGGACCGTCGAAGAGGCAATTCATTCCTACGATGCGAATCGGGGGCGCGACATGGACCGTATCGCGCGCCACTTTCCGAGCTGAGGAGACAAGGAGGGTATCGATGGCAACACGCCGGTTGACGATGGCACAAGCCCTGTTGGGCTTTCTCAAGAATCAGTACGTCGAGCGCGACGGCCGGGAGCACCGTTTCTTCGAAGGCGCCTGGGGCATCTTCGGGCACGGCATTATCGCGGGCTTCGGACAGGCGCTGCAACAGAATCCCGACTTTCCGTATTATCTCTGCCGCAACGAGCAGGCAGCCGTGCACATCGCGACGGCTTTTGCCAAGGCGAGAAAGCGGCTGTCCGCGTTCGCGTGCCTGTCTTCCATTGGACCAGGCGCCACCAACATGATTACCGGCGCCGCGACGGCCACGATCAACCGCATCCCGGTACTGTTGTTGCCGGGCGACATCTTCGCCCGCCGAAACGTCGCGCCGGTTCTGCAGCAGCTGGAGAGCGAGCGCAGCCAGGACATTTCCGTAAACGACGCTTTCAAGCCGGTGTCGCGCTATTGGGACCGCATCAACCGCGCGGACCAGCTTCCCTGCTCGGCGGTGGAGGCGATGCGCGTATTGACGTCTCCCGCACAGACGGGCGCGGTGGTGCTGGCGCTGCCCCAGGATGTGCAAACCGAGGCCTGGGACTACCCGGCGGAGATGTTCGAAAAGCGGGTGTGGCACATTCCCCGGCAGGCGCCGGAGCCGGTCATGCTGGAGCGGGCGGTGGCGGCCATTCGCACGGCTCGACGGCCGCTGCTGGTGGCGGGCGGCGGCGTGCTCTACAGCGAGGCCGGCGAGGCGCTCGCCAGCTTGTTGCGCCGCACCGGAATTCCGGCCGGCGAGACGCAGGGGGGCAAGGGATCGCTGCCATTCGACCATCCGCAAAACCTCGGCGCCATGGGGGTGACTGGCACGCCGGGCGCGAACATCGCCGCTCGCGAGGCCGATGTGGTCATCGCCGTGGGCACTCGTCTCAGCGACTTCACCACTGCGTCGAAGACCGCGTTCCAGAACCCCGGCGTGCGGTTCGTCAACATCAACGTGGCCGAATTCGATTCGCTGAAGCACGCCGGCTTGCCGGTGCCGGCGGATGCGCGCGCCGCACTGGAGCAGATGGAAGCGGCGCTCTCCGGGTACACCGTCGATCCGGCTTACGCCGGGTGCATCGCGGAATGGCGGGCGCGCTGGGAAGAAGAAACCGATCGCATTTTCAACCTTCGGCACGGGCCGCCCATCAGCCAGGGCGAGGTCATCGGCGCAGTGAGCCGCGCGGCCCGTCCTCAGGACGTGGTGGTGAACGCGGCCGGGAGCCTGCCCGGCGACCTGCACAAGCTGTGGCGCACGCGCCAGCCCGGCGGCTACCACATGGAGTACGGCTACTCGTGCATGGGATACGAGATCGCCGGCGGCCTGGGCATCAAGATGGCGGACCCGTCGCGCGAGGTCTACGTGATGGTGGGCGACGGGTCGTTCCTGATGATGTGCTCGGAGATCGCGACGTCCATTCAGGAAGGGTACAAGCTCAACCTGGTGGTCGTGGACAACCACGGGTATTCGAGCATCGGCGGGCTGTCGCAAGCGATCGGCTCGAAAGGCTTCGGCACCGACTACCGCTGCCGCACGGCCGGCGGACAGCTCGACGGGGATTACGTGCCGGTGGATTTCGCGTCCCTCTGCGCCGGCCTGGGCGCTCGCACGGTGCGAGCCACCACGCGCCAGGAACTGGAGCAGGCGCTCGAGGCGATGCGCGGCCACAACCGCACCACCGCGGTGGTCATCGAGGTGGACAAGGAGCAGCGCGTGCCCGGGTACGAGTCCTGGTGGGACGTGGCCATCGCGGAAGTTTCCGAGTCGGATTCGGTGCGGCGGGCGCGGGCGCAATACGAGCAGGACGTGAAACGCGAGCGGCGCCACGAGATCGCCGGCGCGCGATAGCAGAACTTGGAAAGGAGACTTATGGGCATTCTTCGTGTGGGCAACGCTCCCTGTTCCTGGGGCACTCTGGAGTTTGAAGGAGGCAGGGGCGAACAGATTGGATTCGCCCAAATGCTGGATGAGCTTGCCGCGACCGGTTACACCGGCACGGAACTGGGCGATTGGGGCTATATGCCCACCGACCCCGAGGTCCTGGGGCGCGAATTGAAGTCGCGCGGCCTGACCATGCTGGGCGCATTTGTGCCGGTGGCGCTGAAAGACCCAGCCGCGCACGCAGCCGGCGTGGAGCATGCAATGCGCGCGGCACGGCTGCTCTGGGCGGTGGCCACCGAACCCAAGCCATACCTCGTGCTGGCGGACAACAACGGCACGGTGGAGGAGCGCACGCGCAACGCGGGCCGCATTATTCCGCAGATGGGATTGCGTCCCGAGGAGTGGCAGGTGTTCGCCGCCGGCGCCAACCTGGTGGCCAGGACCGTACTGGCGGAAACCGGACTGCGCACCGTGTTTCACCATCATTCGGCCGGCTATGTGGAAACGCCGGACGAGATCGCCAAGTTCCTCGACGCCACCGATCCGGAGGCCATCGGACTGGTGTTCGATACTGGCCATTACTGCTACGGCTCGGGTGGCGCGGATGTGCTCGAAGGGCTGGAGCGCTTTCGCGAGCGCATCGGGTACATCCATTTCAAAGACTGCCAACCGGAGGTGGCGAAGCGGGCGCGGGCCGAACAGTGGGACTACTTTCAGGCCCTGCGACACGGGGTCTTCTGCGAACTGGGCAAGGGATCAGTGGACTTCCCGGCGGTGCTGCGGTGGATGCGCGACACCGGTTACGCGGGCTATGCGCTGGTGGAACAGGACGTCCTGCCGGGCATGGGAACGCCCGAGGCCAGCGCGCGGCGCAATCGGGAATTCCTGCGCTCCATCGAATCCGAGTATTCGGGGGCGAGGGGCGCGGGGGCGGCGGGGAAGGGCGGGGGAGCGGCGGGGAAGGGCGGGGGAGCGGCGGGGAAGGGCGGGGGAGCGGCGGGGAAGGGCAGGGGAGCGGCCGCGGCCAAGCCCGTCCGCGTGGGGATCATCGGCGCCGGCCGGATCGGGAGGGTCCACGGCGGAGCGCTCGCATATCGGCTGCCGGAGGCGGTTCCGGTGGCCGTCATGGACGCAAATATGGAGGCGGCGCGGGCCCTTGCCGAGGCCTGCGGCATTCCCCACGTCGCAGAGAGCGCGGAGGAGATGTTTGCCGCCGAGGACATCGAAGCCGTGCTAATCTGTTCCCCCACCGGAACCCATGCCGACATGATCGAGCGGGCGGCGCGCGCCGGCAAGCACATATTCTGCGAGAAGCCCATCGACCACAAGCTGGAACGCATCGACCGCGCATTGGAGGCCGTGACAAAAGCCGGAGTCAAACTGCAGGTGGGTTTCAACCGGCGCTTCGACGCCAACTTCGCCCGCGTCCGGCGGGCGGTCGAATCCGGCGAGATCGGCGCACCCCACTTGCTGCATATCGTCAGCCGCGATCCGGCGCCGCCGCCGATCGCGTACATCGCCGGTTCCGGGGGCATTTTCCTCGACATGACGATCCACGATTTCGACATGGCGCGGTTCCTGATCGGCGACGAAGTGGAGGAGATCTACACGGCTGCCGCGGTGCGGGTGGATCCCGAGATCGGCAAGGCCGGCGATCTGGATACGGCCGTGATCGTGCTGCGATTCCGCAATGGGGTGATCGGAACCATCGACAACAGCCGGAAAGCGGTGTACGGCTACGACCAGCGGGTAGAGATCCTGGGCAGCGAAGGGGCCATCGCGACGGGCAACTGCTATCCGAACGAATGCGTGATCAGCACGGCGTCCTCGGTTCGCAAGGATCTTCCGCTGAACTTCTTCATGGAACGCTACGCGCAGAGTTTCGTCAACGAACTGCGGGCCTTCGTAACCGCGGTGCGCGAAGATCAGCCGGTCCCAGTCACCGGCGCGGACGGGCGCATCCCGGTGGTGATGGCGCTGGCGGCGCGGAGATCCTACGACGATCACCGCCCGGTGCGGCTGGAAGAAATCGGCGCCCTGGCGCAGGTTTAGAAGCCTTAGACTAACCTGAATATATGGGACGCATCGCTTGGATTTGTGCGTTCGCCGCTGCCTCTGCCTGCCGGGCTCAGACGACTGTCGCCATCGTGGCGCATCCGGAATCGCCCGGCCTGGCCATTCCCAGCGACTTCATCGGGCTCAGCTTCGAATCCGGTTCGCTCACTTCCGCTACCGGCTTTCCGGCGGAGAATGCCGTGTTCCAACGCATGGTGGCGCAGATCGGACCCGGGCTGGTCCGTTTTGGCGGGAATTCGGTGGACAAACTCACGGGCTGGACGCGGGGACAGCGCACGGCTTCCACTTCGGCGAGCATCATCACCTCGAGCGATGCCGACCGCGCGTTCGCCTTTGCACGCGCTGTAGGATGGCGAGTGCTGTTCTCGTTGAACCTCGGCGGCGGAGATCCCGCCACCGACGCCGACGAGGCCGCCTATGTATACCAGACCGCCAGCGATGTCCTCTCCGGCCTGGAAATCGGGAACGAACCGGACCTCTACCACAGCAACGGCCTGCGGCCGTCCACGTATACGGTCAGCGATTACATTGCGGAGTGGACGACGTACGGCAATGCAATCCAGGCCACGACTCCCGGCGCGGTGCTGACCGGGCCGGCAGCGGCAGGCTCGATCACGACCTGGACCAGCACCTACGCGCAACAGCTCGGGTCGCGGATCGCGATGCTCACGCAGCATCTCTACCCGCTGGCTCCCTCTTCGGTGAATCCGAACGCCTCCAACGTGGCGTCGATTCCGAATATCCTCGGCAGCGCGGCCCACAACACCGAAGACACCGATGGCTCGGAGCTGGAGCAGATTGCGCAAAGCCGGAAGATCCCCTGGCGCATGTCCGAAACCAACTCCTGCTACAACGGGGGCGAGAAGGGGGTGAGCGATGTCTTCGCCTCGGCGCTGTGGGGCGGTGATTACATGTTTACGCTGGCCGGCCGCGCCTCGACGGGCGTGAACTTCCACGGAGGCGGAACGGGCAACTACACGCCCATCGCCGTGTCCGGCGCGCAGGTGACCGCGCGGCCGCTGTACTACGCGCTGCTGATGTTTCGCGCCGCTGCGCGCGGCCGCACGGCGCCGCTCAACGTGTCGGCGAACGGGGTGAATCTGACCGCGTACGGCGCGCTCGATACCGACGGCACTTTGCGGCTGATGGTGATCAACAAGGACACGGCGCAGGACGCCGCAGTCACCATTGCGCCCGGCGGCGCTTACAGTGCGGCGTTGGGCATGCGCCTGGCCGCGCCGGCGGCCGATTCGACCACCGGCATTACGCTGGGCGGGGCATCGGTCGGGACCGACGGCAGCTGGCTGCCGGCACAGCTTGAAGCCACCGCTTTGACCCACGGCACATACAGCACCACGGTACGCTCGGCGAGTGCGCTGCTGGTCAGCTTTGGCAACGGCAACCTGATGGTCGAGAATTCGGCCGGCGGCCAGACGGAAATCGCGCCGAACAGCCTGGCCTCGGTGTACGGACAGGCGCTCGGTATGGCAGAGAGCGGTTTGGCACAGGTTCCGGTGCAGGGGCTCGCCGGCGTCACCGCGACCCTCACGGACGCCAACGGGGCTAAGCAGCCGTTGGCGCTCAGCTACGCCGGCCCGTCACAGGTGAACTTCTTGGTCCCCGGTGGGGTGGCAGCCGGCACGGCGACGGTGAATATCGGCGCGGTGAGCGGCGCCGTGACGGTGAGTGCCGCGGCGCCCGGACTATTCACACTGGGCGCGGCCAACACCGCGGCGGCGCTGGCGGTCCGCGTGCAAAACGGCCAGACCACGCAAACCGCGGTTCCCACTTTCGATTGCAGCAGCGGAACGTGCACCACTGTCCCCATCGCCATCGACGATCAATCGACGGTTTACGTCAGCCTGTACGGGACCGGCATTCGCGGCGCTGCGTCATCCACCACGTGCACGGTGGGCGGCGTGACGGTCCCGGTGATTTTCGCCGGCTCGCAAAGCACGTATCCGGGGCTCGACCAGGTGAACATCTCGATCCCACCGGCCCTGCGCGGCCGCGGTGCGGTCGACGTGGTGGTGACCAGCGGCGGAAAAACGTCTAACACCGTGAGGCTGGCGTTCGGCGGCTGAAATGGGAAGCGCGCGGGCAGCTTTCGCCGCTCGCGCGCTCACGGACTCGTCGATTGGTCAGACAGCGATTCGATCAGTAACCGGAGTAGACGTTCGGATAGCAGGGAGCCGGCTGCCAGTAACCGTATCCGTCATAGTAGCCGCAACCGGAACCCGAATAGTAGCCCCAGCCGAACGGGATGCCGATCCCGACGCCAAAGTAGGGACGAGCCCAGAAGCGTCCACCGTAGTAATAGCCTTGGCCGGCGTAGAACCGGCCAGGGTAGTAACCGCCTGCCCCGCGGTAGTATCCGCCGCCGTAGTAGCTACGGCCCGCGTAAGGTGCGGCATAGCCGCGCACACCACCGGAATAGCTGCGGCCCGCATAGGCCGGGGCAGAGTAGCCGCGCACACCGCCGGAATAGCTACGGCCCGAGTAGGACGGGGCAGAGTAGCGGGGTCCACCGCCGCCCGAGAACGAACGGCCGGAAAAACTGCCACCAGAGTGCCCACCGTGTCCCCCGTTGCCGCGCTGGGCCAAAGCGGCGGTAGGGCCAAGCAACATCAGGGCCGCGCCAAGAGCAAGCGCCGGCATCAGGGATTTGATCGATACTGTCTGCACTGTCGGATTCATAAGACCTCCAACACTTCCGGATCTGCAAAGTGCAAATCAAGTGCCAATCCCAAGTATATGAAGATAAGGGGTTTATATCGAGGCGGAGGTGGAAGGCCCTGGCCAAAAACCACCAGTTGCGGTGCACCTCAGCCAGGCCGCCCGCGCCTGGCGGGCTAATGCGCGGGCGGTCAGAAGGGCAGGAGGAGAACGCCCGTGGTTGCCAAAACAATGCTAACGAAAGGGGGTATGGAAGCTCGGCGACAAGCGCTCCTAGGATACTAATATGCAAAGTGCGCCTTTGCCGACACTGATTCGAACCGCCCGCACCTACGAGTGCCACGGCCTCGTTCTCGTTAACGGGAGCGCCACATCCCATTTGGCGGCCGTAGCTCCCGCGGACCGGCTGTATGCTGCCAAAGGCGCTCTTGTGGGCATTGCCCTTAGCGCCGGCCTTTGGGCCGCGATCATCGGGTTGATTGCCATTCTACGACATTGATCTGTTGAACGCCCCATGCTCCTTGGACGCTGCTTGCGTTACTCCCATCCGCTGCTATAGCATCGGAAAGCCGGTAGTCAGGAGGCCGCTTCGCATGCACCGCCGCAACTTTTTCCAACTCGCGTTGGGCGCAACCGCTGTCGCCAGCGCTTCCGCCGCGGTCAGTGGCCGCACCCCCGAGGACGTCGCCACCGACGAGGACTACTGGTCTGAAATCCGCGGCGCCTTCTCCATCGACCGCAATTTCATCAATCTCAATAACGGCTACGTGAGCCCTTCACCGCGCACCGTCCAGGACGCCATGCGCCGCTACCTCGACTACAGCGACATGGGCCCCTATCCCACCATGGTCAATGTGCTGTACCGGCAGGCCGAACCGGTCCGCCGGCGCCTCGCCCAATACGCCGGCTGCGACCCAGAGGAAATCGCCATCACCCGGAACGCCTCCGAATCGCTCGAAAACGTCCAGTATGGAATCGACCTCAAGCCCGGCGACGAAGTCCTCACCACCAACCAGGATTACCCCCGCATGATCGAGACCTTCAAGCAGCGCGAGCGCCGCGAAGGCATCGTCCTCAAGATGATTTCCTTCCCCGTCCCCAGCCCCGGCATGGACCTTCTGGTTCGACTCTTCGAGCAGGCCATCACGCCCAAGACCAAGCTGATCCTCTTCTGCCACATCACCAACCGCACCGGCCAGATCTTTCCCGTCCGCCGCATCTGCGATATGGCCCACGCGCGCAGCATTCCCGTGATCGTCGATGGCGCCCACGCCTTCAGCCACTTTCCTTACAAGATCTCCGACCTGGATTGCGATTACTACGGAGTAAGTCTCCATAAGTGGACTTATGCACCGGTCGGCACGGGTTTCCTCTATGTGAAGAAGTCGCGCATCGGCTCGACCTGGTCGCTGATGGCTTCCGGCGCGACGCAGAAAGACGACATCCGAAAGTTCGAGGAGATCGGCACGCATCCCGCCGCCAACTACAACGCCATTGCCGAAGCCCTGGTCTTCAACGACAACATCGGCATCGATCGCAAAGCGGCGCGTCTCCGCTACATCCGCGACCGTTGGGCCTTGCGCCTCGCGCAGAATCCCAGGTGCAAGATCCTGCACAGTCCGGACCCGTCGCAATCCTGCGGCATCGGTTTCCTGGCCTTCAACGGCATCGATCCCGGCAAGATCGGCTCCGCGCTGGTCAATAAGTACGGCATCTACACCTCCACCATACCGCACGAAGAATACACCGGCCTGCGCATTACTCCCAACATCTACACGACTCTGAAAGAGATCGACGTGTTCGCCGACGCGGTCGAGAGAGAAGTCAAGGTCGCTTGACGCCGGGCGATCGGGTTCAACACTCGCACGTCAGCATCGCGTCCACTTTGCGGCGGATGGTTTCCGCGGCGTCCGGCACATGCAACACGTCACACTCCGAGCCCAGGATGTGCGCGTGGCCATAAGCGGCCATGCGCTGGACGGTTTCGATTGTCAGCCTCCTGACCTCCTCGATCGGCATCGTCGCATCGGAGTAGAAGGCTTTCGTCGGCAGGTTGCCGAACAGCACCACTTCTTCGGGCACCACGTCCGCGTCTTCCCACAACTTCCGGCTGCTGCCGAGGCTCAAGACCGCCGGCCGCAACTGAAGCGCAAACTGCCGCACCATGTCCGTGGTCAACTCGCCGCAGTCATGGAAAATCAGGTCCACGGCATGCCGCGCCAAGAGGCTGCGCAATCGGCGGTTCGGCCCCAGCACGAAGCGCTCCAGAATATCCGAGCCCGCCCGCAACTGCCGCGGCGAAAGATATACGATGTTGGCGGCCGGCTCGCAGACGATCATCGCGCGCGCGCCAGCCGCGATCTGCGCTTCGGCGGACCGCTGCACGGTTGCCTCGGCGAGCGCGAGGCAGCGCTCCACCACGCCCACCGAAGGCTCTTCCTCCGCGGTCACGCCGCGGCCGGCCATGGCCACCGGCGCAATCGGATCAGCCACCAGTTTCGTCATCAGGGAGAACGGGCCGATCAGCATTCCGACCGGCAACAGATCGGTCCCCTCCGCGATGTATCGGACGGCGTTCTGATTTGCCTCAATCCGAAGCGGAAACGGCCGCCTCGAAGCCGCAACCACTTCCGAAACAACCTTCAACGACGGCGCCTCCGAAAAATGGAACAGGCCCACCTGCGCGTCGGGAACGCCCAGGAAGTGCAGCAGATCCAGTTTCTCCAACGTGAGGTCCATCAAGGGGAACGCGAAAGGCGTACGGTAACGACGAGCAGCCGCCTCTACAACGCCGCCCAGCAACTTCGCATCGTACTTGCACGCCTCCGGATCGGACGACTCGTGGAGCACGAGATCAGCGCCAATCGGCATCCGCAGGCCCCGCCGGGCCATCTCGAGGTATAGATTTTCCAGCATCCGAGGATTCCTAATCCATGTGGAAGACCTCTTCCATGGAGGCCCACCACTCGCCTTCCTTGCGTGTCGCGACGGGCTCCTGCATGGGCCCGACGATGGCCCACCATCGCCGGGTCGCCGGATCGGCCGCCATCTTCGCCATGTCGGCGGCAAAGTCCGTGCCGTGATACTCGAAGTAGCTGTACAGCATGCCGTCCTTCAGATAGATCGAGTAGTTCCGGATATTGCATTGCCGGATCATTTCAAGCACCTCCGGCCAGACGGCCGCATGGTATCCGCAATAATCCTTCTCCGCTTGGGGCTTCACGCCAATCACCATTCCGAATCGCTTCATGACCGCTCCATAACTGCCTGCCGGCTGATCGAACTCTCCAGAATAAACCTTCATCACGGCCTGGCGGATCTCCCCGCCCGGGCGGCTCGGAGAATGTAAGACTCGCCAGCTTTCGTGGAGAACTCCAGCAGGCCATCCCGCTGTCTGTGGCTGACCGCGATCCCCGATAACAGCGCACGAACTTCCGCTCCGGCCGGGCCCCAAGGGTTAGCGATGCGCGCAAGCGAACCTTTCTCACTCTTCAGCGTGACTTCGGAGACCGCCTTCCCGTTCCACGCGGCGGAAACGAGGAATGCTCCCGCCGCACGCAGGTCCCGGAAGCCGGCTCTTCCGAGCTTTATCGTATTCGGAAACAGCCGGATTACGCCATCATAGCTTTGCATCAGGCACTCATTGATGACCGCGGGGAGAGAGAGGTTCTCCGTCCAGACGCCCATCCGCATCATGTAGTCATAGTCGGTCTCGTCGCGATAGCGGCCGCCGGTCTGCCGGAGCCGGTCGTTGGCCGTTCCGAGCGGTGCCAGGCAGTACCGCACCTCGCGCTTGAACCAGTCAAGGTCCAACATGCCGAGCCGCGCCCGGACGAGGGGTTGCCATACCAGGTCGTTGCCGCCTTCCAGCCGCACGGTGCGGGCGGTACGCCGAGCCAGCTCGAGCAATTCGGGACGCAAGCCGAGACCGACCTGTTCGCCAGGGAAAACGGGCGCCAAGGTGACAGGCACGTTATAGACATACTCGTGCGGCGCGTCGCGCACATCGAGCCACACGCGGCCGAATGGCCCGTCGCCGCCGGGGTACGGCGCAAGGTTCCGCCGCACCTGTTCCCACTCGCCGCGGCGGCTGGAATCGAGTCCCAAGACTTTCGAGCCTTCGATCATCGCGTCGAGCAGAAATTCCGTTAGGGCGAGGTCGATGATACAGTCTTTGTTCAGGCGAAAGTCGACCGTAGCACCCCAGTTTTCCGGCGAGACAGTGGGGATGATGTGATACTTTCCTTCGTCACCCTTCTGGAGATAGGCGATGAGGAAGGCGGCCGCGGCACGCAGCATGGGATAGACCCGACGGAGATACGTCTCATCGAGCGTGTACTTGTACTGCCACCAGAGGCTCTGGACAGTCCAAGGCGTTTCACAAATTTCGTAGCCCCACGGCGGTGCGGGATACGGATTCACGTTGCCCGGCACCGGGTACGCCGAATGCGGGAAGTAGGCGCCGGGCAGGCCGAACTGCACGCGCGCGTTCCACTCGGCCATGGGCATCAGGTTCTCGACCAGGCGGGTGTAGGGCTCATGTTGCTCGACGTGATTGCTGGAAAACACGCCCCACCACACCTGCTGGGTGTTGTAGTTCATGTGGTAGTCGCCGTGCCAGGCAGTGCCGATCTTGCCGCTGCTCCAGTTGCCGAACAGACCGGGGGCGACCTTGCCGGGTTTCAGGCAGCAGGCCAGGAAGTACTGATTGCGATACCAGATCTCCTCGAGTTCCTTGTCGGCCAGCTCGACAGCCGATGCGGACCAGAACGCGGCCCACTCCGAGGCGGACTTGCGGCGGAGCTCCGCGACGGAGATGGAGCTAAGGCGCGTGGCTTCGTCGCGGGTGTAGGCGACCGTGTCGGCGGCATCGCGAGGCGTGAAGAGGGTGATATCGAGCCGCAAAGGTTGAGCTGTGGCGCTGCGCAGGAAGACGCGGCGGCGCAGGGAATCGACCGGCTCCGCGATCCACTGTCCGGCAAGGACGCCGTGAAGGGCGAAGTTGCGGTCGTCTTTGGTTGTTGGCGGATTCGGCTGCGCCTCGGTCGGCGCCGTGGCGGGGAAATGCTGATAGCCGGAGAAACGGCCGTTTCCGGCCCAAAGTTCCGGCTCGGGCAACCGCGCCTGATCGTCCCAATTGGGCTGATAGGCGACGGAGATGACGGGTGCGATGGAATCGCTGCTGACCGAGATGTGCCCGTTCTCGCGGCTGACAAAACACGTCAGCGCGACAGGGCGCACTGCTCCGCGAAGATCGCTCAGTTCGAGCTTCAGGGTAAGCACGCCGGAGGCGATATCGAGCTCCTGGCGCACGGCTTGAACCATGCGCGAATCCCAGTGCAGCCACACCGTCCCGCAAGGCCAGGGGCGCGGCCAAGGCTTGCGGTAGGAGGACTGCATCAGTTGGCCATATTCCCGGAAGAAGTCGATATTGGATTCCAGGAAGGTCATCTCCGGTTTGCCTTGACGCTTAGCCTCCTCGCCCGCTCTTTTCCAGAGTTCGAGGACCTCCCGGAAAGGCTTGATGTGGGCGACGTGCTCTTCGCTGACGCGGATATCCCAAGCGTCGCTTTTGCCGATGTGGATGCCCATCGCATCGGGCCGCACGGTGACGCAGACCCCGATGTCACCGTTGCCCAGCAAAAGCCCCTCGAAGAAATCCGAGGTTGGCTGGGTGCGAATCAAAGGATGCCGGCGGGCGATAGCGACAGCGTCCAGCGGAATGACGCCGCCTCGCCCTTCGGGCGCCACGGCGGCCAAGCCGGCGGCTCCCAAGAAGGTGCGTCTGGTCGGTTTCATCGCAGCTCCTCTCAGTCAGGTCGAGGCCGGCCGGCGTTGTCCGGCACAGCGTATATCAGGCTCCGCGGGAGGGTGGCCCTTCTCGCTCGAATACTCTTTTAGCATCGCGCGCCTGGCCGGGGGCGGCAGAGGGTACCAATCGAGCAGCGGCGTGGCGAGTGCAGGGGCGCTCGTGCGGAAGCGGAGCGCCGCCGCCTGCTAGGGCCCGCTTGGCACCAACTTGGAATCGACGCGGAACTTCTTATAGCCGCTCCATGTGATTTCCTGATCCTCCGCCACCCTCTTGACCAGTCCGATCCGCCCGGTACCGCTCATATACTCGCGCTTGGGCAACCAGACTTCATCGTTGATCCGGGTCTGTTCCAGGACCAGCTTCGCACCGGGGTTCAGGCGCGCGAGAAACAACCCGAACGAGATGGTTTCCGTGGTTTCGGCTTCCAGCCGAACCCACTGGTACCCGGTTTTTTCAATCCACATTTTGCCGCGGATCTTCAGCAACGCCGCGCCGTCACGGCTCCTGGCGTGATATCCCGGCTTTGGCACGCCGGAGACGACCCAGACATCGTGACCGTCAATCTTGTCGCTTCCTTCCACCCGGAAGTCGTAGGCGTCGGGTATCTCGAGCAGGAATCGGCGCTCCCGGCGGCGCGCCTTCTGGAAATCGGCGGCGTGGCGCAGTTTTTGTTCGGGAGTTTCGCTTTCGAGCTTCGCGGTGGCCTTGTCCAGTTTCTGCTGTTGCTTTCGCTGATCTTCAGCCGCCAGCGGCTGGCCATCCCGCTCCAGCGTTCGCCGAAAAGGCTCGCCATCCAGAACTATGGTTTCCCAGGCTTCCTGGTGTTCGGAAGTGACGTGGCTATGCGAATCAAAATGGCGCTCTCGCGAGCGCCCGACCCAAGTGTAATCAGCCATACGGAGCCAGTTGGCCTGATCCAGTTCGACGGATCGACGCACGATCTCACGCGCATCTTGGGAAAAGGCGGAAACCGCGAGGCACGCGGCTAATGGCAAAACCAACCGCACATTATAATGAACGGGACAGGCAGCCGAAGGGTTCCAGCCGGATTGGCGAGGTATCCGTCGCGACTCACGTGGCCGCCGTTACCGCTCTGCGCCGCTGGCGCCGCGATCGGAGTTCGGACATGGCATTCCGTCAAAATCCGAACCGCTCCGGATTCCGCCCGATGATAATCGCCGCGAAAACCTTGGGGACATACTCGCGCGTCTCGGCGGGCAGCGCGCGGGCGCGGTAGAGATACCAGAAATTGCGCTGTTTGATCGGATCCTTCACCGATTTAATGACCGCCTGCTTCACTTTCGCGGGACCCAGGTTGTAGGCTGCCAGCGCAAGCATCACGGAGCTGCCGGTGCCGAAATCGAGGAGCAGCTGGCGGAGGAAACCACAGGCTGCGCGCGTCGATTTCCGGAGGTCTTTGCGCTCATCGACCGCGCTGTCCACCCGCAAGCCGAAGGCCCGCGCCGTGCCGGGCGTGAACTGCCATGGGCCAGCCGCGCCGGCAGCGCTGTTCTGGCTGGCCGACAGCGCGCTCTCCACCAGCGGGACGTAAGCGAAATCGGGCGGGAGCTTTTCCTCTTCGAGTATCCTCTGCATGGTCGCGATCTGCGCTTTGGCCCCGGTGAGCGCATATTCCATATGCGGGCGATCCGGCCCCTGGTACGCCTCGATGTGGGCATTGACGCGCTCGATAAACTCGGGCGGTATGCGGTAGACCTCAGCGCCGAATTCCGCCATCACGGCCCGGACCTGCTGCGTTACGAACGTCTCCCTCTGGCCGACGCCCACGCGGTACAGCAGACTGCGCTGGAGAGCCTGGGCCTCGTCCTCGTAGGCGTCGAGCCGAGAGATCAAGCTGTCGGTCTGCTCGGGCGTATCCTGCGTCATATCGAGGCGCGTTTCAATCTCCTGTATGCGCTGGTCGATCCCCTTCTTGTCGCTTTTCAGACGCATGATCTTCCAGTAGCCGAGCGAAGAGATGAGCGCCAGCGCGGCCGCCAGCACCCAGATCGCGATGCGGAAACGGCGGCTGCTGCGCTGCAACACGCGCTGCAGCACGTCGCGCATGAGACTCATGGTCTGGCCGCCCCGGCCCTCGATGCGAGCGCGCCGGGCCCGGCTGACGGCGTCCGACAGCAAACCCTCATGCCCATCCGTCCCCGGCGCGGACGCGGGGCGCGCTTGCGTCAACAGGATGCCTTCGGGAATCACGAGCGTACCGTCCAGTTCGGAAGGAACGATTTCCTCCATCACGAAGGAAAAGTCCGGGCCATCGTTGCCGAGCCGGATGATGGCCTCTCCGGTCAATTCGGCTTCCGCGATCCGCTGTCCGTTGAGGTAGGTTCCATTGGTGCTGCCGGTGTCGTGAATCCGCCAGACGCCGTTCTCTCTCCCGATCTCCGCATGCTGCGCCGAAACCGTCGCCGTGTTCGGACCGTGAAGGACAATATCATTCTCCGGGCTCCTCCCGATCCGCGTGCCGCCATCGCGAAGCAGGTAGCGGGTTCCCCCCAGCGGACCCGAACGTGCAACCAGCCACGCCTTGATTCGCGAAATTGTCGCAGGCTCTTCAGCCACTCATCACAATGATTTCATGACCGGGCGGGTGCGGCAATGTCGGTGCGGTCCAAGGGTGCGGTACATCACGCTGCCGGAGATCGAGTCCGGCCGCTTGGGGAGGCCTGTGGAGACCCGTTGCTTTTGCCGCCGGGGTGGCTTCCCACCCCGTGTGGCGGCAAGGTGAGCGTCTACGTCATCCGTTTCTGTACTGTTGTAAACAGCTTCATCGGTTACAACAGCCACACACCAAGCCCGCAGGCCATATGCTTAGTCGAGGAGGAAGGTAACAGTGAAAACGGGACTGCTGACATTGATGTTCATGATTGGAGGACTTGCGTTCGGTCAGATTTCCATCGGAATCCGCATCGGCCCGCCACCACCGCCGAGAGTAGTTCGGGTTCTGCCACCACGTCCGGGGCCGGAATTTGTCTGGGTGGACGGCTACTGGTATCCTGTCGGGAACCATTACAGGTGGCACGCTGGATACTGGACGCGCCCCGTTTATCCCGGCGCACGGTGGGTTCCACCTCACCACGATGGCGAGCGCTTCTTCAATGGTTATTGGGACGGCAATGCCGGGCGGCGCGAACACGATCATCACTCGGACCGCGACCATGATCGAGATTTTCGGCGAGACCACGACCGCCACTGAACAAATCGATTCGAAGCAGCCGTCCCAGGGCGCGCAACCCGGCCGGGCGGAGCCGCACGCTCCCGGCGGTTGACCGTGACCGCCGGGCGTCCTACGGGGCCACGTCGACGGGGAAGAGTGCGGCGGCCCGAACGAGCAACCAGCAACGTTGGGCGCGGCGCATGGCGGAGGCGCGGGAGCCGGGGGATTCGTGAACCCGAGAGATTCAGGGATTCCGCGCCGTGCCCCAGTGCCATTCGAAGCGGCTTTTCAGGACCACGCCGGGACCGCGGGCGCCGAGGTCGAAGCCCGCTCCCAGGTTGACACTGAATGCCGGCTTTACCTGCCAATCGCCTCCGGCGAAAAGTTGGTGCACCTCGGGTTGAGCGCGCGGGCCGGTGTTGATGCTCTCGATTTCTCCGTAGTATTCGATGGAGGGCGCAAAGCTCCTGCGCTTCCACCGAACGAGCATGGCGGGCTCGAGGTTCCATCCGCGGCGGGTGCCGGGCCCATGCAAGGCACGCTCGAAAACGGGATTGAACACAATCTGCCAGCGCGCAAATTCGCGGTCGATGACAGGACGCAGTTCGGCTCTCCTCGAATTTTCTTCGTACCGGTCATTTTGGAATGAGAATTCGGCAACAAAGCCAAGGCGCACGGGCAAGCGCCACGATTCCGGAGCGTAGATGTGCGGCAGCACGCGCCAACCGGCGAATTGGGGAGAGTAACCCGGCTCCCAGGCATTCAGGAACATGAAGCCGATGGCGAAGTTTTCCGACAACCCTACGGTCGGCTCCAATGTGAGATGCGCCTGGTGTTGAGTGGGAAGGAGCGTCCCGTCCCGCAGGGCACTCCCCTGAGTCTCGAAGTTCAGATGCGCTTCCAGGCTATACTCACCGCGCGACATGGGTTCATATTCGTAGATGTGAATCTCGAAGGGGTCCTGCGCCAAAGCCTTCCACGCACAGCAGACCCCGATCATCAGCAGACGCGCCAGACGCGCGGGTACGGCCGCGGTGTTCATCTCACGAGTTCCATTTCGCCAGGGTAAACGGAGAGCCGGAGGGCGCGCAAATGGGGCGATAGCTCGTCCCGGGGAGGCTGCCGCCGGACGCTTCCGCCGGCGGTGGAATCCAGCCCGCCCACGGACTGCTCAGGCCGGTAACCTCAAACCCGACAGACGGCGTCGTTAGTTTGATATAGTCGGGTATCCAAACATATGGCGAGAAAAACCTATTTCACGATCGCGATTCTCATGCTCGTTCCGCTGCTGATTGTCGGTCAGCAGGCCATGGAGCGGGTGGATCTGAACGTCATTCACAAGATCAAGACCGCGGAACTGGGCGGCGGCGGTGGCTTTGGCGGCGGCGGCTTCGGCGGGGGCGGCGGGCGCGGCGCCTCGCAGGTGATGAACATCATGTACAACCTGACGGACCGCTACGGGCCGCGCCTCACGAATTCTCCGCAGTTCCGCCGCGCGGGCGACTGGGCGGTGGGGCAGCTCAAGGAATGGGGCATGAGCAACGTCCACCTGGAAAAGTGGTCCACCAGCGGCGGCCGCGGCGGCGCGATCCCCAGTTGGGAGATCACCGGGTACACCGGCGCCATGGTGGAGCCCACCTACATGCCCATCATCGGCTATCCGCAGGCGTGGAGCGGGAGCACGAACGGCGCCGTGACCGGCGAGGTCGTGCTGGCGCAGATCCAGGTCCCGGCCGACCTGGACAAGTTCCATGGAAAGCTCAAGGGGAAGATCGTCATGACCGCGGCTGCCTCGGACCTCGCCTTCCCCACCACGCCGCTGGCTCACCGTTACACCGACGACGAGTTGCAGGCGCTGGTTCCGGAGATCCTTCCGACGGGCGGCGGCGGGCGGGCTGGGCGAGCGGGGGCGGCTGCTTTGGCCGCTATGACCCCGGAGGAGCGCCAGGCTTTCACGGACCGGCAACGGAACTTCTTTAACGATGAAGGCGTCCTATTGACGATTACGGCCAGCGGCCGCGGCGAAAGCGGCACGGTTTTCGCCAGCAACGGCTCCTCGCGCACCGGAGATCCCACGAAGAACCTGCCGTCGATTGCCATCACGGCCGAGAACTACAACCGCATCGCGCGTCTGGTGGCGCACGAGGTTCCGGTGAAGCTCTCGTTCGATATCAAGACCAAGTTCGACATGAGCAACACGGATTCCTTCAACGTGATCGCCGAGATCCCGGGCGCCACCAAGCCGAACGAGCTGGTGATGGTGGGCGGGCACTTCGATTCCTGGCACATGGGAACGGGCGCAACCGACAACGGCGCCGGCAGCGCCGTCTCGATGGAGGTGATGCGCATTCTCAAATCGCTCAACCTCAAGATGGACCGCACCGTGCGGATGGCCTTGTGGGGTGGGGAAGAAGAGGGGCTGCTCGGCTCGGCGGCGTACGTGAAGGATCATTTCGCCGATCCGGCGGTCATGAAGCCCACACCCGAGCACGACAACTTCGCCGGGTACTTCAACGTGGACAACGGCACCGGTCGCATTCGCGGCATCTATCTCCAGGGGAATGAAATGGTGCGGCCGATTTTCGAGCAGTGGTTCGCCGGGCTGAAGGACCTGACCCCCGGCGTGATCACCGTTCGCAATACGGGCGGCACGGATCACCAGTCGTACGACCGCGTGGGGCTGCCGGGCTTCCAGTTCATCCAGGACCCGATGGACTACGACACGCGCACGCACCATTCGAACATGGACGTGTACGACCGCATTCAGCAGGACGACATGGAGCAGATGGCGATCGTCGAAGCCGTATTCGTGTACCAGGCGGCCACGCGGCCCGAAAAGCTGCCGCGCAAGGACCTGCCTGCTCCCACGCCGCCGGATGCCGGCCGTGGCGGACGCGGCGGGCGGGGCGGACGCGGCGGTGGCGGAAACTGACCGCTTGCTGACGCGCGGCTCGGTAACGGAGCGGGAGTGGCGGCGCGCGCGGGTCGGTAACGCGCGACTTACTGGCTGACCGCGATCCAGACCTGGTTGGAAGTTACCGTGCCGTTCACCTGGATTTGCAGGGGGACGGCGTTGCCGGTCGGCGTGCCGCTGGGGATTACCACGTTGATCTGGTCGATGCCGACGAACTGCGGCGACAGGCCGGAGAACACCAACTGGGCGGCGACTCCGCCAATCATCACGGTGGGCTTGACCAGCGTGTTCCGCTGCTGATCCATGGAATTCGCGCCATCGCCTAAAGACGTGTCTACCGCACCGAGGCCGGTTGCCAGGATCACCAGGCCATTGGGATCGCCGATGGTGGCCGGGCGCGTGGCGATGCCCGGGATGGAGCCCGCGGGAGCCGCGAGACTTCCATCGGCGTTGATGGCGATTGCCTGTCCACCGATGTTGAAGATCGCCGGGGCGCTCGCGACCACCTGGATGCCGGCGGGAGCGGAGGCGGCGCCACTGCTCGTGACGACGACCTGTACCGGACCGCTGTTTGAGTCGGAGGGCGGCACGCCCCACGGCACTTGCAGGTTGATCTGGCCGCCGCTCACGAACTGGATGGGCGCGGGGATATTGTTGAACGTGACGCTGACACCGCTCAAGGAAACGGACAACGGGACGGTGTCGGAAGACGCCATGGTAGAGGCCAGATTGGTTCCGAAGATGGAGACCAGCGAGCCGGGCGCCACGGCCTGCACCGACGGAGAGCCGGCGGTATTGGTTACGCCGGTCACGGCGGGCGGATTCGTCTGGCCCGAGGCGGCAATTGCCCCGGCGAGTAGAAGGAATGCCGGCACCGAAACAGATCTCATCGTATCTCCCGATTCGATTGTACGGGATCTTTCCGCCGATTGACGCGTTTTGCCGCTGAATTTACGTGTGTTAGGCCGCTAATCCCGATCTACCAGGCGTCTGAGCCGCAGGGTTCCCTCGCGGAAGATCGCGGGGGCGGTCAACAGGCTGGCAACCAGGAACGCCTCGGATTCGAAGTCGAAGAAAAAGCCCGGCTGGACCAGGACGTCCTCGCGGGAAAGCAGTTCCAGGGCCCATTCCTCCTCGCCGCGGATGCGGGGCACCTGGACGGTGATGTACCAGCCGCCCTCCATAGCGAGGATATTGGCCGCGGATCCGCCGAGCGCATCCCGCGCCAAGGCAAGGTTGGCGGCCGTTCGCGCGCGGATCTGTTCCCGCACGCGCGATCCGGCATCGAGCAGGTTGGCCGCCGCGCACTGTACCGGAGTGCTCACCGAAAGATACGTGTCGGCGATCCACTCCAGCTTTTCCATGGCTTCGCGGAGCAATGGCTCCGGCCCGCCCACGACAATCCAGCCCAGCTTCATCTGCGGCAGGCCCGCGATTTTCGAAAGCCCGCTCATGGAAAAGGCGAGTTGATCTTCGACCGCGCCGGCAACGGTGGTCACGCGGGAGTCGTCCGGGGCGAAGCAGTAGTCCGAGAACACCTCGTCGGAGATCAGCGGCAGGCCCATTCGCGACAGGGCATCCAGCTCCGCGCGCTTCACGTAAGAGCCGGTCGGGTTGTTGGGGTTCACCAGCACGACGGCGCGGGTCCGATCGGTGATCGCGGCGGCCAGCGCTTGGATATCGATGGACCATCCGCCGTGATAGACGAGCGGGTACTGCCGGATCTCGACCGCTTCGAGGTCCGCGAGGAATTCGAACAGCGGGTAGGAGGGCCGCGGAACCAGGACCTGGTCGCCGGGATTGCACAGCAGCTTGAAAAGGTAGGCGTAGGCTTCGCTGGTGCTGGCGGTGAGCAGAATGCGGCGCGGGTCCACGGGCTGGCCGCGCGCGGCGTAGTAAGCCGCCACGGCCTCGCGCGCCTCCTCCAACCCGGCGGGCGCGGGCTGGTAGAGCAGCATCCGCGGGCCGGCGAACGCGCGCACGATGTCGTCCGGGTAGTCGAATCCCGCGCGCGTGGGGTTGGATTCGGTCAGGTCGAGGACGGCCGCACCGGCGCGGCGGCGATCTTCCAGCGCGCGGGTCAGGCGGTTTGGCGGCAGGTCCCAAGAAAATCGGGAAGAGAACACGGACTCCTATGGTAACCGCGAATGCCGGGCGGCGGGGCAGGTGCGCCAAAGCGCGATATCAGAAATTGATTTTGGCCGCCACTTGCATGACGCGGCCGGGCATCGCGCTGACTACCTGCCCGAAGGACGTGCTGCTGATATTGGCGTTGACGGACGTCGCGCCGAAGAACTGGGCGTGGTTAAAGGTGTTGAAAGTCTCCCAGCGCAATTCGAGCACTTTCGATTCGGTAAAGCGTGTCACCTTCAGCAGGGCAATGTCCCAGTTGTCGAGGCCCGGCCCGTAGAAGAAACGGCGCGGCGAGGTTCCCGGTGATCCGAGGGGAGCCACGCTGAATAGCGAAGTGTTGAAATATGGCCGGCCGTTTCTCGGGTTCCGGTTGATCGCGAGGTTCCCGGGTGCAAAGTCGGGCAGGTCGGAACCACCCCCGTTCACGCCTTGGTTGTTGGTGCCCGTCAGAGAGTTGTCGTTGAGGTCCACCAGCGTCACAGGCACGCCGGTACTGTAACGGGTGATCCCAGTTAAGGCCCAGCCTGTTGCGATCCGGCTTTTCCCGAGCAGCTTCTCGAACGGAAGCTCGTAGCGGTAGCTGGCGACCAAGTTGTGCCGCAGATCGAAAGCCGAGGGTGCTCGCCGGAGTGTGTAGTCATAGGGATACAACTGTTCCTGCATATTCGACGCCATGTCCAGGGACTTACCGTAGGTGTAAGTCGCCAGCAGGGACATACGGTTGGTGTTGTGTTTCGCGGTTATCTGAAGCGAATGGTACACGGAGTTTCCGTAGTTATAGAAGTGAGAGTCGCTTCCGAAATTGTTGCCGAGCGGGCCTCGCGTCCCGTTGATGACGGTGCCGTCCGCCCTCGTGTAGACACCGTTCTCGCCGAACGGGCCGCAAAGCGGCGATCCCGGGGCTACCTGACTTGGCTTGCTCACGCTCAGACAGAGCGCCGGATCGCCGGGATTCGCAGAAAGAAGCGTGATCAGGTGGTGGCCCTGGCTACCGATGTAGCTTGCGCCGACGACCGTGTTGGCGCCGATCTGTCTTTCAAGGGAAAAGAAGTAGTTCTCCGAGTAGGGCGTCGGATTCTTGTAGTAGTATCCCACCGCGCTGTTCAGAGGAGTGAATAGCGACCAGTCCAAATTCGCCGCTGGGTTGGTCCGGCTGACATTCGCTGGCGGTACATTCAAGGGGAACGGCTGCGAGGCGGCGGTTCCAGTCAGGGCGCCTATGAAAGGCGCCTCAAAGAGGGGGCGTTCGGAGCTGCCATATTGGAGGCCGTACGGCGGGTTCCCTGTCTGATACGACGTCGTCAATCCTTCGATGGCGGTGAAGAAGCGGCCCTAACCGGCGCGAATGCTGCTATTTCCCGTACCTCCCGCGAGCTGGCGGAGGAAGCCGTTCTTGGGGGAGGGAGAGTAGGCGATTCCGATTCGCGGGGAAAAGTCGTTCTTGGGAGTGGCCGCAATGGTGGGCGGAATCGTCGAACCATCGGGCGCCTTGTCACCCGGGAACACGTATCCGTTGGGGGCGCCCGGAAAGAGCACGGACTGGTCGCCGGGGATGAAGGTCGCGGTCTGATTCAGTTGCAGCGACCACGCCGGTATGTACTCCCAGCGGACGCCGTAGTTGAGCGTGAGATTCGGCCGGATGCGCCAGCTATCCTGGGCGAAAACCCCAGCATAGCGGGAGCGGTTGTCGAACTGCGGCGTAAACGATTGAAGGTAGGCGTTCGGCAGTCCGATTAGAAAGTCGGCAAAATCCAGACCGGTCTCCGTGCCGGTGAACTGGAACTCGCCGTTTCCGATCAGGTTCACATTCTGCTTGACGTGATCGATGCGTCCCTGGAAACCGAACTTCGCCGTATGATTGCCGGTCACTTTGGAGAAGCTGTCTTGAACCTGGTAATTCTGATTGACCTGGTTCATGGCAAACGGGGTCGTCCCGAAGGTCAACGAGTTGAAGACGACGGTCTCGACGCCTAGCGACTTGGGCGCGCCCGGAACGATCCCTCCTCGAGATGCAGGGGCGAATCCCTGAGAATCGAGGCTCACGCCCACGCCCCCACTCGCCTGCCCGAAATTGTTGGCGGCACGCATATAGCTGAGGCGGAACTCGTTTACCACGGTGGGTCCGAACGTCTTGGTGTCTCCGAGAGTCGCCAATTGCGTCTGACCGTTTGAAAGCGCGTTGAATCCGGGCACATTGGCTCCGCCTTGCTGAGTTGGGAAAGGACTGTTCAGGTTGTAATTATCGACATGATAGTACCCGGAGAGAGTGCCGAAGCGGGTATTCGCGTCGAGGCGCGCGGCGCCCTTGGCGTCATTCAGCCGGTTGGCGAATGCGGCCGTAGAAAACGTACCGTCGCCGACGTTCGGGGCCGGGAGGTACTGCAACAGGTTCCGGGCCGACGCCGACCAAGCCCTCTGCGGGATGATGGCATTCGGAAACACGCAGTCAGCCGAGCTCGTGCAGGCGGGCATGTAGTAAGGTTCTCCGGATGCGACCTGATATCCCAGCCGCTGGGAGAGAACGTTCGCGAAATACGACGCGCTGACCGTGCACGGTCCCCCAGAACATTGGCCAAAGAGATTGGTCTGATCCGACAGATTGCCGGTCCTGTCCAGAAGCGAAGGGACTGGAATCTGGCCGGTCTCCTGTCCCTGCACGGTGCGGCTTCCCTGAAAGTCGCCGAAGAAGAACACTTTATCCTTCTTGATTGGGCCGCCAAAAGTTCCACCGTACTGGTTCTGGTTGAACTGGGGCCGGGACGGATCGAAGAAGCCGCGAGCATCCAGGTCCGTGTTGCGGAGGAACTCGAACACGGAGCCATGGAGCTGATTGCTGCCTGACTTGGTGACGGTGCTCACGAGACCGCCGGCATATTCGCCATATTCGGCGTCGAAGTTGCTCGTCAGGACACGGAACTCGGCGATGGAATCGAGGTTGGGCACAACCGCCGCAGCTCCGGCTATGGTTTCCACGACATTCGCTCCATTCAGGATGAAGCCATTGGCGGACTCGCGCTGGCCGTTGATGGAGAAATTGCCGGCGCTCAGGCCTCCCGAAGGAGCGATGGATCCAAATCCCAAGGCTCCGCCGGCGCTCACGTTGACGTTGGTGGTCGCGGGGTTCACTCCGGCCTGCAGCGCCAGCAAGTCGGTATAGCTCCGGCCATTGAGCGGCACTTCGGTGATCCGTTTGCTGGTAATGGTCTCGCCCATCTGGGTGTCAGATTTTTCCACCTGAATTTGGGCCGCCTCCTCATTCACCTCCACGGTCGACGTTTGTCCCGCCAGTTGCAGCATCACATCCGCTTGCAGAGCGCTGTTCACATCAACTGCCAGTCCGGTGCGGCGGTATGGCTGAAAGCCGGGAGCGGCGACTTCGAGGTTGTACTGGCCAACAGCGAGTGCCGGGAAGGAATACACGCCTTGATCGTCGGCTTTCGTCGCCTGTCTTACGCCAGTCGCCGAGTTTATGGCGGCTATGGCCGCCCCGGCTACGGCCGCCCCGCTTGGGTCTTTTACCGTCCCCGTGATTCTTCCGCCAACCTGCGCGAAGAGAGCGCCGGTGATGACACATACGATCGACGTAATCAAAGTTTTCGAGTGCATGGGGCATGTTATAGCGGAAAGGCGGCGCTCGGGAAAGGCAGGTGAATGGCTTCAGCCGCAACTATTCCGAATATCCAACTGCCTGCCCAGGCATTCGATTAATCGTTCAGGATTCGCGCACGGGAATCGGACGGCTCTCGCAATCTCACTTACAATAGATTCCGGTAGCGTTCCAAGGCGACGCGGACCATCTGGCTGCGGTTATTCACTCCGGCTTTTGAGAAGAGCTGCTGAAGCGTGTTCTTGACCGCGCTCGTCGTCATCTCGAGGCTTGACGCAATTTCGTTATTCGTTAAGCCCTCGAGGACAAGCCGCAACACAGTCAGTTGACGGCTGTTCAAGCTGGGTCGCTCCATTCCGTCCGGCTCTACCGGATCGGACCGAGCGCCGGCGGGCTGCTCTTCAGTCACGTCGGCGATGATCGCGGCCAGCCTGACGCTACCATTTTCCTTGAAAGTAGAAAACCATACTTCCCCGACGAAGGTTTCGCCGTTGCCCCGGTGCACCTGACATTGCATCGACGCCCGGAACTGTGCTCCGCCATCAGGCAGTAACGCATTGCACAGCTCTGGCACAAACGTGGCAATCGGCTGTCCCGTGAGATTTGTGTCGGGTGGAACCAGCAGTTCGGCCGCGGCTTGGTTCGCCAACTCGACGACGCCGGACTGGTCGACCGTGATAATGGCCGCCGGACTGGTCTCGACGAGAGCCCGCAGCCGCGCCTCCGTTTCCATGCTGAGCCGACGGTTGCGAAGCAGTTCCGAGACGAACAGCCCACAGCCCGCAAGCGCCAGCGTCTCAAAACTCAAGCGACTGACTCTCCCCGCCGGGTCAAGCGAGCTAAAACTCTCGCTCAATACGGCACAAAGAACGCCCAGCGCCAAAAGGGCTGGACGGGGCAGGAAGCCAGCCGCGAGCATGATGGGGAACAAGTAGAGGAAGCCAAGCGACACATAGGGCAGCGTCCACCAGTCGAGCAGAGCGATCACCGCAATCATCCCACCGCTCACCATCAGGACGAGGAGCCGGTTTGGCCGAGCGAAGACCTTTTCTACAGGCAACCACATTTTTCTACGGCAACCTCATGATGTCCCTCAGATCAGCATTATGCGCGGGGCCGCCTGCGAGTGCCAGAAATGAAATGGCCGCCTGGTTGATTGACTTCGACTGATCGCCGGATTGACTGCCGCTCTTCCTCAGCAGCTAAACGCCTGCCACCTTCATTGCGCGGGAATCGTGAACCTTTGACATCCAGAAATCGTCAATCAAATGGCGGTCGAGCGATTGACCAGCGCGTCGATGCCCGGTGAGCCGAAAAAAGAGGATTCCGGATACCGCATCAAAAGACCGGCCAAAGGAATCCCTTCACGCGGGCCGCCACATGTTATGCTGATTCCAGGTGATTTATGATCGAAGACTTGCTCCAACCCCGCCACCTGCTGGTCATTCTGGCAGTCGCACTCATTCTGTTCGGCCCGAAGAAGCTGCCCGAGCTTGGAAAAGGCCTGGCCGAAGGGATTCGGGGATTCAAAGACGCGCTCAAGCCTGACTCACACGATTCTGCTTAGGTTTGTCCGGTATTTGTCACACTACCGTAAGCGAAAGTTGCCGGCCGGTTACCCCTTCAGGTTTTTTTCGAACAGCGCCAGGATGCGCTTGTACTCGTCGGCCCAGCTTGCCGGGTGCACGAAACTGTGGTTCTCCACGGGGAACACCGCCAGTTGCCAGTTCTCCTTGCGCAGCTCGATCAACCTCTCGACCAGCCGCACGGTGTCCTCGAACTCGACGTTGGTGTCCACCATCCCGTGGCAGATCAGCAGCGCGCCCTTCAGGCCCTGCGCGAAATAAATGGGCGACGACTTGCGGTAGGCCTCGGGATCGCTCTGCGGAACGTTGAGGATAGCCGAAGTGTAGCCGTGGTTGTAGAGCGCCCAGTCCGACACCGGCCGCAGGGCCGCGCCCGCCGCGAACACGTCGGGCTGCGTGAACATGGCCATCAGGGTGATGAATCCGCCGTAGCTGCCGCCGTAGAGGCCGATCTTTTGGGGATTCACGCCCTGCTCGGCCGCCAGGTATTTGGCAGCGTCCACGATATCGTCGAGGTCCTTGCCGCCCATGTGCTCGTAGACCGCGGTGCGCCAGTCGCGCCCGTATCCCGCCGAGCCGCGGTAGTCCACATCGATCACGACGAAGCCGCGCTCCATCAGGATGTGGTGGAACAGGTACTCGTGATAGTACGTGGACCACTTGTGGTCGACGTTTTGCAGGTAGCCCGAGCCGTGCACGAAGACCACACCCGGGCCGCCGCGTCCGACGTTGGCGGGCTTGAACAGGCGCGCCGGCACCTTGACGCCGTCGCGCGCGGTGAAGGTCACGATGGGCACGTCGCGCCAGGGGTATTGCCAGAATTCGGGCGCGGGCGAGGAGGTCAGCTTGCGAGCCTCGGCACGCGGCTGGGCCTCCTGGACGTACAGCTCCGGCGGCTTGTTGGTGTAGGAGTAGATGTCGGCCAGCCAGCGGTCGTCGGGCGACAGCGTGGCGGCGTGCTTGCCCGGCGCGGTGGTCAGGCGGGTGAGCGCGCCGCCCTCCGCGGGCATCTCATAGAGGTGCTGCTCGTAGGGGGAGTCTTTGCTGGCGGTCAGGAAGAAACGCGACTTGTCCTTCGACTGGCGCACGCTGAGCACCTCCCAATTCCCCGAAGTAAGGGCGCGCGGCTCGCCGCTCGCGAACGGCACGGCGTACAGGTGCGAATAGCCCGTGCGCTCGGATTGGAAGAAGACCTCGCGATCGTTCTGCATCCAGCCGAGAGTGTTGGCGCCCGGTCCGTCCACCCAGGCGTTGTCGTGGTCGGTGGCGAGGATGCGCGTTTTTCCGGTGGCGGGGTCGAGCGCCAGGATCCAGCGGTCCTTGTTGTCCGCGGCCCACGCCATGATGACGGCCTTGGTCCCGTCGTCGGACCAAACGGGCTGGAAGAACTGCACGTCGCGATTGGGAACCGGGTCCACCCAGGTGACTTCGCCGGTCTCCACCTGGATCACCGCGAGCCGCGTGCGCGACTGCGTGTCGCCGACATTGGACCGCCCGGAGATGTCTTCCGTGTAGGCCGACTCGGTCACGTAGTTCGGAACGATGGTGTTCTTGGCGTTGCCCGCTTCGATCACTGTGGCGATGACGTATTTCTCGTCGGGCGACAACTGGAGGCCGCCGGCGCTCTGGCGCGCCTGGAGGGTGAACGGCTTGCGCGGGTTGTCCTTCTTGCGTTTGGCATCCTCTTCTTCGCGCCGGGCCGCGCGCTCGCGGATGACTTCGATCAGCTCCTTCTGTTCCTTCTTGAGATACTCCTGGCTGTCGGTGCCGCGCTGCGGCTCGCCGGTTGCCGCCGGCGGCAATGTCATTGCGCCGCGCCCGCCCTGTCCGCGGCCGCCTCCGAATCCCGCCGGCGCCGCAGGAGCCGCCACGGCGCCGGGCGTGCGGATATCGGTCAACTGCACCAGCAGGCCGGTATCGAGCGACATGGCGTAGAGGTTGCCGTTCCGCGTGAAGGTGATGCGCTTGCCATCGGGGAGGAAGCGCGGGTTCGCCTCGAGGTCCGTGGTCTTGGTGATCTGCTGAGTCTTACCCGTCGTGTTGTCGTAGATGAAGAGATCGCCGTCGCGCATGTAGGTGACGAGGCGCTTGTCCCTGGTAGAGTCGCCGAATGGCGGGGGCGCGAGCTTGGTCTCCTCGTCGGAGAGCTTGCGCAGGCCGGAGCCGTCGCGGCCCACGACGTAAGTGTCGGCCGGGTCCTCTTCCTTCTGGCTGGCCTGCTTCCACTGGAAGTAGATGTGCTGGCCGTCTCCGGACCACCGCACCTGGCTCGGCTCGTAGCCCACCAAGCCTGGGCCGCGCATGATGTTGTCGATGGTCAGCGCGAACTTGCCGGCGGGTTGCGCCTGGAGAAACAGGACCGCAAAGGCGAAGGGGACAAGAAGTTTCCGCATCGAGGAAATGATACCAGCAGCGCGGGCGTGGCGGAAAAACGGGATAAGCTCGCGGCCCGGCAACCAGGGCACAATAATAAGGACTATGATCAACGGCAAAATCGCGCTCGTCACCGGCGCCGGCAGCGGCATTGGCCGCGCGGCCAGCCTGGCCCTGCAATCCGCGGGGTATTCCGTCGTCCTGGCCGGGCGCCGCGCCGCGGCACTGGAGCAGACTGCGGCGTCCGCTATTTCCACCGGCGGCGCCATGCTCGCGGTTCCCACCGACATCGGCCGACCCGATTCCGTGCGGGCGCTCTTCGACCGCACCAGGGAAGCGTACGGCCGTCTGGACGTTCTGTTCAACAACGCGGGCGCCGGCGCTCCGGGGATCGCCATGGAAGACATCACCTACGAGCAGTGGAGCGCGGTGGTGGCGGTCAACCTGACGGGAGCATTCCTGTGCGCGCAGGAAGCCATCCGGCTGATGAAGGCGCAAAACCCGCGGGGCGGCCGCATCATTAATAACGGATCGATATCGGCCCACGTGCCGCGCCCGAATTCGGCGCCCTATACGGCCACCAAGCACGCCATCACGGGGCTGACGCGGTCGATCTCGCTCGACGGACGCCGCTACGATATCGCCTGCGGCCAGATCGATATCGGCAATGCCGCCACCGAGATGACCAAGCGCATGGAGTCGGGTGTTCCGCAAGCCGATGGCTCGTTCAAGGCCGAGCCGCGCATGGACGTGCAGCACATCGCCGACGCCGTCCTCTATATGGCGAATCTGCCGCTGAGCGCCAACGTCCAGTTCATGACCGTGATGGCCACCACCATGCCGTTCATCGGACGCGGCTGACGGGGAAGCCGTCAGCGTGGCATGCGCGATCGGACGGCCAGCATGATATCGTGCTCCTGGCCTTCCCTGGCGTTGCTGTAATAGCCGACCTGGGTGCGCGGCTTGAAAAAGAAGGCGGCTCCCGCGGTGACGGGGTAGCGCACTTCTTTGCCGCTGGAGTCGACTCCCGCCACCATATCGCCGCTGCCCCGCAGGAGCAGATAGATTTCCTCCTCCATGGGGTGATTGTGCGGAATGTTGGTGCCGCCCGGAGCGAACTCCATGATGAACAGGCTGTCCATCAGGTAGGCTGAGGAGAGCTTGTCGCGGGTGCTGGAAGTGAGGCCCATCAGCAGCTTGAACTGCGTGGTGGGTCCATGCTGGCCGAGGACCTGGAGCTGTACGTCAGCGGAGTTCGCCAGCATGAGTTTGGGCGTGGGCTCGACCTTCGTGCCGGCGGAAATCTTGTAACCCATCACGATCACCCTCAGGGGCGCGCCCGACGGGTTTGCCATCCCGTGCCTTACGCCCACGGGGAGGTACAGGAAATCGTTCTTTTTTACGGGCGCCTTCTCGTCGCCGTACAACACCGTGCCGCCGCCTTCCTCGATGAAATAGATCTGCTCCTCGGCTGGATAGCTCACGAGGGCCGTGGACCCGGCGGGCGCCACGGTAAGCTCGCCATAGCGGGCGACGCCCTTGAGCTGATCAGCGTCGTTGTCGCCGATGCCGAACAGGGGCTTGTAGGATGCCCCACTGGCGTTGGCTGTCAGATCGTCCGGCTGCGGCTTGACGTCGGCCACCTGCCGCCGCAGGAAGACAGGATCCGCCGCCGACAGGCTGGCCGAGACGGCAATGACAAGGATTGCCAGCCTTCTGAAACTGATCACGCTGCGCATCGTTCCTCCTTTACCGGTAGTCGGCCCGAAGTACCAGGATAGCGAAGATGTTCCTTCACGACAGGCTCAGCCAGTTCGATTCCGAGGCCCGGGGTGACAGGGAGAACCGGATCATCCGCCCTCGCGAAGAAGCAGGTTGTCACACGGCAGAAGCGATTCTCTGAAAGACCGCTTCCACGACGCGATCACAGCGGGACAGGTGAAACGGAAAGGCCTCGGCGGTCACGACACCCGCACGATGCCGGAGATCCTTCCGCAACAAAGACCGCGCCCGGTGAAGTCTGATTTTGACAGCTTCCGCTCCGATACCCAGACACGCAGCGGTCTCTGCCACCGCAAGGCCTTCGACAGTTCGGAGCACAAAGACTAATCGATAAATCTCGGGAAGCGCACCGATCGCACGTTCCAGTACTAATCTGAGTTCGTGGTCGTATGCCTGCCGCTCGGGATCCCGTGTACGTGATGACACTTTGGCTCTAATGTACAAATCCGCGTCTAGGACCGAATCAAGGCGCTCAGTCCGCCCACTGCAGCGCAGACGCCCCAAGGCTTCGTATACGGCAATTTTCGTCAGCCAGGTCGAGAACCCAGCCTCACCCGCAAATTGGTTGAGATGCTCATAGGCACGGACGTATGCCTCTTGCATCACGTCTTCCGCATCCGCGTCATTCCGTAGAATCGACCGTGCAACACGATACAGCCGTTGATTGTAGCGGCGCATGAGGATCTCGTAAAGGGCGGTTTCCCCGGCGCGAACCCGCTCAACCACTTCTTCGTCGGGAGTGCCAGCCCAGGCTGCAAGATTCAACCCCAGTACAGGTACCATTGACGGGACGCAAATCCTCCTCTCCCCTCTTCAACAGTCTACACCTAAGAGATTCCAGGTACGGAGCGAGTTAATTCGCAAAAGGCGCGCCATCGTCCGGAAGCGCCGGATCAAGGGAATGACCAGTGCCGGAGGGTGAATGAGCGAGCGAAAGTGAGCGACTATTACGGGCTGTTTGGAGGCGAATCTCATGTAACCAAATCCGCACTCGCTACTCCGTATGTTGCCGGACATAAACGCCGGGTAAGGAGATCCAATCATGCGAAACAATAGTAAACTTACTGCGGCACTTGCGCTGCTAACCGCCCTCGGAGTAGCCGGCGCCTCATTGGTCCGCAAAGCCACCGCACAGGCACAGCAGACGGACCCGATCGCAGACAACGCCCAAACGATGTTGGAGCAGGGCAGAAAGACCTTCCGCTTCGACACCTTTGGCGATGAAGCCTTTTGGGGCGACACCCTCAAGCTTCACCAGGCGGTCGCCGGCGCCAAGCAGGGAGGTGTCGGGCCAGGCGTAAGCCCGAAGACAGCGTTAGCTGTTGGCTTGAAGGTCGATATCGACGCACTCCCCCAGTCTGTCGTGGATGGCTTGAAGAACGGCACCGTCGACCTGACCAATCCCGCAACCACCGTTGCATTGCTGAACTTGAACGCGGTGGTGGGCGTCACCGGAATTTCGGGGACTGATGGAAACCTGCGGTCCATGGGCATTCAATGTGCTTTGTGCCACTCGACGGTGGATGATTCGTTCGCCGCGGGTATCGGTCACCGCCTGGACGGCTGGGCCAATCGGGACCTCAATGTTGGAGCCATCATCGCTCTGGCCCCCGACCTGAGCGTCCTCACGGATCTTCTTGGCGTCGACGATGCAACCGTGCGGGCCGTCCTGAATAGTTGGGGACCAGGGAAATTCGATGCGGAGCTTTCCTTGGATGGCAAGGCCTTCCGTCCAGACGGACAATCCGGAGCTGTACTGATTCCACCGGCCTTCGGCCTTGCCGGAGTGAACCTTGGCACCTGGACCGGATTCGGTTCGACCACTTATTGGAATGCGTTCGTCGCGAACCTGGAGATGCACGGCAAAGGAACATTCTATGATCCGCGGCTGAATGATTCGACGCAGTTTCCAGTCGCGGCCAAAGCCGGGTTTGCGAACGTTCGCGCCGACTCCGATTCGATCACTTCGAAGCTGGCTGCTCTTCACTTCTACCAACTCGCCATTCCAGCGCCGAAGGCGCCTGGGGCCGATAGCGCATTCAATTTCGCGGCCGGCAGGGGTCAAGCCCTTTTCAATGGCAAGGCACAGTGCGCCCGCTGCCACGTTCCCCCGCTTTTTACCGAGCCAGGGTTCAATATGCACACTCCGGAGGAGATGGGGATCGACAACTTTCAGGCCAACCGATCGCCCGCCAAGATGTATCGAACCGCGCCTCTCAAGGGGCTCTTCAGCCACCTGAAGGGCGGCCTCTTTCATGACGGGCGGTTTCCCGACTTGCGTTCGGTCGCCGACCACTACGACAGCAACTTGAAGACCGGGCTGACCGGCGACGAGAAGACGGATCTAATCGCGTATTTGATGACTCTCTAACCTGGAAACCGTGCCCCGTCCGGATTAGGTTACCAGGCGCAATTCGGACCTAGCGTAAACCAGTCACAAACGCGCGTAACTCACGCAACACTTCCGGCTGCCGGGTGATGAACAGGTAATGCTCTGCGCCCGGCCACTCCAACACTCGCGCATCGGGCACGGCACTCAGCAGGCTTCTCTTATACCGGCCGATGAAGTTAATCAGGATCGAGTATTCAGCCTCCGCCGCGGCGCGGTATTCGGGGTCCTGGTCTTTTGACCGATCAGCGGGCGGGGCCGGCGTGGCAAAAATGGAAAGCACGGGCACCCTTATTTTCGAGTAATCTCGCTTCCTGGTGCCCGCATCGATGGCTTGCCGGACCCGATCGGGAGTCCGGTACGGGCCGATCGAGCCATCCGGGTTGAAGTCGTACATGTTGCGGACTTCGGCTTCACAAAATGCGAATCCGGCCGTCTCCATTTGCCAGGCGCGGTATGCGGGATACGATTTCTTCCGGTCTGCTTCGGTGCGCGAGGGCTTGGCCGGAGCCAATGACGAGGTCTTCTGGACGGCTGCACGATAGGCAGGATCGCTCCACGGGAAATCCGCCGGGTCAGCGCCGGCGTCCAGGTAAACCAGGCCGGACAACCGATCCGAGTGTTGGGCGCCCAGAGTCGTCAGCTCTCCACCAGCCATGGAGTGCCCCACCAGAACCGGAGTCTGGATCTGGAGCGAGTCGAGAACCTGGAGGACATCATCCGCCAGGCGCTGATCGCCGTAGCCAGACTCGGGGTGGCTGGAATGCCCGAATCCGCGGCGCGTAATGGCGTAGACATGACAGCAGTCCGATAGCTGAAGCGCGAAGTCGTCGTAGACATGCGCCGTGTTCCCCGAGCCGGTCAGCAGCACTACCGGCCTTCCGGAGCCGCCCCAATCGAGAACCTCCAGTTGCACGCCCTCTTCGACGGCGACGAAATGCACCTCGTGTTTGGATGGGTCTTGCCACGAAGCCGCCAAGAGCGTGGCGGCGGCGAAGGCGGCACACGCGTGCCTCATGACTTTCATCTCCGTTCCTCCGTGATGGGCCGGGACTCGATTTCGTCGATCTCCCGCTGCAGTTCCCTCGCCTGACGGCGGCGGCGCGCGAGGCCGAATCCCGTCCAAACCGCGAGCAGGAGGATGAGAGGCAGCACGTTTCGCAGGGGCCGGAAGCCGGAGTACGTCCTCCCCGTCGCGGTCGCAACGAGAATTGCGCACGCCAGAAACAGAGGCCCGTGCCAGATCCATGCGTTCCGCAGGTGGTCGCGGCGCTGTTCCAACTCTTTGCGGTAGTAATCCAGGCCGGTCGCGGCGACCGCGTCCGGGCGCGGAGGGTCCCGCCGCCAGATCCGGCGGCGAGACCGGTACAGGGAGATGGCGACCCAGGCGATGACGGCGGCGAACCCGACCTCTTGAAGAGGGTCGTAAACCGGCGCGAATCGCCAGGCCATTACCCCAACGAAGAGCAGGGCAGCGCCGATGCTCATGAGGATCTCGGAACGGTTGCTGGAATACAACTCCACCGTTCGGCGGTTTACAATGTGCTCCAGGTTCACGGCAAGCTTCTCCTCCGGCTGGCCCTTCCAAAGGGCTGCCGGGTCTTTGGCTCTGGTCTCATCAGACATAGCGTTTCTCCTCGAGCAAGCGGCTGGAAAGGATGTTCTTGATACGGTGAATCTTCATTCCGACATTGGCCGCCGAGAGCCCCGTAATCTCGGCGATGGCGGCCGTGTCCATCTCTTCGAGATACGAAATGATGATCTGCCGGTCCAAGGGCTTGAGCTGCCGGATGAAGTCGGAGAGCTGCCGGAGCGCCCTCTCGCGATCGATGTCCGGCTCGCGAGCCTGGCTGGGAGCGGTCTGCTCGATCTCTTCGAGGCTCACGAATCGCACGTTTTTCCGGCGCTCGCGGTTCACGTAGGAAACAGCGGTGTTGTGAGCGACGCGAAACGTCCACGTCTTCAGAGAGCAGCGGCCGTCAAAAAGCTCGAAGCTTCGCCAGAGCTGAAAGTGGATGTCCTGCCGGAGGTCGTGGCGCTTTTCGGGGTCGGCTTCGTATCCGGCGGCCAGACGATCGAGGGGGCGGCCGAATTCGCGGATGGCGGCCTCGTACAATTCGTCCTGGACAACTCGTCGTACCCGCAAGTCACCGTGGACATCCAGGTGACGTTGAGCACGCCGGCCAACGCGACGGGTCCCGTACCGGTAATCATGGAGTTCGGCTTCACGGGATTTGGGCGAGGCGGGCCTGGCGGCGGTCCGGGAGCGGCGCGCGGACCGGCGGGCGCAGGCGCACCCCCTGGGCGCGGCGCTCCTGGCGGGGGCGTTCCGGGCCGCGGCATGCCTGTTGCCAGCGGGCCGACGTGGCAGCAACAGGTTCTGGCCAAGGGATGGGGCTATGCCGTCATCAGCCCGAACAGCGTCCAGGCGGACAACGGCGCGGGCCTGACGCAGGGCATCATCGGGCTGGTCAACAAGGGACAGCCGCGCAAGCTGGACGATTGGGGCGCGCTGCGTGCGTGGGCTTGGGGCGCCAGCCGCGCATTGGATTATTTCGAGACCGACAAGTCAGTGGACGCCAAGCGCGTCGGGCTGGAGGGCCACTCGCGGTACGGCAAGGCAACGGTAGTGGCCGTGGCGTACGACCAGCGATTCGCCATCGCGTTTGTCAGCTCGTCGGGCGAAGGCGGCGCCAAGATCCACCGCCGCAATTGGGGCGAGCTGGTGGAAAACGTCGCAGGCACGAGCGAATACCACTGGATGGCCGGCAACTTCCTGAAATACGCCGGCCCGCTGCACTGGAACGACCTGCCGGTGGACTCACACGAACTGGTGGCCTTGTGCGCCCCACGCCCCGTGTTCATCAGCGGCGGAGCGACCCAAGGGGACGGATGGGTAGACGCCAAGGGCATGTTCCTGGCAGCGGCGGGCGCCGGGCCGGTGTACAAGCTGCTGGGCAAGAAAGATATGGGGACCACCGAGTTTCCGCCGATAGAGACCCCGCTAATCGACGGCGACGTGGCCTTCCGGCAGCACAGCAGCGGACACACTCCCGGCCCCAACTGGCCGGTATTTCTCACGTTCGCCGAGCGGTATTTTAAGCCGTCGATCTGACAGCGCCTTTACTTCGTCGCGCGGAACGTGCAAGTGGTGGCGGCCAGCTTTACTCCATTCCACGGGCCGCCGCAATACATGTAATTGCCTTCCTTCACCTGATCGATCGAGCTGGGCGTGCTCTTCTTGCTCGATCCCATGTTGAATTTGGTATCGGCGCTATAGATCACGATTCTTTTGGTATTGCCCTTTTGAAGGGTAATCTCGGAACTGGCCTTGGCAATCCCCTGGACATTTCCGCTCAACTGCCCCATCTTGGGCGGATTCTTCGCCTGGGGAGCCGCCGCCGCTTGAAATACCAGGGCCAGCGAAATCAATGACAACCCGATCACTTTGAGGAACGTTCGGTGCATGAGCCATCTCCTTTTCAACTGAGCGTGCATCAAAGCTACTATAGATCGCCCGGCGACGGATGTAAACGGGACGCGGCACCGGAATATCGCAAATCGCAATATTAATATTGCGATTTGCGATTACCGGTCAAGAGAAAAATTTCCCGTATTTTGAGTCATTTGCGGACAGCCGACGGTTTTTTCGCGAAGGCGGCCGTATACTAAACCAGGAAAAGAGGACCCGATGACGTGGACCTTGATCGCACAGAGTTTTGCGGTGCTCCGCAAAGACAAGAAGCTGGTGTTGTTTCCGATCCTGAGCGGGCTGGGCGCAATCGCGGTAACGGTTCCTTATTTTTGGGCGCTGACCGGCGCGGCGCCGTGGCGTCCCTCGGACGCGCATTGGGCGGGCCCGGTGACCTGGCTGTGGATGTTTCTGTGGTACTGCACCTGTTCTTTCGTGATGATCTTCTTCAATTGCGCGATGGCGGCTTGCGCGCAGATCCGGTTCTCCGGCGGGGAACCGGCGATCGGGGACGGAATGCGGCAGGCAGGCCAACGGGCGGGGAGCATCCTGTTGTGGGCGGTGGTCACCAGCACCGTAGGCGTGATCATCCGGGCGATCGAGCAGCGCGCCGGCTGGGTGGTACGGATCGTGGCCGCGATGTCCGGCCTGGCCTGGTCGCTGGCGACCTATTTGATCGTCCCCGTGCTGGTCCTGGAGGACCGGAACGTGATGGACTCCATCCGGCGGTCGAGCGAGCTTTTCAAGAAGACCTGGGGTGAGCAACTGGTGGCCGGACTGCATTTCATGTGGTTGATGCTGCTGTTTGCCATCCCGGGGATCGTGCTTGGCGTACTGGTGCTGCCGGCGGGAATTCTGTACTTCGTCCTGATGGTGGCGGCGATGACAGCGGCCCGGGAAATTCTTGTGGTGGCGCTGTACCGGTATGCGGTGACCGGCGAGGCGCCGGCGGGTTATTCGAGGGAATCGCTGGGCGGCGCGTTCCGGGGACGGTAGGGGGGACCGCTCGGAATCACCTGGCGGTGATCAGGCCAGCCGTCTTGACGCGAATGCTGTAAAGCGATCCGCCGCACGTGATATACAGCGTCTTCAAGTCGGGACCGCCGAAAGCGAGATTGGTGGTCTCATCCTTGGGGAGCGGAACAAACTCGATCAGCTTGCCTTCCGGCGAAATGATGAAGACTCCACCCTTGTACTCGTCGATGGTCTCGAAGCGCGAAGCGCGGTTGAGGCCCGCGGCGACGAACAACCGGCCCTGCCGGTCCATCTTGAATCCGTCGGGACCGCGCGCGGTGTGCCAGTCGAAGATCAGCTTGCGGCTGGCAGGGTCGATGGTCCCAGCCTTCTTAAGGTCGAACCGCCAGATCTTGCGCGCGCCGCCCTGGGTATTGTTATTGTTGTCGGCAACGTACAGATAGCGGTCCCCGGGCGACACCAGGAGCCCGTTGGGCCGGTCCACTTCGTGCGTGGTGACGCGCGCGACCTTTCCCGGAGCATCGACGCGATACACGCCTTCCACCTGCTTCCCGCCGGCATCCAGGATCTCCATCGTATCCCGCCTTCCGTAACGGGGATCGCTGAAGTAGATGCGGCCTTTCGAATCGATGGAAGCGTCGTTGGGCGAATTGAACTTCTTGCCCTCATAGCTGTCGGCAAGCACCGTGACCGATCCGTTGCGCTCGATGCGAATCACGCGGCGGCTCTGGGACTCGCACACCACCAGCCGCTTTTGCGGGTCGAGCAGGGTTCCGTTGGCGCCGGGAGAAGGGTCTTTGAAGGCTTCCACCTTCCCTTCGGAATTCATGCGCGACACTTTGTTGTTGCCTACGAAGTAGAGATAACCGGCCGGGTCCCAGGATGGTCCCTCGCGGGCCACGCCGGGAGGCGTGTCGAAGACCAGTTTCAGTTCCCCTTCGGTGACCCGCTGCCGGGCGGCGGGGGCGGCGAGGGCTGAGGCTGTGGCGGCCCCGGCCAGCACGATCAGAAATCGCATGCGGTTCACTTCACCTCGACGGTATCCAGCGCGCCCTTCTGCATGGCGATGCCGATGATCATCAGCTCGAGATCCTGCGTACCGGTATTGGCGAACGCATGCGCTTCGTTGAGGAATACCGGGACGGCATCGCCCTTGTGAATCGCGGCAGTCTCGCCGTTGACCCTGGCCTCGCCATCGCCGCCGATGACGTAGTAAATCTCCTCCAGGAGCGGATGCCGGTGCAGACCTTCGGTGGCGCCGGGAGTGATCAACAGGTGGTCCATGTAGGACCAGTTGGTGAGGAAGACCGTGGGATCGAGGGCGCGGCGATAGCGCACGGTGCCCGAGCCGCCGTGGTAATTCTCGCGCGCGCGGAGCAAAGCTTTATCGAGGCGCATGGTCATGAAAACGGGAATGGGGTCCTTGGGCGCGCCGACGCGGGGATCCTCGAGGTTGAAAGCGTCATATTGTCCTTTCACCGAAGCGACGTTGATGTTCATGAACTCGATGGGCTTGTCAGTGGGATTGTAGATGGCGTGGGAATGTCCCATGCGGCAGGGGGCGCCGACGGTACCCTTGAGCAGAGACGTGCGGCCGTCGATGGTGAATTCGGCCTCGCCATCGAAGACGACAAACATCTCCTCATTCTGGTTGTGAAAGTGATGGCCCACGCCGCCGCCGCCGGGCATCATCTGGCAGCGATGCACGAAGTTGAGATTGGCGGTCATGGTGTTGCCGGGGATGAGAGTCATGCAGGCCATGTCACCGACGCTCCCGTGGGAACGGCTCTTCCGGTACTTACTCGGATCGGTGTGTCCGATGCGCTGCGCCAGCGGGGTGGCGGCCAGCGCCGGCAGTACCGCGGTGAGGAAGACAGCTAAGGTGCGTTTCATAGTGAGGCCTCTGGGCGAACAATGTAGCATGTTATCATGTCGTCCGGCGTACCGCTTGCTTATGCGCGCGGCTCGGAAGCGCAGGGCACCCGGTCGCGGGGCGGTGAGGTAACACATGAAGACACTCTGTCTCGCAGTTCTCCTGATGGTTCCACTGGCGGCGCGCGAGCCATTGGCCCAGCGCATCGTTCACACGGACCCGTCCAAATATCGGCCCTCCAAAGCGGTCCACGACGGGGCCGGCCAACTGGATTACATGGCCTTGTTCGACGCTCACTCGCTCGACACCAACCTCTACTTTCTGCACCGGGGTATCATCGAGCCGAAGAGCGGGATCGGCGCCCATTTTCATAATCAGTGCGAGGAGATGTTCGTGATCTTCGACGGGGAGGCGCAGTTTACGATCGACGGGCGGACTTCGCTGCTGAAGGGACCGGCCGGCGCCCCGTGCCGGATGGGGCATTCGCATGCCATCTACAATGCGACCGACAAGCCGATTCAATGGATGAACATCAACGTGTCGGCGATGAAAGGGACTTACGACGCGTTCAACTTGGGCGATGCGCGTGTGGGCGTGCCGCTCGATCCTATCCCGGCGTTCATGACCATGCGGCTGGATCGCGTGCTGCTTCGTCCGGTGAACGGCATGAGCGGCGGGAAGGGGACCGCTCAGTACAGGCGCGCACTGGACACGCCGGTATTCACCAGCCCGTGGGCCTATGTGGATCACCTGGTGCTTCCGCCAGGGGCCTCGACCGGCCCGCACTTCCACAGGGAGGTGGCGGAGTTCTACTACGTGATGAACGGCGATGGCACGGTCACGGTATCGGCGCAGGGGCCGGGTTCTGAAACTGCGCCGATCCACACGGGCGATGCGATCCCCATCCAACTCAACGACGTTCATTCGGTGGAGAACACTGGGAGCCAACCTTTGGAATTTCTGATTGTAGGAGTTTCGCGGGACAGCAGCCGGAGAGTGGACAGCATCGATGCCCAGGGTGGCCGTCGCGGGGCGAACTGACCTGTCCGCCGTGTGCAAGCGCTTTCACCATACTTCACGCTGACTCCCGCACGGCAAGCACACAAGAGAGTACTATTCGTACTACGGTGTCTCAATTGGTCATTTTGACTTAAGAACAATTCCACGTGGCGAGAGAACTTGTAAATTTAGCGCCATAGTATGGGATGTTTTCGTCCAATGCCAGGGGCCAGGCGGGCACTTCGGACCACGCCGGCCGAGCCCGGGCTTCCTTGTTTTCAGATACAAACTTCCGACTCAACGGCGCATTCGGACCTGAATTGAGCATATAATGATCTGTACCCGATCTGGCCCTGGTCTCGCCAGGTCCACGCTTCTCTGGAGTTGAGAAAGGAGTCTTATGCTGAAAATCAGAACCATGTGCGTTCTACTTGCTTTGGCCCTGGTGTGCGCCGGCATGGCGTACTCCCAGGCGGTCAATGCTACGTTGCTCGGAACGGTGACCGATGCCACCGGCGCGGTCGTTCCGAATGCCAAAGTGACACTCACCGAGCAGAACACGGGAGTCTCCCACACCGCTCAAACCAACGATAGCGGAAACTTCACGTTCCCCGACCTTCCGCCGGGACGCTATACCGTTTCCGCGGAGTCGCAAGGCTTCAAGAAAGAGGTCCGCAAAGACGTCGAAGTCGTGGTGGACAGCAGCGTCCGCATCGACCTGCGGCTGCAACCCGGAAACGTCAGTGAAACCATCGAGGTGACGGGCGCCGCGCCGGTCCTACAGACGGACCGCTCGGATGTCGGCCGTTCCATCGACACGGTGTCAGTGGCGAATCTGCCGCTGGGCACCAATCGCAATTTCCAGGCGCTGCTGAACCTGGTTCCGGGCACCTCGCCGGCCACCTGGCAGCACTCCCAGTTCTTCAACTCGGGAGGCTCGCTGCAAACCCAAGTCAACGGCCAGGGGCGCCAGGGAAACAGCTACCAGATCGAGGGTATCGACGATAACGAGCGAACCGGCCTGCTCCAGATCCTGGTTCCCCCGGCGGAGTCCATTCAGACCGTGGATGTCTCGACCAACAACTTCGAGGCCGAACTGGGCCGCGCCGCGGGCGCCGTCACCAACGTGGTACTCAAATCGGGCACCAACAATTTTCATGGCGCGGGCTACGAATTCTTCCAGAACAACGATCTCGACGCCCGCAGCTTTTTCAACGCTACGGTGGGGCATGTAGCGTACAACTACTTCGGCGGGAACATCGGCGGCCCGATCAAGAAGAACAAGCTTTTCTTCTTCTCCGATTACTTGAGGATCGAAGACCACGAGGCGAATACCAACCTGGTAACCGTCCCGTCGGCGCTCAGCCGCACCGGTAACTTGAGCGAGTCTCCCACGATCGTTTACGACCCGGCGACCGGCAGCAACCCCCTAATCAACGATGCCGGACGCCAACCGTTCCCCGGCAATATCATCCCGTCGAGCCGGATCAACGCGGTTTCAGCGAAACTCGTGGCGCTGGTCCCGCTACCCAACGAGAATTTCAATGTGGCGGCCCCGACCAACAACTACTACGCCGTTCTGCCGTTCACCAAGAATCAGGATTCGGTGGACGCCAAGATCGACTACGACATCACGGATAAGGACCGCCTCAGCGGCCGCTTCAGCTTCCAGCGGCCGGTGGAGTTCCAGGCGCCCCTCTTCGGCACCGCCGGCGGCCCTGGACCGAACAGCGCCTTCATGGGAACCGGCACGCAAAAAACCTATAGCACGGGTATCAATTACAACCGGACCTTCAGCGCCACCCTGCTGGCGGAAGTCCGAGTCGGTGTGGCCCACTATCATAACGCTGCTTACCCCAGCGATTTCGGCACCAACGATTCCACCAACATCGGGATTCCGGGTGTCAATCTGGCGTCCGATCCGTTCACCAGCGGCCTGGTGGGCATCAACGGTCCCTTCTCCAACCCGATGGTCGGATACACCGCCAGCCTGCCTTGGGACCGCGCCGAGGCCAATATCGACATGGTCAACACGTGGACCAAGATCAAGGGCAACCACACCATCAAGTGGGGTGTGGATGTCCGGCGCGTGCGCGACGACTTACTGCAAGACCAGACCTATAGCCCGCGCGGGATCTACAATTTCGCCTCCAGTCAAACGTCGATTGTAAGCGCCGCTACGAGCTGGGGTAACACGATGGGCAGCCTGCTGCTGGACCTACCCAGCTACTCAGGCCGCGACCTGGACACCTACTTCCCGGCCTACCGCGATACCTGGTTCTTCGCGTTTGCCGGCGACAAGTGGCAGGTGTCGCCGAAACTGACCCTCGACCTGGGCCTGCGCTGGGAATTCTACCCGCCAGGAACGCCGCACTTCCCAGGCGGCTTTTCCAACTACGACCCCTACGCCAACCAGTTGGTCATCGCTGGGATCGGCGGCAATCCCAGCAACCTGGGAATGCAGACACAGTACAAGTACTTCGCGCCACGCCTCGGCGTGGCTTACCGCTTGACCGAGAAGACGGTCATTCGCGCCGGTTTCGGCATCAGTTACACGCCGTTTCAGGACAATACCTACGCTTATAACTTCCCGGTCCGCGCCAACAATGCGTACAACACAAGCGCCGCTCCGGGCGCCAACGGCTACGGCCCGGCAGTGCTGGGCGACGGTGTGACCCCGGCGTCCTTCCAGGCCGGCTTCCCGGCGCCCGTACCGATCGTGATTCCGTCCAACGGAATCATCACGCCCACCGGCACGCTGGCCAGCTCGAATTTCGACGTGATTTCGAAGGACTTCAAGAACACCTACGTGGAGTCCTGGAACTTCGCCATTCAGCGCGCGCTGCCGGGGCACTTCACGCTCGACGTGGCCTATGTGGGCAACCACGGCGTGCGTACGCCCACCAACGTCAATCTGAACGTGAGTTACACCCTGAACTCGGGCAACGCGGGCGACGTTTTCGCCCCGCACACCCAGAGCTACACCCAGCGCTGGCGAGGTTTCTCCTCCAGCTACAATGCGTTGCAGGCGAAGCTCGACCGGCGCTTCTTCGCCGGCCTGAGCATCACCACCTCGTTCACCTGGCAGAAGGCCATGAGCATGCAGACCGATGACGATGGCAACCTGCTGTGGTTCATCAACCCGACCCGGAACTGGGCGCGTTTTGACGACGATATTACGCTAAGCTTCACTCAGAGCTACGTCTATGCGTTGCCGTTGGGCCCGGGCCGGAAATGGCTCCATAGCGGTATCGCTTCCAAAACCATCGGAGGCTGGCAGGTTTCGGGCATCTGGACGATGCGCACCGGCTTCCCCTTCTACATCACCGCCAACGGCGGCGCCCTGAATACGCCGGGTGAAACCCAGACCGCCAACCAGGTGGCCCCGGTGCAGATTCTCCACGGCATCGGCCCGGGCAATCCGTGGTTCAGCACGGCCAGCTTCACGCAGCCCGTTGGGGCGGGGGTGTTCGGCACCAGTGGCCGCAACATTCTCAGCGGACCCGGCATGTTCCGCATCGACCTGTCGATGTTCAAGACGTTCCAGGTTACCGAGCGATTCAAGATGGAAGTCCGCGCCGAGAGCTTCGATTTGACCAACACGCCGGCGTTCAACAATCCGAACAACTCGTGCTGCTCGAGCAACAACGCCAACTTCGGCGTTATCACAGGCACTGTCGGCAGCGGCACCGGCGTGAACGGCATCGGCGCATTCGGGCGTTACCTGCAGCTCGGCGCCAAGCTGACGTTCTAAGCGATTCGTAAAGGATGGCGGGCGTCGGCGAGGCTGGCGCCCGCCGCCGATTCATGTCGCCCGGACCGTGACCGTGCCCGATTTCAATCCGGGCGAAGCCGCCGTCACCACCACTTGGCCGGTCTTCGCAGTGGACTGCACGATGGCCAGGCACATCCCGTTGAATGCCTTGCGGCGGCTGGCCTTGTAGTCGTCGTGGCTGCCCTGGTCGCCGTTGTCCACGCCGATAAGCTTGCCTTCGCCGTGTATCTCGAAGGCCACTTCGTGGGCCGCGTCCGGCACCATCCGTCCCTGCGCGTCCACGATTTTCACGGTCACATGGGTCACGTCGCGGCGATCGGCGGCGATGGCGGCGCGGTCCACGGCCAGGGCGATTGCGGCCGCATCGCCGGTGGTGCTCACTTCCACGGTGACCACCGGCTTGCCGTCCCGGACGCCGACCGCCTTCAGGGTCCCCGGCTGATAGGGGATGGTCCACGACAGGTGCACGTCAGAGGTGGTGCGCATGCGCCGGCCGGCAGGCGGGTAGTTGCCGTACCGCTCGGTCATCCCGTAGCGCGGGAATGAGTAGGCTTGCACTCCGGCGGACTTGCCGTTGACGAACAGCTCGACCGAGTCGCAGTTGGTGTAGCAGGTCACGGGGATGAACTCGCCCTCGTGGCCTTTCCAGTTCCAGTGCGGGAACAGGTGCAGCATGGGCGTTGTCGTCCACTGGCTCTGATAGAAGTAGTAGCCGTCCTTCTCGAAACCGCACGTGTCGATGACTCCCGAAGACGCGCCCTTGCCCGGCCACCGGGCCTCGCCCAGGTAGTCGATCCCGGTCCACATGTGGTCGCCGGCGACGTAGTCGTAAGTCGAGACGAACTTCCACAGCAGCTCGGTATTGACGTTGGGGCGCCCGCCGCCGCGTCCGCCCATCATCATCATGCCGCCGGCGGGACCGGCCGCGGCCTGCGGGGGCGCCGGTTGCGGAAGCAGGCTGCGATAATCGCCGCGCGTTCCGCCCATGCCGCTGCTCTCGGTCCCGATCATGCGCCGCTGGGGATAAGCCGCGTGGTCGAGGCTGTAATACTTCTCGATGCGGTCGCGCCAGCGGTCCACGTAGTTGTAGCCCACCACGTCGAGCAGCCCCAGGAACTCGGGGCGCGCCCGGTTGGAGAGCGGCTCCGATTCGATGCGGTCGCACCCCGCGGTCACGAGGCGGGTGGGGTCTTCGCGATGGAAAATGGTGAGCAGCTTGCGCAAGGTTTCGGCGCCGTTGGCAGCCGACTGATCGCCGATTTCATTGCCCGCGCTCCACAGCACGACGGAGGGATGGTTGCGGTCTCGATGCACGAAATCGGCGACGTCGCGCTCGTGCCACTCGTCGAAGTAAAGGGAATAACCGCCCCAGCCGGGGCTGCCGTTCTTGGGCGCTTTCCACTCGTCGAAGGCCTCGTTCATCACCAGGAAGCCGATCCGATCGCAGAGGTCCAGAAACTCCGGCGCGGGAGGATTGTGGCTGGTGCGAATTCCATTGCAGCCCATGGCCTTCAGGGTTTCGAGGCGGCGCGTCCACACGCGCTCCGGCACGGCGGCGCCGACGGGCCCGGCTTCGTGATGCACGCAGACGCCGTTGATCTTCACGCGAACGCCGTTCAGCAGGAACCCCTTGCCGGCATCGAAGACGGCCTCGCGGATTCCCATGGGGGTGTCGTATTCGTCGGCCACGCGGCCGCCTTCGCGCACGGTGCTTCGGACCTTGTACAGGTACGGATCTTCCGCCGACCACAGGCTCGGCTTGTCGACCCGCACCTGCTGCACGAACTCGTATGCACCGCCGGCGCCGATCGCCTGGCCGGATTCCGCGGTCTGGACGGTCTTCCCATCGCGATCCAGAATGGCGGTGGAGAGCGTGCAGTTGGCCGCGGTTTTGCCGTCGTTGGCAATTCTGGTTTTGACCTGTATGGTGGCGGTCTGCGCCGACACTTGAGGCGTGGTGACGAAGGTGCCCCAGTGGGTGACGTGAACCTGGCCGGTGACTGTCAGCCAGGTGTGACGATAGATGCCCGAGCCCGAATACCAGCGCGAATTGGGCTGGCGGGAATTGTCCACCTTCACGGCGACCACGTTTTCGCGCGCTCCCAGGTGCGGCGTCAGATCGTACGCGAAGCTGGCATATCCGAAAGGACGCTTGCCGAGGTACTGCCCGTTGAACCACACTTCGCTGTTCTGGTAGACGCCGTCGAATTCCAGCGACACCTTGCGGTCCACGTAGGACTCCGGAAGACGAAAGCGTTTCCGGTACCAGCCGACGCCGGCGGGAAGGTAGGCGCCCTGACCGGAAGCGGGAGCCTTCTCGTCAAAGGGACCTTCGATCCCCCAGTCGTGCGGCAGATCGAGGCTTCTCCAGGCGGAGTCGGCAAACTCGGGCTGCTGCGCTCCCGGCGCATCGCCCTTGAAAAACTTCCAACCGAAATCGAAGCTATCGCGGAGGCGTGGGGCCGCGGTCTGCGCCTCGGCCACGTCGATCATCGAGATCACACTCGCCGCGCCCAGCGCCTGCCCTAACAGGCTGCGCCGCGTAAAAGGCTCATTCATGTCGCCTCCGTTTCGTTCCGTGCGTTCAGGCGGTCAAGGCTTTTCCAAAACCGCTATCAGCGACTGCCCGAAGGGCGGCCGCACCAGCCGCTCGGCCGCCGACATCAGCGGCACCAGATAGCGGTCAAAGACTTCGATTTGCCCCTCCGATTGGGCTTCCCGTTTGAAGATGTGGGAGTTCGCCCACCATCCGAAGAAGCCCACGAGGTTCGAGTAGTGCACCTTGCGGACGCGCAGACCGGTGCGCTGGGCCAACCGAACCATGGCTCCCCGGCTGTAGCGCCGGTAGTGGCCGAGGTTTCGATCGATGGGCCCGTAGAGCGTCTGAAAAGCGGGGACCAGCAGCACGATGACGCCACCGGGGGACAGGACGGAGGCCATGGAGTCGAGGGCCGCCGCGTCGTCCTCCACGTGTTCGAGCACGTTCAGGCAGACGCAGGAGTCCGGGTGAAACCGGGCCAGATCCCGGAACTCCGGATCGCGCAAGTCGTACACAAAGGCGTGCAGGTTGCCGCGATCCGCATATCGCCGGCGCAGGCGCTCGATGCATTCGGGTTCGAGATCCACGGCGATGACCGCCTCGCGATCAAGGAGCATCCGAGTGAAGTTCCCCAGGCCACATCCCACTTCGAGGACCCGGCGCCCGAGTTCCTTTCGCACCACGCGGCCCTGCCAGGCGAAGTAGTTCTCCGCCTTCGCCATGCGTTCCTGGTCTTCGATGGTATAGCCCGCGGTGTGCACCGAATTCCATTTTAGTTCAAGGCCTCCAGGTCTAAGCCCACCGCCTTATACGCCGGCCAGCGCGGGACGCGGCAGCCAAGGGTGGCTGCGCCGAGTAGGGAACCGCACGGTGTCGACCCGGCAGGCAAAGTGCCTGCGCCACAAGAGGCGACGGAGCGCGAGCGTGTTAAGGTGAAGGTTGCCTCGCGCGATACTGAAACGGTGACCTTCGAAACCGTGGCTGACAATCTCCGCGAATCGTTCCGCGTCATCGCGGCCAGCCGCGCGCCGGGCGAGATTCGGGAACTGCCCGGCGTCAGCATCGCGTCCGCGGGCGTCACCTTCCAGATGTTCAACGCGGCCTTTCTCTCGGCGCCCGTGCCGACCGAAGCCGAGCTGAAACGACGTATCCTGCTGCCCTTCGTCCACTTCAACGCGCGCGGGCTGGAGTGGGCATACTGGGTCTGCGAAGACTTCATGGAGCCGCGCGCACGCCGGCGTTCGCGGCAGGTGTTCGAACGCCACGGACTGCGGCACTCGGTGGATCTGCCGGGCATGATTGCGGAGCGCATCCTGCCGCCGGTGAGACCGCTGCCGTACCTGGAAGTGCGGCGGGTCGGGGACGCGGCCACCCGCGAAGCTTTCTGCTCCATCGGATCGGTTTGCTTCCACGTGCCACTCTCGTGGTTTCGCGAAGTTTTTGGAAGCGACACCGTCTGGGAGCGCTTCGCCGCTTATGTCGGCTACACCGATTACGAGCCCGTCACCAGCGCAGCGGTGGTGATCGGAGGGGGCGCCCTGGGAGTCTACAACGTCGCCACCCTGCCCGGCTATCAACGGCTGGGCTACGGTGAAACCGTGATGCGGCACGCGCTGGCCGACGTCCAGCGCACGCACGGCATCGAGCGCACTATTTTGCAATCGACGCCCGCCGGGTACCGGCTGTACGAACGGATGGGCTACCGCACCATCACGAAAGTGGCGGTGTATTCGACGTAGCGCGGCCTCCGATTTCGGGGAGGAGGCGCTCGAGGGCAGCGATGTCGCTGTAAAAAGCACGGTCGCCTTCGATCGGCGGGGAGACCTTGCGAATCTCCGCGCGCACCGCCTCCAGCACCTCGCTGGTTTTCAAAGGCGCGAGCAGATCGAGGGCCCGCGCGGCGGCAAGCGCTTCGATGGCCAGCACCGTCCGGGTATTCTTTACCACGCGCTGGAGCTTGGTGGCCGAGGTCATCCCCATGCTCACGAAATCCTCCTTGTTCCCGCTGGTGGTGATGGAGCCGGTCGAGGCGGGATGGGCCAGCACGCGGTTCTCGGCCACCAGGCTGGCGGCGGTCACTTGGGCCATCATGAGGCCCGATTCCAGGCCAGGGCGGCCGGCCAGGAATGGCGGCAGTTCCTCGTTGAGAGCCGGATTCACCAGCCGATCCACGCGGCGCTCGGAGATGCCCGCGAGCGCGCTTAAGGCCACGGCCAGGAAATCCAGTTGCAGCGCCAGCGGCTCGCCATGGAAGTTGCCGCCCGAGAGCACATCGCCGCCAAACACCAGCGGGTTGTCGGTGGCGGAATTCAGTTCGATGGAGAAGACGCGGCGCGCCTCGGCCAGCGCGTCGCGCACGGCGCCGTGAACCTGCGGGGCGCAGCGCAGCGAATAGGCATCCTGCACGCGGCGGCAGGCGATGTGCGACTGGCGGATCTCGCTGCCCTCGAGCAGGCTCCGCAGCCGCGCCGCGCTTTCCGACTGGCCGGGATGCGGGCGGGCATCGTGAATGCGCTGGTCGAACGCCCGCGGCGTGCCGCGCAGGGCGTCGAGCGTCATGGCGCACACCACATCGGCCGCGTCGGCGAGCGACTCGGCCGCGTCCAACTCCAGGCAGCCGATCGCCAGCATGGCCTGCGTGCCGTTGATCAAACTGATGCCTTCCTTGGGATGCAGCTCGATGGGGGCGATGCCGGCCTGCGAGAGAGCCGCCCCGCCCGGGTACACCACGCCTTCGAATTCGGCCTCGCCCTCGCCGATCAGGACCAGCGCCATGTGGGCCAGCGGCGCGAGGTCACCCGAGGCTCCCACGCTGCCCTGCGACGGAACCACGGGCGTCACCCCGGCGCGCAGCAGATCGCACAGCCGCTCCGCCACCAGCGGGCGGATTCCGGAGAGGCCCTTGGCCAGCACGTTGGCGCGGATCAGGATCATGGCGCGCACCACTTCGCGCGCCAGCGGCTCGCCCACGCCCGCCGCGTGGGAGCGGATTACATTGCGCTGGAGCTGGTCCAGCTCTTCGCGCGCGATCCGCACATTGGCCAGCAGCCCGACGCCGGTGTTGACCGCGTAGATCGGCTCGGCGCCGGCGGCTAGGCGTTCGATCAGCTCGCGCGAGGCCTCCATTTTCCGAACGGCCGCGGGCTCCAGGCGGACGTCGCAGGTGCGAGCCCGGGCAGAGGAACACACATCGGCTACGGTGAGCCGGTTGCCGTCGAGTTCGAGTGGCATCAATGACGCTTCTGGCGGGCCGAGATCAGCTCTTCGATGTTGACCAGCTCCGTCGGATAGTCGCCCGTATAGCAGGCGTAGCAGTATTCGTGACGGGTGTCTCCGACGGCTTCGCGCAGGGACGCGGCTGAAAGATATCCCAGCGAATCGGCCTCCACGAACCGGCGGATCTCCTCCACGTTGTGATTGGAGGCGATCAGCTCGCTGCGCGTGGGAGTATCGACGCCGTAGAAGCACGGCGAAATGGTGGGCGGGCACGAGATGCGCAGGTGGATCTCGCGGGCGCCCGCCTGGCGGACCATGCGCACGATCTTCCGGCTGGTGGTGCCGCGCACGATAGAGTCGTCCACCAGCACCACGCGCTTGCCCTGCAACAGGAAGCGCACGGGGTTGAGTTTCAGCTTGACTCCGAAATCGCGAATGGCCTGGGACGGTTCGATGAACGTGCGGCCCACATAATGGTTGCGGATGAGGGCATGGCGGAACGGCAGTCCCGATTCCTCGGAGTACCCGATGGCCGCGGCCACGCCGGAATCGGGCACCGGGACCACGATATCCGCGTCGGCCGGGCACTCGCGGGCCAGCAAGCGGCCGAGGTTCTCGCGCGATTCCTCCACGGCGCGGCCGAACACCATGGAATCGGGGCGCGAAAAGTAGACGTGCTCGAAGACGCACTGGGAGCGCGCCTGCTCGGGCGCGTACCGCTCGCGGGTGATGCCTTCGGGTCCCACGATCACCATTTCGCCGGGATCGACTTCGTGCAGGTAGACCGCGCCGATGAGATCGAACGCGCAGGTTTCCGAGGCGAACACGTGGCACTTGCGGCCGCCGGAAAACTCCATGTAGCCCATGGCCAGCGGGCGGAAGCCGTGCGGGTCGCGCACCACGATGATGCGGTCCTGCGCCATGAACACCAGCGAAAATGCGCCTTCCAGCTGCAGCAGGGCCTCGCGCAGCGCGCCGGCCAGGGTCCGCTCGGAGGAATGCGCCACCAGGTGGAGAATGACCTCGGTGTCGCTGGAGGCCTGGAAGATGGCGCCGCGCCGCTCGAGGTGGGCGCGCAGCTCCGCGGCGTTGGTGATGTTGCCGTTGTGCGCGACCGCCACGCGCCCTTTGTTGCACGACACCGAAAAGGGTTGCGCGTTCAGCAGCACGGTATCGCCGGCGGTGGAGTAGCGGGTGTGGCCGATGGCGAGCGAACCGGGCAGCGTCTCGAGCACCGGTTGGGTAAAAATATCGGCCACGTGCCCCATGGATTTGTGAGTGTAGATCTCGTGGCCGTCGGTGGTGCAGATACCGGCGCTCTCCTGGCCGCGGTGCTGCAAAGCGTACAGGCCCAGGTACGCAAGTTTGGCCGCCTCCGGATGGCCGTAAATGGCCACCACGCCGCACTCGTCATGAAACTTGTCCGCGAGGGGCGCCATGTGGGCCTGGGGCGACAACGGTTGCCGGTTATCGGACATACGATTCGAGCGCCCCCTCAAAGGCGGATCTCAGAACAGCGATTTCCCACGAGCCCAGCGTCATCTTGCGCTGCCGGATCTCGATTCCCTTCTCAATTGTAACGCCCACCACGGGAGCGTCGATCTCGAACTTTTCGGCGATGGCGGCGACTTTCTTGGGAAATGCGGTGGAAATCAGAATGCGCGAGGGGGCTTCGTGAAAGGCAAGCACTTCAGGCCGCAGGTGGGAGTGCAGATCGACCTGCGCCCCGATTTCGGCGGGGCCGAACGAACACTCGGCCAGCGCCACGGCAAAGCCGCCGTCGCTGAGGTCGTGCGCCGATTCCGCCAGGCCGTCCTCGATGATTCTGCGGATGGCGTAGTGGACGCGCTGCTCGTATTCCAAGTCGAGCGCCGGCGGCAGGCCCCACAACTGCTTGACGATCTCCTTAGCGTACTCGGTGCAGCCGAAGCGCGTATCGTCACAGGTTCCGATGCCGCCCAGGAGGATGATGGAACGGCCGGCGGTCTGAAACGGAATGGCCACCGGCGCCGCGGTCTTCATCAGCCCCACCACGCCCAGCACCGGGGTGGGATAAATGCCTTGGCCCAGCGTCTCGTTGTACAAGCTCACGTTGCCTCCGGTAATCGGCGTGTCGAAGAAGCGGCAGGCCTCCGCCATGCCTTCGATGGCATCCACGAGCTGGCCCATGATCTCCGGCCGCTCGGGGTTGCCGAAATTGAGGCAGTTGGTGGCGGCCACCGGACGCGCGCCCACCGTCGAGAGATTCCGGCAGGCCTCGGCCACCGCCAGCCGGGCGCCCTCGCGCGGCGAGAGAAAACAGTAGCGCCCGTTGCCATCCAACGTCATCGCGATCGACGTGCCGGTCTCTTTGAGGCGGATGATAGCCGCTTCGGCGCCGGGGCCCGCCACGGTATTGGTGCGGACCTGGAAATCGTACTGCTGCCAGATCCACCGCTTGGAGCAGATGTCGGGAGCGGCCAACAGCGCCGGCAGCGCGCTCTGCACATCCTGCGCCCGGTAGTACTGGGGAGCGGGGGCTGCGGGGGGCGGCGCGACGCGCGGCCGGTTGTAGAGCGGCGCTTCGTCGGCCAGCTCACGGTTGGGGATCTCCGCGATGGTCACGCCGTGCTGCTTCACGCGCAGCTTGCCGTCGCTTGTGACGGAGCCGATCTCGACCGCCTCCAGACCCCATTTGCGAAAGACGCTGTAGACCTCCTCTTCCCTGCCCTTGGCGGCCACCAGCAGCATGCGCTCCTGCGATTCCGAGAGCATAATCTCGTAGCCGGTCATGCCGGTTTCACGCTGCGGCACACGGTCCAGCTCGATCTCGATTCCAACTTCGCCGCGGCTGCCCATCTCGCAGGTGGAGCAGGTGAGCCCCGCCGCGCCCATGTCCTGGATGCCCACGATGGCGCCGGTCCGCATGGCTTCCAGGCAGGCTTCGAGCAGGAGCTTTTCCATGAACGGATCGCCCACCTGCACGTTGGGCCGCTTCTGCTTGGACTCTTCGGTGAACTCCGCGCTGGCCATGGAGGCGCCGTGGATGCCGTCGCGTCCGGTGCGCGCACCCACGTAGATGACGGGGTTCCCGACGCCCGCCGCCCTGGCGTAGAAGATGTCCTCTCTTCGGCACACGCCCAAGGCGAAGACGTTTACCAGCGGATTGCCATCGTAGCAAGGCTCGAAGACGCACTCGCCCCCCACGGTGGGCACGCCGAAGCAGTTGCCGTAATGCGCGATTCCGCAGACCACGCCGTCCAGAATGCGCCGGTTGCGGGCCTCGTCGAGCCGGCCGAAACGCAGCGAATCGAGCACCGCGACGGGGCGCGCGCCCATGGTGAAGATGTCGCGCAGAATGCCGCCAACACCCGTGGCCGCGCCTTGAAACGGCTCGATGAAACTCGGATGGTTGTGCGATTCGATCTTGAAGGCGATGACGTAGCCGTCGCCGATATCGATAATGCCGGCGTTTTCGCCCGGCCCTTGCACCACCAGCTTGCCGCGCGTGGGCAACTTCTTCAGGTGCAGCCGCGAACTCTTGTACGAGCAGTGCTCGCTCCACATCACACTGAAGATACCCAGCTCGGTATAGGTGGGCTCGCGGCCCAGGATGGCCACGATCTTCTGGTACTCGCCGGGGGTCAGCTGGTGCTGCGAAATCAGCTCCGGCGTGATCACCGCCGTGCTCATGCCCTCACCGCCGCCCGCGCCACGGATTCCAGGATCACCAAGCCGTCGTTGGACCCCATGAGCGGCTCGGTGGCGCGCTCGGGATGCGGCATCATCCCCATCACATTGCGCTCGCGGTTCAGGATGCCGGCGATATCGCGCAGGGAGCCGTTGGGATTGTCGAGGTAGCGGAACAGGACGCGGTCCTCGGCATCCAGCTCGTCGAGCGTGCGCTCGTCGGCGAAATAGCACCCCTCGCCGTGCGCCACGGTCAGGCGCAGAATCTCGCCCTTGTGGGCGGCGCAGGTGAACGGGGAGTTGACCGTTTCGGTGCGCACGTGGACATCGCGGCAGACGAATCGGAGGCTGCGATTGCGGATCAGCGCGCCGGGAAGGAGCCCGGCCTCCACCAGAATCTGGAACCCGTTGCAGATGCCCAGCACCAGCCCGCCGGCGGCGGCGAACTCGCGGACCGCCTTCATCACGGGCGAGAACTTGGCGATGGCGCCGCACCGCAGATAGTCGCCGTAGGCAAACCCGCCGGGCAGAATCACAGCATCGACACCGCCCAGGTCGCGGGAATCGTGCCAGATGAACTCCGCTTTTTGCCGGAGATTGGCGGAGACCGCGTAAAGCGCGTCGTGATCGCAATTGCTTCCGGGAAAAACAATGACGCCAAATTTCATGGTTTATGTTTTAGGGGAGGCTAACTTCTATTTTACTACCAGAAACGGCCCCGCTGCTCCGCCGATCACCAACACGATCCCTGTGCCACTCTGGAAGCGGCACGGGCGAGGAGGCCCGAGCCACTCGAGAGGCAGGGATGAAGCGCTCCGGATACGCCGATCTACCGCTTCACGGCGGGCACGTGCCTGCGTGGCTGGCGGAACGCATGACGAGGCTCGGGACCGCCATCGTCGAGAGCATCCTTGACCACTACGGCCATACGGAGCTACTCTCGCGGCTCAGCGATCCCTTTTGGTTCCAGGCGCTGGGCTGCGTAATGGGCATGGACTGGCACTCCTCCGGCATCACCACATCGGTGCTCGGCGCCCTGAAGCGCGGCCTCAATCGGCGAGAAGGAGAGCTGGGGCTGTACATCTGCGGAGGGCGCGGGCGCCACTCCCGCCGCACTCCCGATGAGCTGCGCGCCGTGTCCGAGCGCAACGGCCTGGATGGCGAATCGCTGGTCCGGACGAGCCGCCTCACCGCCCGGGTCGACATCGCCGACGGGTTCCAGATTTACCTGCACACCTTCATCGTGAGCGCGGCGGGCGAGTGGACCGTGGTGCAGCAAGGCATGAACGAGCAAAGCGGCCTCGCGCGGCGCTATCACTGGCATTCCAGCTTGGTCGGCGACTTCACCTCGGAGCCGCACACCGGGATTGCCGGGGAGCGCCGAGGGTCATCCTGAACCTGGTGGACCGCCAGGCCAAACCGGGGCAGAGCGCGCTGCTCGAGATTGTCCGCCAGCCGCCCGGCGCCTTCGCCGAACTGCGGCAGTGGAGCGGCCCGCGCCATCACGACGTCCGCACCGAAAACGTGGACCTGAAGCGGCTCGGAGCGGTGCTGGCGGTGGCCTACGAGCGCGAGTTCCGCGATTCGCTTCCCTGCTGCTGCTGGAGAACCTGGGGCCCCATACGCTCCAGTCGCTGGCGCTGATTGCCGAAGTGGTGTACGGGACGCCGGTGCGCTTTTCGGACCCCGCGCGATTTTCATTTGCACTCGGCGGGAAGGACCGCCACCCGTTCCCCGTTCCGCTCAAGACGTACGACGAGTCCATCACCGTGCTGGGGCGGTCGCTGGACGCCGTGAAAGTGGGCGACACCGAGAAGATCGCCGGCGTCCGGAGGCTCGATCGTTTCGTGCGGGCGGTCGAGCGGCAATGCGCGGCGGCGGCCGATCTTCCCGCGCTGATCGAGCATGAGAATCGCATCTCGGCGGCGCTGGGCGGACCGAGCGTGTTCGACGACCGGCCGGCCATGAGGTCGAAGCAGCTTTCCCTCTTCGAGTGATCCTGGCTGCCGGGCGGGCAATCTGATATCTTCATGTCGTGACCCATACGCGACGCACCGTTCTCACGGCATTCTCGGCGTTGGCTGCCGCACAGGGGCAGCAACGCCGTTACGCCAACTGGAAACCGAAGCTCGGCGTATTGTGCAACTACTCCGACGCCAACCTGGAGTTCGTCAAGTCCGAAGGCTTCACCAGCATGCAACTCCGTCTGGACCCCGACCGAACGGATGACGCCACCGCCGCCGAGATCAAAGACAAGATCCAGCGGGCCGGCATCTACGTATCGTCGATGGCGGTGGACGGCAACCACATCGATCCCGATCCCGCCGCCCGCCAGCGGCAGAACACCCACACCGCCAAGTGCATCGAGCTGTGCGGCAAGATGGGAATTCCGGCCATCGGCGGGCAGTCCGGCACCATCCGCGGCCAGCGCCTGGAGCAGCAGGTGGACGAGATCGTCCGCGTGTACACCGAAAAATACTTCCCGCTGTGCGAGAAGCACGACGTGCGGATTCTGTGGGAGCCCTATGCCGGCGGGCCCAACATCGCCACGGGCCCGGTGGGCTGGGAGGCGCTGTTCAAGGCGTTCAATAACAGTCCCCACGTGGGCTTGCAATTCGACCCCTCGCATCTGGTGTGGCAGTTCATGGATCCGGTGGCTGCGGCGCGGGAATTCGTGGACAAGATCTACGACGTGCACCTGAAGGACACCGAGATCCTGTGGCACGTGGTGCGCCGCGCGGGCATCCAACCGGTGAATAATGCGCGCTGGTGGCGATTCCGCATCCCGGGCTACGGATCGGTGGACTGGAAGGGCTTCTTCTCGGTGCTGGCCGAGGCTGGGTACACGGGCGCCATGAACATCGAGAACGAAGACGAGTTCTACTATCCCTCATACGTCCAGGGGAACTTCACGGAGCAGTACAAGCGGGGTTTTCACACGGCCCACGAGTTTCTGAAGACGCTGGTGCCGCCGGTGAGCGCGTAGGGGCGCGTGAGCGGCGTCTCTTCCCAGCGCCAGGGGTTTGTCCTTTGTGATATGTTGATGGATGTCGGGGAACGAGAGTCCGTTCTGCGATGAGACCGCATGGTTCGGGTGGGTGGCAGGGAACCGGGGTCTGGCGGAGAGAGCGGCGGTAAGCGCAGGAGCGCGGGAGTAATTCAGTGGTAGAATGCCAGCTTCCCAAGCTGGACGTCGCCGGTTCGAATCCGGTCTCCCGCTCCATCTTTTCAGCAACTTGGGGTTCACCAGCAACTTCCCTCACTCCATTTCACTCAGTTAAGCGGTGAGAACTGCTTTTTCGAGCTGTTCAGCCGCTTCGGCGCGCCTGGACAGGGCCGCCTTGGTGTAAACTTCAATCGCTACGCCGATGCCATGCCCGCGCTGGTCGGCCGCGACTTTAGGATCAATTCCCGCATCGTGTCCGAGGCTGGCATGTGTTCTGCGCAGCACCTGAAACGTGGCCCACTGAAGTCCGACTGTTTCCAGCTTGGGCTGCATGTGACGGCGCCATAGGTTGTCTCTCCACATCGGGGTGGCGGGGTTTTCCGAAGCGAATACCCACGCCTCCGGGTTCTCCGGCACCAGTTCCATCCATTCCTTCAAACGGCTGGCCGTCTTGGGCGGAATGGCGACGGTGCGTGTGGAAGTCGGGGTCTTCGGAGTATCGATGTCTCCGCGGTAGATGCGCTGCTCGATCCTTGCCTTGGTGCAGTCGCCGCTCACGTGGCGGCGCTTGAGCGCCAGAATCTCGCCGGGGCGCATGCCTACGAATATCGCAAGCAGAGCGATAACGCACTCTCGCAGGTCTAATGAATTGATGTAGTGTTCCACCTCCTCTTTGCTCATCGATGGGGACGGGGAGGGGGCTGCCTCCTTCGGCGTGAATAGCGCCGCTGTCGGATCGCGGTCGGCGTAGCCTTCCGCGAGCGCCAGACGGAATACGCTCCGCAGATCCCAGCGCAGATGCGCCACGACGCTGCGCGATAACGTCTCCGCCTTGACTCTCAGGAACGCCTGGAGTTCCTTCAAGCCCAGATCGGTTAGCTGTCTTTCCCCGAACTCGCGTCCCAAGTGATGTTGAATGCGGTTTTCCGTGGTTGCGGCGGTAGACCGCTTCCACTTGGACCGCAGAAAGGGAAGGGCGACCCCTTCGAGAAATTCCCCGAAGGTGATGTGAGGGTCAGGCGCTGTAGCATTGCGGGCGTTCGCTTCCGCTATCAGCTCGTCCCGCCTGGCTTCCGCCTCGCTCTTGCTCATCTGCGCGTGGAGCCCCAGTGTTGCGTATTTCCTTGTGTCTCCGTCGCGATAGAGCAGGACCCACATCTTGCGCTTCCCGTGCTTTCTTACCTGCAAACTGCCTTTCTGATGACGCTGTCGATGCACGTTTGTCCTTTCCGTGCGCCTACGGCGGTCATCCAGGTTCGATCGGATCATAGCATTGTTCCTGAGTGTTTTTCGCTCTCGCGGAGCCATTCCTCGAAGCTTGCGAGGAGAATGAGACGGCGGCGCCCCAGCCATAAAGAGGGCAGGGGCCGCACGCCTGCTACCTTGCCTGCAATCAGATGGTGAACATGGGCCTTCGAGCAGCGAAGCTCGCGCGCAATTTCCGCGACGGTGAGGATGCGGCTCGTAGGAGAGGGGGAGGCCAGAACAGGCCCGTCAATCAAAGGACTATCCGTTTTACGGACGCGTGTTGAGGATTGCTGCCCGTTCATGGCCTCGCCACCTATGGCGATTGTCAGAGGAAACGCGCCGCGCCCGAAAGGTTAATTGTCGTTAGGGCGCACCGTATATGTGGGCTTGACCGGCTGAGAACCACGTCGAATTTGAACTTGAAGCCAGGCCCCGGAGACGGTATGTTCCGGGCATTTCAGATGAACCAATGGAGACAGGCAATGGCGGTTAGTCACAGGCGTAAGGCGGCTGAAGTGAACCCCTACGACATCACAGTGCATTTCTCCCCGACAGTGAAAGAGATTCTCGGTGAGCTGCACGAAGCCGTCAAGGCCAGCCCGCATTTTGATGCAGATATCCGCTCGGTCCTTCATGAATGGGCAACGACAGTGACTCCGACGCTCGAAAGCGTGCTTATCACCTTGCCCGTACTAGCCCAGGAAACCTTCGGTCACATTCAGGCCACAGGAGACCAGAATGCGGCGCACGCATGGAAGGAGTTTTCCAATCAAATGGTCCAGGAGCGGCCCTTCACGTTAGCCGGTAAAGTGCGCCAGCGGTAACGAAACCACATCTCCTGCCGTCTCGGGTTTGGCTGGCGACTATCGCTTTAAGGCGCACCCAAAAAAGTGTCAGCCATCATCGATTCGCGGCAACACACTGGTTAGATTTTTTATGGAACCGGCGGGCACGGCAGTCCGGTGCGTTGAAGCAGGTTTTTGAATTCCGGATTTTCCCGTAAGGGATCGAGAAAGGGCCACAGATGCAACCAGAGCATGTGGATATTGCCCGTGTCCGTTGCCCTCGAAAGCCATTCGATGGCCAAGGAGTGCTCCCCGAACGCCATATGCCCCAAGACGAGCTGGAGGGGCTCGATATACCCCAACGCGCTTTTCTCCCGAAGTTCCGCGAATCGCTGGTGCGCTTCATCGTGCAATCCGTTGCGCTCCAAACACAGCACGTACAAACCCGGCCATAGGTCTGGGTCCTTTCGCGCGGCGCTCTCGCGCATGTGGGCTAGCGCTTTCTCCGGCCGGCTCGTTTCCAGGCATATGAGCGCGGCCAGAGTATGGGCGTGCCAAAGCGCCTCGTCCAGCGCAAACAGGTCCTTCAGGATGCGCTCCGCTTCCGCATAATCGCGCATGGCATAGAGAAACAGCGCCGATCTTTTCAGGAACGTCATGTCAGCGGGATGTTCCTGCTCGTTGCGACGGGCAAGATCCTGTGCGCGCCTATACTCTCCGCGCCCGAGCAGGTAAGGCCCGTACGCGCCGTGATCGAACACTCCTTCAGGATTGATATCCAGCGCCCTGCGGAACTCCTCGTCGGCTTGCGCCCATTCGCGCCGGAACACATGGATGCCGCCCAAGGCGGCGTGTGCGCGCCAGGAATAGGGATTAAGTTCGAGCGCCCATCTTGCCTCCACTTCCGCCTGAGGCAGCAGCTCGGCGGGGGAGGCGGCGAGGTCATGCAGCGTAAGCGTGCATAAGGCCATCGCCTTGCCAGCGTGCGCCTCGGCATTCTTGTCGTTCTTGCGAATCGCGTCCTCGAAATGCGCCAGCGCCCGCGCGATATTCTCCGGCGCTTCGAGGTTGATTTGGTACAGCCCGCGCGCTAGGTCTTTGTCCGGCGGGGCTTCATTATCGCTAAACGTCGGAACGAACGTCCCGAGGGGGATGGCAATGCGTATCGGGTCTTCTATGCCCTCGGTGAGGTAATATTCTTCGAGCTTCTTGCGCAGGATTCGCAGATTGACCCGTGCAATCGATTGTCCTTGCGCCACCGTTTGAGGCTTGCGCCTGAAAAAGTCCTGCGTGGCAATCTCGTCGGTAACTGGCCTGCCTTCTAGCGTCTCGGTAACCAGGTATTTGAGGAAGGCGGAGGATTGCCTGGAAGCCCTGTATTGCTTGCCACCGGGTTCCGTTCGCTCGCTGCCGCTAAAAGGCCTACTCGCAAGAACCTCCTCCAGTTCCCGCTCTTTGTCCTTGCGCTCCATTTCACCTAATTTAACCCATTTGCGGTTTAACCTGCTTTAACCCAAGTCGCTGATTTCACGACTTTTATCCTAGATCGCGAACGGCTATGGCGGTTAGTTTTGGAGCATGGTGACGCAACAGGGACTACCGAGTGAAAGGCTGGCAAGCGTTCACTTCTCCAGCGCCTCGGATGAGTGGGAAACGCCTCAGGCGCTCTTTGACGAGCTTTCCTGGATATTCGGCGGCTTCACCCTCGATCCGTGCGCGACGAGGATGAATGCCAAATGCGCGCACTTCTTCACGCGGGTCGAAGACGGCCTGGCCCAGCGATGGGAGGGGAAGGTCTTTCTCAATCCTCCCTATGGCCGCGACATCGGCAGGTGGGTCCGTAAAGCCTTCGAGGAATCTCTCGAAGGAGCGCTCGTGGTCTGCCTGCTGCCCGCGCGCACCGATACGCGCTGGTGGCAGGAATTTGCCAGGCGCGGCCAGGTCTGGTTTCTGCGCGGACGCCTTAAATTCGGCCAAGCGAGGAATGCGGCTCCGTTCCCCAGCGCCATCGTGATTTTCGGTAGGTATTTCAGTTCATGACAAAGGAGACGAAAGTATGAGAACGATGATGATTTTAGTGCTGGCAGCATTGCTGCCTTCAGCGACATGGGCGCAGAACAAGCCGCAAGTGGGGCAGGGGGCTGAGCCGGGAGCACGCTACTGCGGTCACGTGATGGACGCGGGCACGTTTGTCGATGCGCGCGCGCGAAACGCCTCCGGCGAGCAGGCGTTGGTCATACGGTGGTTGGACCAAAAGACGAACACTGTCCATAGCGGGCTGTTCATGGGCCGCTGCGTGGCGAAGGACGGCGACAAAATGATCGACGGCAAGATCATTGCTAGGATCCTAGCCAGTTCGCTTGCCGTCAGCGAGAAACACGCGCTCACCGGCTGGGAAGCGGACTATTGGAACCATGCCGGCGAGCAAACCGGAGGGGGCACGCCACACCGGGGCGTATTCAACGAGAACCGCTTCGTGGCGGAGCTTGATGCGAGCAAAGCCTCCGATCCCAACAGCGCGAGCAGCGCTGACCCCGATTTCCGCTGGGATGAAGAGCAGGAAACGCTGACGCTGAAGCCAGGCATCCTTCCGCCTCCTCCGCCGACCGTGAACTACACTTACCGGACCGCTCCGCCGCCCAGCGCTCCATCAGAACCGGCGCAAGCGCCCGCGCCTGCGGCGAAGCCCAACTGCACGCCGCAGCAAGGGCCGAAAGTGAACGTCCAGGTTTCCAAGAAAGCGTCCACGTGGGCGTGCGTGCACCTGGGAATCTGCCCGGACGACAAGCCCGTGGTGCTGAACAGGGATAACGGTTGTCCTGGCCCTCCGGCACCTGGTCAGCAAGCGAAATAACTCATCCGGGGCGCTACGGCGCTAGGGTTCCCGCGCGCCCCGTTTCTTTCAAGAAAGGACATCCACATGGCACGAATACAACCATCACCATTTGACATCGGCGCGGGCGGCGCACCGCTCGGGCAATTACGGGCTAAGGGCGGAAACTTCGCAGCGCTCGCCGCGCTCATCGTTCGGCTGCCCCTTCGCAAGAATGTGGGCTTTCGCAACCTGTCCTGGAGCAATATCGTCGTCGTAACGCTGGCGCTCCTGGTCCTGCAGTGGTTCGACAATCTGCATTTCAATTTCTTCACCCTGCTGTTCGGCGGAGGCGTGATCTACGGGCATAACATCGCGGTGCTTTACTTCGCTATTGCCTGGGCGGCGTTGGCGGTGTTTGAACGCTTCAAGCGACTGGACGAAGAGAAGCAGGGAATCGAACCGCACAACTTCTGGCAGGGCGACAGCCGCTTCGGTCTGAAGGAATTTCTGCTTCTCAGCCCAAAAGTGATTGCCTACGCCGTCGAGCCGGGCCTGGCCTTTCTCGCCGGGGCGGTGCTTCGTCGTATGGGGATCTCTCTGTTGGGCTGGGTCGTTATCGTATCGGCGATCTGTTTTGGCGTGAGCGAATGGCGGCTTTACCAGCGGGTCAAAGAGGACCGCCGCGATAAGCGCGACCTGGGCAAGGAGGCGCAATGGGAAGCGGACCTGGCGAACGAAAGCGCAGGCCGGTATGAGGCGACGCAAGACCCGGAGCCGATCCGGACCGGCATCGACGGACTGGAAAACGAGATCGAGAATCGCATGCGGGCTAGGACGCGCGAAGCCGCGCAAGGAGGCGCGCTATGAAATGGCAAGACCTTGATGACAAAAAACGGCGCAACACACTCATTTTCGCCGCAATCGTCAGCATCGCGCTGTTGGCACTCATGTGGCCCTCGGGCGGGCAGCGTATGAGGCCAATGCCGCGTGCAGTTCCCGTGCGGACGGCGCCGCAAGCGGGGAGGGTAGCGCCTCCTCCTGTTCCTCCCGCGCCGCCTCCCGCCAAAGACGCGGGGATGCTCGGCAAGTGGACGAGCGCTCCGGCAGCATTGCCTAGGCGCGGGCTTTGCACGCTCTGGCTAGAGGTCACGAAGAATGCGGACGAGCCGGACAAGTACACGGGAGCGGCCTCGTTAAGCTGCGTCCCCACCGCCGCATCCGACGCTTCAAAGCTCAATCCGGCTGTGATGTTCGGCAAGCTCAATCCGCTAGCCGCAACCATGTCGGGCGCAATGCAAAAGGACGACGCCATCGTCTTCCGGATAGACAAGGTGCTTAACGGCGAGGACTGCGGCTTGAGCGGCTTTTCAGTGTCGAAGTTTGGTTCGCAGAATCTCGCCGCCGAGTTCCAGGACGCATGCGGCGGCGGGTCGATACTGCTCCGCAAGGCGGGGTAGGGGGACGTAAGAAAGCAGTGAATACAGTGCGCGGGGGCGAGCATCGCTCCCGCGCGGAAAGGACATGAATCATGGCAAACAACACCGAGCATTTTTCATTGGAAAAAGTCAAAGCGCTGCGCGCCTACTTCCTGCGCCTGCGCAATAGCAGCCGGGGCAAGCCCGAATGCGCCGATTACGATACGGCCCTTAAGCTCTGTGAGCAATTGATCGCGCTCATGCAGCCTGCGAAAGCGGGCAAGGAGTAGCGTCATGGGACTGACGGTTTCTCAAAAACTGCCGCGCTTCGATCCGGCGACTGTTATCCGCCAACTAGGGGAAGGCGAGCCCCCGTATACCATCGCGGATGCTAGCTGCCATCTAGGTGTCTTTGGTGCGACAGGCAGCGGCAAGACCACGGGTAGCGGCGAATTTTACGCCAAAGGTTACCTTGGCAGCGCCGCCGAAATGGGGATGTTGATTCTCTGTGCGCAGCCTGGCGATGCGGCCCAATGGATCAGGTGGGCGGCGGAAACCGGACGTGGCAACGACGTGCGCGTCTTTGATGCCACCGGTGATCACTACCGCTTCAATTTCCTGGACTGGTTTTCCGGTTTCGCCGAGGAAAGGGCGGGGCTCACCATCAACGTCGTCGCACTGCTGGAGGAGATCATCACTGCGCTGCAGCAGGAGCGCGGTACGGGGGGCGGCGACAACCTCTTCTGGGAAGACGCGCTCCATCAGCTCCTGGTGGCTCTCGTTCTGCTAGTACAGCTTGGCGGGTACGAGCTGAGCCTGCCGACAATGCGCGATATCGTGCGCAGCGCGCCGCTCTCGCGCGAGCAGGCAAACGACCCCAAGTGGCGCGAGGGGAGCGCCTGCTGGTTCTTCCTGGAGAAAGCGCGCGAGCGTTGCGAGGCAATGGACGCGGAGACTCAGGCCGATTACGCCGAATGCCGCGCGTATTTTCTCGACGACTTTGCGAATTTGAGTGAAAAAACCCGCTCGATTATCACGCTCATGTTCACCAAGCTCGCGCAGCCTTTCACGACCCAACCCTTGCGCAAACTGCATTGCACCGATACGACGCTTAGGCCCGAAGACACGTTCGACGGCAAGATCATCATCGTCGCGCCTTCCACGCTGGAATACCGGCTGGTAGGCCGGATCACGGCGCTCACCTGGAAGTATTGCTGGCAGGTGGCTGTGCTTCGCCGCAAGCCCGCGCCCAAAGGCAAATATCTGCGCCCGGTCTGTTGCTGGGCCGATGAAGCGGCGGAGAATTTCTTAAGCAGGAGCGACTCGACATTCGCGGCCCAAGCCCGGCAGCATGCTGGCTGCCTGGTCTATCTCGGGCAGAACATCAATCAGTATCGCAAGCGCCTTGGCGGCGACGATGCTTTCGAGGCGTTCATATCGAACCTGCAGACCTTGGTGGTGCACCAGTCCACCGGCCCTACCTGCCGCTGGATGGCCGAGCGGTTGGGCGAGCGCTGGGAGCGCATTCCGGGCGTTACCCGGCATGCGCCCGATTCCCCGGAGCTGCAGGGTAGCAGCGGGGTGAGCATTGGCGAGCAACGAAGGTATCTCGTCGAGCCCTCCACCTTCACGACACTCGCGCGCGGCGGCGCTGCCTATGGCTTTGAAGTCGAGGCCATTCTCTACAAGGGAGGCCAGCTTTTTGCGAGCGGCCTGCCTTACAAGCACATGCGCTTCAAGCAATCGGTGAACGGAAAATGACGCATCGGAATGCAGGAGCGGGAGCACGGGGGGCGTATGCCGGTGATGGACTTTATGCCGCAAAGTGGAGGGTTCTTAGGGAGGCAAACGGCCTCCCTAAGCGCACACATTGCGCAGCAATGTATAAGTGCGCTCTTGCGAGCTATCGCTTACAAGAGGCTCCAAAAATCGCCGCGCCGGGGCTGTCGCCCCGTCGCGGGCAAACCCCGGCGTCTGCGCGCCTTGAAAAACACGGCGGGGGCGTGTGCTTGCTTCGCTCCGGCCGGCATGTGGGAGCAGCGATGGCGATCTACCACGTTTCTATGAGAGTCCTCGGACGCCAGGTCAAAAAAGGTGGCAAAGTCGTGCCAGGACGGCGTAATTCCGCAGTGGCTGCCTCGGCCTATCAGGGCGGCCACAAGCTTTACGACGAACGCGGCGAGCGGATTCAGGATTACCAGCGCAAGGGCGGGGTGGCCTTTACCACCATACTCACGCCGGAAGATGCTCCGGAATGGATGCAAGACCCGGAGCGCCTGTGGAACGCGGTCGAATTCAAGGAGGACGAAAGCAACCGGCATGAAAGCGCCCAGCTCGCACGGCATCTCGAATTCGCTCTGCCAGTGGAACTGTCGCCGGAACAAAACCGCGCGCTCGCCTTGGGCGTAGGGGGTGAGTTCGCCAAGCGCGGCATGGTCGCCCAGGTGAGCATCCACGAGCCGGAACCGGACAACGGCCAGCGGAATCCGCACGCGCATCTGCTGCTCACCATGCGCGAAGTCACGCCGGAAGGATTCGGGAAAAAGAATCGCGAGTGGAACGGCGGCTGGATGGGGGAGGGCGCGCCGGACGGTGGAGCGCTCAAAGGCTGGCGATCGATGATAGCCGAGCATACCAACGAAGCGCTTGAGGCCGCCGGACACGATGCGCGGGTGGACGCCCGGTCGTTCAAGGATATGGGGGTGGATAAAGTGCCGAGCGTACATCAGGGAAAGGAAGCGACTGCGCTGCAACGACGGGGCGAGCGCACGCGGCAAGGCGATAAGCAGAGGGTCGTCCAGGTACTCAATTCCTCACTGGCCGCCGACAGCGTGCAACGATTCGCGGAAGATGACACAAACGGCGGCGATGCCAATGCCGCGCGGGAAGTTGACGAGCGGACGTGGCGAGAAAAGCAGCCACAGCAACCCGAGACCCCCGCGCCTCCCATTTGGAAACCGGCAAGGGAACGTGTGAGGCAGAGGGAAGGGGCGCCGGAGCCGGAAAGGTAATCCATGGCTGACGAAAAGTTCACAGACAAGGAGCGCTACCTGCTCGATGTGCAGCGGCGGCGCGACATGGCCGAGTTCTACCCGGACGGGCAGGAAGCACAATGGCTTCGCGAGCGCGCCCGTCTGGCGGCGATAAGTCCGGACGGGCCGGAGGCACGCCAAATTCAGGAGGAAGCGCGGCGGGCGTTGCTTCATGCGGACACCCCGGAGGCGGGCAAGTTGCAAGACCAAAACAGCAAAAAGGAGGTACCTACGGAAGTGACACCCGAACAGAAAGAGCGCGTGGATCAGGCGCTGGGAAAAATCGAACTCAGCGAAAAAATCGGCGGGGCGAGCGATGTAAGCTCCAGCCCTAAGCCAAATGAGCCCACACCCTTGGATCAGTCCAGGGATATAGGGCAGGATATGCAGCGGCAGGGGGTGACGATGGACAGGGACAAATGACTGGAAACAAGCTCCCATCCACGGTAAGCTTCGCCATCATCGTGGAGTAGTTTGCAATGACAGTATTTGATGGAAAATATCGCAGGAAAGACCCTGGCGCGGAGCCCGCGGCAACGCCCGCGGCTTCGCCCAAGGAGACGCCTGGAAAAGAGGCGTACCAGGCGTTCAATCCCGCCTCGCATCCGGAGTTCGAGCTGTGGATACGGACTAATTCCGCCAATGCGGATACGGACACAGCTCTGCCCTACAGCCGGCGCAATCACATGATTACGGACGGCAGCGGCTTTGTGATTTCCCAACACTACGACACGCCCATTATCAGCGTGACTGTACAGGGGCGCAATCTCCAGGAACTCTTCCGCAAGCTGCTTAGACACGAGGTGGAATGGGTGATGGAATTCGACCCGCGCAGATGGGCGACTCCCCCGGAGGATGCGCCCTGCATCACCGGCATTGAAATCAAGCGCAAGCCGCTCCCCGAACAGAAGGACGATGACATGCTGCCGGGCGAGAGAAAAACCTCCGGTAAGCCCGTGGCCCACTGAGGCAGATGCGAGGAAGCGCCGATGTTAAGCGCTTCCTCTTTACCGTCATGCGTGCCCGAGCCTGCGCCTCGCAATGGCATGGTAATTGGCGTCAAGCTCTACGCCCAGATAGTTGCGACCCAACGCTTTCGCCGCAAGCAGCGACGAACCGGAACCGGCGAAGGGATCGAGCACGAGGCCGCCGAAAGGGCAGAAGGTCTCGATCAGCGGCAAGAGAACCTGAATGGGTTTCTCCGTGGGATGGTACCGGTTGCCGCTGTACGTCCAGTCGATGACATCGCCTATTGTGTCTGTGCGCGCCCAGGGTGTGCCTTTTACGAGCAGGTGGGCGCATTCATGCTGGTAGCGCACATAGCCCGTCGTCGATGTGTAGCGCTTCGGAAAAGCAAAATGCCCCGCCACGCGGAAGCCCGCTGCCCGGTAGGCGGTGAGGAACAGATCCGCCTTCGGCCAGCCGTAGAAACTCACGCAGAAGGAATCATCTTTCAGTACACGGTGCATCCGATGAAATGCCGGTAACAGCCATTCATCGTTATCGTCGTTCGGGACGGTCCTGCCGTCGCGGGATTTGTAGTTCACCAGGTAGGGCGGGTCGGTCAGGATGAAGTCCACACTGGCGGGGGGAAACGCGGATAAGGCGTCGAGGCAGTCGGCATTTAGGATGCTGTTGATAGGCATGTCCATAGGCGTTACTCCTTCATCTGGTGTTCGAGTTCGACAATGCGGCCTTCGTCCACGGCGAATACCTCGTAAGGCTCGTCCCAGACTTCGCCATCGGTAATGGGATAGACCCTGAGCACGAGCTGCGCCGAGGCCATCGGAGGAGGGGCGTTCCTGCTGATTTCCACCTTGAAGCGGTCGCCCACTGTGATGAAAGCCCGTTGAATACCGATGCTGGCGTGGAATGTCGCCATGGCATCGCGCCCCTCGTGAGGGGGCCGGCTTATCTCGACCTGCGCGTCAGACGCGGGAGGCCTGGGGCCGGCCGGGCATTGAGTGTCGTGATACGGTCCGTACCAGCTCCGGTCGGCACAGTCGCACACACGTTCATCGGCAATCTCCTGCTCAAAGTTTCCCAGTGCCTGGGCGTGAAGCCGGGCAGCATTCATGGGTGGATGAAAATTGGCAAGGTGCAGCAGATCGCAGATGAGGTCGGAGATGGCGTCCTCGAGATCGCCGAGAGGCATCGAATCCGGGTGATCGCCTCCGCAGGTCTCTTCGGTGAAGACGGTGAGGGCGGCTTTCGCCCAATCAGCGCGCTGGGCGTTGGTGGGCTGGTTTTCACGGGCTTGGTCAGTCATGGGAGATTCCTTGTCAAGTTGAAGTTATTTGGGAAATCGTATGGCCGCGCGCAGCGATGACTCAAAATTATCGCCGCGGTAGGAATTGAAGCCGAAGCCTATGCTGCCGGAGGCAAGCTTCGCCACGTCGAGGACCGCGCAATGGTGCGGCGCCTCGAAAAGGACGCCGACCTTGCGCGTGTTCTCGTCCCCTGTGTCGTCGAAGAGGAAGACGTGGAACGGCGCGCCGCAGATGCCGTTGCGGTGATAGTCCCAGTCATGGATGTGCACCTTGAGGGATTTCTTGGCCTTGGTCATGATGGCTACTCCCTGGTTGCGTGATGAATGGCGGCGAGGGCTTGCCCTGCGATGAGGTCGAGCAGGGCGAAGGGGTCGGCCTCGTAGTCCCCGGACTTTCCGGCCAGCCGCTTGATGTCGAGCAGGGCGTCAAGCATCTTCGGGGAGGCTGTTATCAGCCGGGCATGCGCCTCCTGCAGGTCGCCGGGCAGGTGCTCATTCGTCTCGGCGATGTAGAGCTCCGGGTTGTCGTCGGGATAGATGCGGTAGTTCGGCAACTCCCGTTCGCTGCCGTCTGTTTCGGTTACGGTATAGGGCAGATACTCGTAATTCCATCGGGAGGTCTCTAAAGCGATCATGGGGATGCTCCTTCTATTGCTCGTCGGGGACGTTGATGAGGATGCCTTCTTCGGTGATGAGGACATCGAGGTCGAGGAGGTCGTCGAAGTAAGGGCTTTCGGGATCGAGCGTGGCGGTTTCAAAGGGGATGTAATTGCACGGTGACATGGGATTGATTCCTTAAATGTGAGGTGGTTTTTCGTGGGGAGGGGAGGGCGGCATCGCTGCCGCCCTGCCGGATTAGTCCTTCCGCTTGGCCTTGGGCCGCTCGAAGGTGAGAGTGTAGAGGTCTGCAGAGCCGTTCTTGTAGAGGTTGTAGTACCCGGCGGAGAAGCTCGGGTCCTCGAAGCTGACCGAGAGGTATTTGCCTTTCGTGCCCTGGCGCTCCCAGGCGGCGCCGATGCGCAGATCGCCGTGGAAGATTTCGAAGGCGGGGGCGTTTTCGCTGGTGCGGCCCGATACCGGCTGGAATTTCGCTTCCGCCTTGAGGGCGAGGGTCTCTATCTTGCCCGTGAACCCTGTGTCTGTCTTCGTGAATTGACCGATGTTGTATGCCATGATTTGTCTCCTTTTCGTTTACAGAGACCGCCCAGTGCGATCTCGATGGCACCGTGTCCGCAGGCGGAAAGCGAGCGGGTCATAGGATTTTGTTTATCCGCGAGGAATGCGCGCCCTACAGCGCAGGGGAAAATCCGTCATTGACCCTAGCGAGTGACGACTGCAACGTGCCCGTCAGAGAGATTGCTCGTGGGTGGCTCATTGCTTTGAAAAGGAGCCTATGGCAGACGGAGGCTGGTCGATGAGCCTGACGGCACAGGGGGGGCAAAAGGAGAGGGAAGGGCGTAGTGAACGGAACGGTTTTAAGACTTGGCGGCCGCGAAAAGCTGCTTGTCGCTGTAATGGCGAACCTGCCTTGCGCGATGCAGCTTGCCGTCAATCAGAAGCACCTGCTGGTCGGGCGGCATTTTCAGGAGCTCATCGGGAGAGATTCCGCCGATAAGGTTGGCTACGTCCTGGGCCATGCGGTGATTCTTCACGCCGAAGACCTGAACGACTCCGGCATTGTCCACGAGCGTGTTAGCCTGCGGGCCGTAGATACTAAGCTGCGCGGCATTCTGCCAGAACGTCCACAGCGTCAGGCCCCAGGAACGCATTAACGTTGCGGCTGTGAGAAGGGCATCTATTTTGCCGAGGTTGCCCACTTCATCGCAGAGCATAAGCGTGCGGTCCTTGGGTGGAACCTTGCGCTGTGTCAGAGACAGAATCAATCCCGAGAGCCACATCCGCAGGAGCGGCCTGTAGGCGGTGAGACGCAGGGGTGGCACGATGATATAGATAGAAAGGGGTTCTCCGGCGATAAGCGCGTCGATATCAACGCTGGTGGTATCAGTCAGCTTCCGCACGAGGTCGCTGTCGAAGAGCCGCAGATAGGTTTGCGTGGTGCCTAGTACACTCGGGCGCGTCTCGTGATCGGGCAGTTGCAGAAAAGAGGAAAAGGCGGATTTCGCGGCGCGGTTTACCACCTGCTTGTTATCCAGCTTGCAGGCAATGCTATAGACCACATCATCGCTCGTGTAGAGATCGAAGAGGGCGGAAAGCCTTCGTTCTTCTGCAGGACGGTCAGCAAGGAACCACGCAACTCCTGCGGTTATCATCGTCTCGCCCCAGTTACTCCAGAACGGATCGCGTTCATCTGCCGGGCGGTCTATAAGCTCAGCGGCAAAGCTTCTGGCGACCACCGCCGGATCGGTTCCGCAGTGCATTGCGAGATCCAGCGGATTGAGTGAGTCGCTTTCGGCACCGTCCCGCAAATCGAAAACATGCACCTTCTGACCCATGTCGAGCCGCGCCTGCGCTGTAGCGGCGTGGATTTCGCCTTTCATGTCGAGGACAATGAGCTGGCCGGGGTGGGTTAAGGCGTTGCAGATTACGGGGCCGGACGTCTTGCCTGTGCCGGTGGGCGCTAAGGTGATGAGGTGGGCGTCGCCGGAATAGGTGATGAGTTCACCGGAACTGGATCGCGCGCGTTCCGCGAAACCAAAGCTGCGCGATGCTGCAGAAGTGCGCCCAAGGATATATTCCGGCAAGGCATTACGTCCCTAAGCTGCGTTGTCACGCCGTCATGGCATGGTGTCCTGATGGGGGCGATTCGGCAAGAGAAGCTTACGGCTTCCCCAAAGGAGCGGACTCCCCGATGCGGGCGCAGGCGCTACTGTATCCCGCCGCGCAGCCCGCCTGGTACTCCTCGCGCCGGTTAGGCCCGCCAACGATGCTGCCGCTGCTTGAGGAGCCGGCAGAGGGGGAATCCCCGAAAAGCGCGGCACCGAGAAGCAGAAGCATCAACATGCTTTGCTCCTGCTGCGGTTGTTGCCTTGCGATGGCAAGCCCGCTATCGTCGCCCGGCAACTGGTCGAGTTCCTTCCCCCAGCTGATTTCCCAGCCATTGCCTGCGGCGCTGCTGTCGCCGTACTGCATTTTTCCCGTCATGATACTGTCAAGCGGATAGCTTCCCGTATCGGTGCGGTGAATGACCACCGAGTCGGACGTGAACTTCTCAATGGCGAACACCCGTTTCTCATCCTTCTGCCCCGGCAGGTTGGTGTAGTTCACCAGCTCGTTGTCCTTCACGCGCGTGAATGTCAGGCAGTGCTGCGCGCAGAAGTGCATCACAGGGGGAAGGGAAATCGGGCCGGAAGCCGTCCGCTCCCTGGGCTGCATTGCTGCCTCTTCAAGGGCGTCGCCCCAATATGCCTGAAAGAGCCCCAGGGTTCCGTCCCTGTTCATAACGATTCCGTCGGGAATGCTGTTGCCATCGCCCGATTGCTCGCCTCCCAATACCTTTATGGTTCCGTTTAGTCCGGGGCGGGCAGGATCGGTGATGCGCAGCGTTACGTTCGCTTTGGTGAATGCCTCGATCACCATAATGCCGCCCTGCGGATTCTGGGCAGTGTAGTGCTCGCCGTTCCAGGTCCACGTCTCGCAGGATTTCTTATCCGGTTGTTTGTCCGGCTCGGTGCATGCGCGCATCACCGCGGGAGGCGAAGACACATGAAGGCGGTGTTGGGGATCGACTTTATAGGAATAAACAAGCGGTTCGGTGGGGGTTTGGCTCTGCGCGAGCGGAGCGGAAACGGAGAGGGCGGCCATGACGCAGGCCGCGAGCGTCGTTTTAACCGGCATGAATCGAGGATCGCACGATTTAGTTATGATAATCAAGTAGTTGTGTATCAGATTGATCTATTTGGGGTTAAGTTGTTTGACGTGATACGGTCTTCAGTTGATCACCGGAAGACAGTTGCGGGCGGCGCGCATGCTCCTGGGCATGGAGCAGATTGAGCTTGCCAAACGCGCGCGGGTGGCTATCGGGACAGTTCGGCGCATGGAGAGCTTTGACGGCGAAGTCGGGGCGCGCACCTCCACGCTTTCCCTTGTAAAAAGAGCGCTGGAGAAAGCGGGAGTCGAATTCCTCGACGACGACCGGCCGGGCGTGCGCCTCATGGCCCGGCCGAGTGGTAAACGCTAGCTCACAATCTCGGTGCCGTACCGGGCGCTAGCCTCCCATCGCAGGCGTTGCCACTCCTAAAGACGCCCATGCAAAAAACACTGCCCTGAGCTGTGCATAGGATACTTGCCAGCAGGAATTTCTTCTTCTATGGGTTGAGTTAATTTCAACAAGAAACTACCAGATTTTGTGTTGGCGCAGGGACAACCAATGCATTTGAGGTAAAAACTGATGCTGTCCGTCACGCCGTGCGTCAACGCTCAGCAGGCGAAGGACTATTTCACCCGGCACATGGACCGGGACTATTATCTTCGGGACTCCGCGGAGTTTCCCGGCGAGTGGCACGGACGCGGCGCCGAAATGCTGGGGCTCTCGGGCCAGGTGGACAAGGAAAGTTATTTCCGGTTGTGCGAAAACCTCGACCCCAGGACGGGCGAGCCGCTCACTCCGCGTACTAAAGCTGATAGGCGCGTATCCTACGATTTCACCTTCAACGCTCCCAAGTCGGTCACGCTCGCCTACGAGCTGGGGTGCGATGAGCGGATTCAAGCCGCCTTCCGTGACTCGGTCAAGGAAACGATGGAGGAGATGGAAAACAAGATGAAGGCGCGGGTCCGCACCGAAGGGCGGGATGAGAACCGGCCAACATGCAATATGGTCTGGGCGGAATTCATCCACCGCACCGCCCGCCCCGTGACGGAAGACGGCGTTTCCTTACCCGATCCGCATCTGCACTGCCACGCGGTGGCGCTCAATGCGACATACGATCCGGCGGAGCAACGCTGGAAGGCCGGGCAGTTTGAAACGCTGGTGCGCGACAAGGGCTATTATCAGGCGGCGTTTCATAGCCGGCTTGCCCGGAAAATGGCGGAGCTGGGCTACGGTATCGAGCGCGACGGCAAGAGCTTCAGGCTCACCGGCATCGACCGCTCCGTCTGCGACGAATTCTCCCGCCGCACCGAGATCATCGAGGAAAAAGCCAGGCAGCTCGGCATCACTGACCCGGAAGTCAAAGCGAAACTCGGCCAATGGACGCGGGAAACGAAGCCTGAAGAACAGATGGATATCAACGAGCTGCGCAAGGCCTGGCTCAAGCGCATTGATGACGGCCAAAAGAGCGCCATTGTCGAAGCACGCGGGGGGCGTGAGACTTCAGCCTTGGGCGCGGAGCAGGCCGTCGATTACGCGCTCTCCCAGTGCTTCGAGCGGGAATCCACCGTCACCCAAAAGAACCTGCTTAAGACGGCCCTGATTCAAAGCTTCGGCAAGGCAAGCGTCGAGGATGTGCGGGGAGCCGTCATGGAGCGGGACGGCATCCTGCAGCGCGATTTCAAGGGATACGCTTATGTCACCACGCGCGACGTACTGCAGGAGGAGCGCGACATAACGAATTTCGTGCGCTTCGGCAAAGCCACGCGCGACAAGCTGGGCGGCAACAATCCCGCCCAACTCGACCCCGCGTTAAGCGAGGAGCAGCGCGAGGCCGCCCTGGTCATCCTCAATTCCCGCGACAGGGTCACCGGCTTAAAAGGCGGGGCCGGAACCGGCAAAACCCGCATGCTGCAGGCAACCGTGGCCGCGATCGAGAAAACCGGCAAGCAGGTGTTTGCTTTTGCGCCATCGGCGGAAGCCTCGCGCGGGGTCTTACGCTCAGAGGGCTTCGCCAACGCGGAAACGGTCGAGCGTCTCCTCATCGACCCGCAAATGCAGAAGCAGATTAACGGCCAGGTGCTCCTGGTGGATGAGGCCGGGCTGCTCTCGGTCAGAGACATGAAGCGGCTATTTGATGTGGCGAAACAGCAGAACGCACGCGTCATTCTCTCGGGTGACTCGGCGCAACATAACGCCGTCATGCGCGGCGACGCCCTGCGTATCCTCGAAAAGGACGCCGGATTGAAATTCGGGAGCCTAAAACAGATCCGGCGCCAGACCAATGAGGAGTACCGCAACGCGGTGGCCGCCATCGCCGAGGGCGACAGTGTGGGTGCCGATGGCCGCACCAAGCTTGAGGCGGGAATTGCGGCTCTGGATTCTATGGGGGCTATCATTGAGGATTCCGGCGAGGATCGCTACCGGCGGATCGCCCAGGATTACGCAGACGTGACGGCGGAGCGCAAGCAAGGCGGAGTGCTTAAAACGGCGCTTGTGGTCTCCCCGACGCATAAAGAAGCGGATCGCGTCACCGGAGCGATTCGCAACGTGCTGAAAGAATCGGGTAAGCTCTCAACCAACGAGCGTGAATTTACCACGCTGCGCCCGCTCAATCTGACAGAAGCAGAGCGCACGGACTTCGCCCAGTATGTGCCGGGCGAGATTGTGCAATTCAACCAAAACGCCAAGGGCTTCAAGCGAGGCGAGCGCGTGAAGGTAAGAAGCGCCGGCATGAGCGGCGTGAGGGTCGTGCGCGCGAACGGCAGCGATGCCATGCTGCCATTCACTGAGGCGAAGAAATTCCAGCTCTACCGCCCGGAAAAGCTCGCCCTTGCCGAAGGCGACAAGCTGCGCATCACACAGAACGGGTTTACACGTGAATCACGGCCGGGGGCGAAGAGCAAGGACCGTCTCAATAATGGTGCCGTTTACGAGGTGGAAGGATTTACCCGCAACGGAGACATCCGGCTCACCAATGGCTTCGTCGTGCCGAAGGATTACGGTTGTCTGGCGCATGGCTACGTCGTCACGTCGCATGCCAGCCAAGGCAAGACGGTGGATAAAGTTCTGATCGCCCTTGGCTCCGAATCCCTGGCTGCTGCCAATAGGGAGCAATTCTACGTCTCGGTATCGCGCGGCCGGGAAGGGGTGCGGCTCTATACTGACGACAAGGCGGCAATGATGGACGCCATCCAGGACAGCTCGGCACGCCTCTCCGCCACGGAATTGATGGAGGGAGCGAGCGTGGAGGTCCCACATAAACCAGCAAGGTCGGATCGCCTCAATGTGCGGCAGATCAAACGAACCTACAACCGGCGACGCGAACGCCTCGCCGGGTACGATCTGATGCAGGCATTCAGATATCAACAGCACAGGGAGGGTCTGAACCATGACAGCCACTAACACCAAACCACGGCCTTCGGTCGTGGAAAAGCTGGTCAGGGGCTCGCCCCCCCGCCATGAGCCCGAAGTGGAAGAGGCGATGGATGCCTATAAGGAAGCGCGCTCCCGAAGTCGTGAAGCGCTCATGCTTGACGTGCGCCTTACCGATGGCACGATCATGAGCTTCGATTATGCGCACCTGGGTAAGTCGAAATTCCTGCCCGACGGCAAGATCGTTCTGCGATTCGGCAGGGACGAAGTGACTGCGGAAGGAAAGAACCTCCTTCGGCTCTATAACGCGATAACGGAGCACCGGGCACGGTTCATCCAACAGGGAACGGATGCGGAAGAGGGATTAAAAGCCGAGGATGCTCCACATATCGACAGCATCGTGATTAAGGAAGAAAGCGAGACGCCCTAAGCCAGAAGAAGCCCCGCGATCTCGGTAGCGCGAAAGCAGTCACATAAAGAGTAGCTTCGTGACGATAAGGTGCGCCGCCGGCTTGTTCTTACACAGATACCGCATCATTTTTCGGGGCATGACAACGCAACGTCTGTGGCATCTTTGCCGCGACTCTGCTGCAGATTTGTCACGGCGAGCAACCACAAGAAAAAGCAGTTGGCAAAATACCTAAGCAGTGCATAGGGGACAAGTCTGTACGGAAATTTGGTTTCAACTGGTGGGGTGTAACGGAACTGTATTCTACTAGATTTGGTATTTGCGGCAAGGGCCTTCCGTGCAGTGAGGCAACAGATTCAGAACAGTGGCATATACCCAGAACGGGTTAAGTGCAAAGCACGGCGGGGGGAGAACAGCGAGAAGACATTGGTGTGGATTCGTCTTTACTTGACTGTTTGGAACACCTAGTCCTTCTCTAAGTAACCACCAATCCGGTCCTTATATGGCTTCGTTCGCTTCCAGTACGGCACTAATGTTTCTTGTTTTATTACCCCTCCCCGTAGTCGCCCTGACTGCACAGACGGAAGATCAGAGCCATTGCGATCAGTTGTCTCAGGTGCAAGCGGACGCGAACAGTAACAAGCCTAAGGCACAGTTAGCTCTAGCAAAAATGTATTTCAAAGGGCTTTGTGTTACGCAAGATAAAGATGAAGGAGGTAAGTGGCTTGGTATGTCAGCCACGCTGGGATACGCGCCAGCACAAGCCATTCTTGCCACGCTGTTTCACAGGGATGGCAACGATGCTGATGCGGAAGAATGGGCGCGAAAAGCAGCACTTCAAGGTGATCCGCAAGGGCAGTCCTTACTAGCTTACCTATATGATAATGGCACTGGACTCGACCATGATCATGTTGAAGCGGCTAAGTGGGCGAAACGCTCCGCAGAGCAGGGGAATGCAGGCGGCCAAATCGTTCTCGGTGGCTTGCTAAGCAGTGGACAAGGAGTAGCCAAAGATTACGTCGAGGCAGATAAGTGGTTCATTCTTGCGAGTACAGCCAAAGATCACACCGTTGCTTTCTCGCTGTCTCAAAAGACATTGGAAGTGATGATGTCAAAGCAGGAAGTTGAGGAGGCACACCGGCGGGCGGCTGCTTTCACGCCCAAACCGGAGCATCCACCCGAATAAGAGAAGGCTGCCTGAGAATAGATCTTCACAGGCAGCCATCTTGCTACTATTGATGGGCCGGGTTGAGCGCGTTATCTATCGCGTCGTTGAACACCTTAAAGGGATTGTATGGGGAGTTGTAAATCGCATCATGGATGCTACTGCCGACTTCTTGTCCCTCCTTGTTGACGGCCTGCACCGCGTTTTGAACGTCAGGGTTGTTCTGTACCGCTTGAAACATTTTGGATTTGGCAATCTTCCTTGCTAACGCAAGAGCTAACGCTAAGGGAGAGCGTTCCTCGTTTGTTAGGACGACATTAGCCGCCATTACGCAGTACTGGGCGGTAGGCTGACTATACTTTTCCGGAAGACCTAAGCTTTCCAACCCCTTATTGAGTTCGTCCTCGAACTGTTTCTGCGCCTCTTTACTGATCACAATTCCCGGCAAATCGACAATGCCAAGTAATCCATCAGGGTCGATATACTTCGCCGGATTGCCTCTGGCATACAGGTACGGATTTAGCCCGCCCGAAAGCCCGATGGGATCGGCTTCGAGGTAGCGCCCTAGCAGGTTGCTGAAAAAGGCCGAGTTTTTTCAAAAATCCGCAACCTACAATATGTCGATTAAGGATAAGCCGCTCCCAAATTGCATTTGAAACGTGTAAGTGCTTGTGTCTGCGGCTCGT